>OGLV01000198.1_pt1 | contig 26383 bp, 19 predicted proteins | sample 1572851 | NCBI WGS metagenome assembly OGLV01 (sample SAMEA2582005, study PRJEB24529) | metagenome | biome: Human gut stool | place: China | collected 2011
TCTCTGGGAGGGTGTAAGGGAGGGGAGTCTCTTGTCAAAAAAGAGACACCCCTCCCTTATCCGCGTTCCCACACGGTGTGGGGAACAAGGTGGCAGCACTTTGTGCTGCATTATCCCCGCGCCTTAGCGGCGCGCTTTAATTTATAGAGCTCTTCGGCAGCCAGCCGTGTCTTAGCGACCACATCCCCGCCGTCTTGCGGGAAGCAGTAATACAGCGCTTTATGGTCGCCGATGCAGAGCATATCGCCGATCTCGTACCAGAAATAGTCGGCGTACAGGCTGTACGACGCTTCGGGCTTTTGGAAATAGTCCAGTTTCCCGTCGCAGCCGGTCAGGTGGAAACCGTTTTCGTCGTGGCGCAGCCGTCCTTCGCCCACGCGGCAGATCTCGCGCATGTTGACCATCATGCAGATCTGCACGGGGATGTCGAGCTGATAGGCACCGCTTTGCAGCTCCTCGCGCACGCACTGCCGCTCCCAGGCGTACCAGTCCGGCACGTGGGTGAATGCGGCCTCGCCGTTCAAACATTCCAGCGTACCAATCTCTGTCAAGCGGTATTCCTTGCTGCAGTTTCGGCAGATGAGCGACGTGCCCTTGCCCTCCATCTTGCCCTCGGCGAAGCAGTGCGGGCACTTGTAGAGCACGCGGTTGAGGCCGTCGGCGCGGAACGGCTCGCTGACGGAGACGCCGTTTTCCTCCTGCCAGCGGAAATTGTCGAAGCGGAAGGCGGAAAAGATGCGCTCATTGATCTCGGCGACGTTCAGCTCCGCAACATCGTCGGACGAGAGCAGACATTGCATCTGCGCTGAGACCTTCGCGCGCCGCTTTTGCAGTCCGTTGTAGAGCGGGTCGCGCGCGAACGCGCCGTAGGTGCGGATCATCACGACCGGCACATTTAGCGCCTTGACGCACTTGCCGATGCTCTCCGGCAGCGGTGTGGCCGTGCCGTCAAAGCTGTAGCTTGCCTCGGGATAGAGCAGCACCGACGTTTTGAGCGTCCGCACGCAGTAGAGCATGTCGCGCACGAGCGCCGCGTCCGAGCAGAACTTGCGCGTGGGGATGCAGCCGACGCTGCGCATCAGCCATTCCTTGCCGACAAAGCCGTCCGAGGTGCAGACGATGTTGAACGGACGCGGGTACAGCACCGCCTCCGCGATTTTGAGGTCGAGAAAGCACGAGTGGTTCATCAGGACAAGGCAGGGCTCATCGCTTTTGATCTGCTCCATGCCGACTTTCTCGCAGTGGAAATGCGTCGCCAAAAGGTCGGGCGCGGAGGCCACGCGCAGAACCGTCCGGAACAGGAGCGATGGCTTTTTCGGCTTTTTGTGCACCTGCGGCGGCTGGGCGAGCGCCTGTTCATATGTCATATCGACGACTTTAATTTTCATTCTGTTTCTCCGGCACGACGTGGACGTTCAGATGATCGTAGGTCATCTCGACGTTGTGCTTTGCAAAGGTGTTGCGCAGGCGCTCGTACATCTTAAAATAAGTGTCCCAGTAGGCGTCTGCCGCCGTCCAGCAGCGGATGGTGTATTCGATGGAGCTGGCACCGTAATTCGAGAGATACACCGTCGGCGTGGGTTCTTTCAGCACGGCGGGGAAGGCGAGAACGGCCCCCATGCAGGCCTGCTTCACCTCGTCCGTCGGCGCGTCGTAGGATGCTGTGACCTTGTAGACGATGCGGCGGCGGCCCAGGACGGTGAAGTTGATGATCTTCGAGCTGGACATTTCGCGGTTGGGCTGGAGCACAATCTGTCCGTCCGGCGTTTCGATCTTCGTGTGCGTCAGTGAAATTTCACGCACCGTGCCGGTCGTGCCGCCGACTTCGATCTCGTCGCCGAGTGAGAACGGATGCGAGAAGAGGATGACGAGCCCGCCGGCGACGTTGCCGAGAATGTCCTCGGCGGCCAGCGTGACGCCCAACGTCAGCACCGACATGATGGCGGTGAGCGACGAGGTGTTGATGCCGAGCGCCTCGGCTGTGATGATGATGGTAAGCAGATACAGAAGCGTTTTGAGGCTCGTGAGGATGACCTTTTGCAGCCGCTCGTTCAGGCGGTTCGCGCGCGAGAGCAGCCGCGAACAGAGCTTGAGCACGAGCCGCACGACGATCAGGCAGATGAGGAACGTCAGCAGCGCGGAAAGGATGCTGCCGATGCTGTAGCCGCCGATCGAGCGGGAGATGATCTGGGAAATATTGTCCATGGCGTTTCGCCCCTTTCGATGCCCAGTATATCAGTGTTGCCGCGCCTTTGTAAAGAGCACGCTAAGAATCCTCAGAATTCCTTAAACTTTGCCGGTTGAGAAACGGGCGGGAAGAGCGTATAATGCAGCGTGATCTTTTTTGAAAAGGAAGTGCCCGCATGCGCCCTTACGCCCTCATCGACCTCCACTGCGACACGTTGACCGACTGCATGTACGCAGGATCGAACATCATCGACACGCTCGACGATCCCGCGCGCACGCTGTCGCTCACAAGTATCCCGAAGGACATCCACTGGGCGCAGTTTTTCGCCGTGTTCGTGCCCGATGAGCTGCGCGGGGAGAAGGCTGTCCGCTTTTTTGATGACGCCTGCGCGAATTTCGACCGCCAGATGCGAAAATTCGCAGATCGTGTGTCGCCCTGCCGCAATGTTGGCGATATGGAGCGCGCGTGGGCGGCGGGGAAAACCGCAGCCTTTTTGAGTGTGGAAAACGGCAGCGCGTTTGCGGGCGATTTGTCGCGCATCGGGAAGACGAAGCGTCAGGGCGTCTGCGCCGTGACGCTGACGTGGAATGGGGAAAACGAGCTCGGCTCGGGCAATGTGACGGACCGCGGCCTGACGGACTTTGGCCGCGCCGCCGTGCGCGAAATGGAGCGCTGCGGCATTTTGATCGACGTCTCGCACCTGAACGACGCAGGGCTCGCGGACGTGTTCGAGACGGCGGAAAGGCCGTTTCTCGCCACGCACTCCAACGCCCGCGCAATTTGCGCGCACAAGCGCAACCTGACGGACGTGCAGATCAAAGAGATGGTGCGCCGCGGCTGCCTGATCGGCCTCAACTACTACGGGCCATTCCTGCGCGACGGGGGAGCGGTCAGGAGCTTAGACGACGTCTATCGCCATGTGGCGCACTTTTTCGACCTCGGCGCGCGCAAAAACCTCGCCCTCGGCTCGGACTTCGACGGCGCGGCGCTGCCGCCGTGCCTCGATTCGGCGGAAAAGACGGCGGACTTTTACGAGTATCTGCTCTCGCGCGACGTATCGCAGGCGGACGCGGACGGCATTTTCTTTGAAAATGCTCGCACATTTCTGCGGAAAAACCTCGGATGAGCGCAAAACGCTTGGCAGCGGGCAGCGCACTGTGATACAATCAATAGAAACAGGGGAGGGGAGCACATGGCAAGAAAATCGAGCCGCAACACCAAGGCGCGCATCGTCTCGGCGGCGTGGAAGCTCTTTTACGAGCAGGGCTATGAGGAGACGACGGTGGAGGAGATCATCTTCGAGTCGGAGACGTCGAAGGGCTCGTTTTACCACTATTTTGACGGCAAGGACGCGCTGCTCTCGTCCCTCTCGGTGCTGTTTGACGAGCGGTATGAGGAGCTGATGCAGCAGCCCCACGACGAGATGGACTGCATCGAGCTCTTATGCTGGCTCAATCAGGAGTTGTTCACGACGATCGAGAACACGGTCTCCATCGAGCTTCTGGCGCGGCTTTTTTCCTCCCAGCTTGTCACCAAGGGAGAAAAGCATCTGCTCGACCGCAAGCGTACATATTATAGGCTTCTGCGCCAGATCGTCTCTCAGGGGCAGGAGCGCGAGGAGCTGACCGACACGCGTACCGTGAGCGAGATCGTCAAGGCCTACGCGATGTTCGAGCGCGGGCTGATGTATGACTGGTGCCTTTCGGGCGGGGAATATTCGCTTGTGCAGTATGCGCGCGAGATGATGCCGCTCTTTTTAGACGGCTTTCGCAAAAAATAAAATTCGTTTCAAAAATAGTCTACTAAATCGTCTTACAGAAAATACAGTAAAATCAATCGAAAATTCAAAATTTTGCAGTGCCGTACAGGATTTATTCTGTACGGTATTCTGTATTTACGTCTACTTTCTTTTGTGCTATATTGTGCTCGTCTTAACGAAAGCTAAAGGAGAAATTCACATGACAAGCGCACAGATCATTATTGTAGTGACCATCGTTCTCTACCTCGCCGCGATGGTATTCGTCGGCGTGTATTTTGGCAAAAAGGGCAGCGGCAGCAGCTCGGACGATTTCTACCTCGGCGGCCGCAAGATGGGCCCCATCGTCACGGCCATGAGCGCCGAGGCGAGCGATATGAGCAGCTATCTTTTGATGGGTCTGCCTGGCCTTGCCTACCTCTGCGGACTGCCGGAGGTGACGTGGACGGCCATCGGTCTGGCCATCGGCACGTATCTCAACTGGCTGATCGTCGCGCGCCGCCTGCGCCGGTATTCGGCCAAACTCGGCGCCATCACGATCCCCGCCTTTTTCGCCCGCCGCTTCGGAGATAAGAAGCATCTGCTTTCCTGCATCGCGGCGGTCGTGATCCTCATTTTCTTCATTCCCTACACGGCGTCCGGCTTCAAGGCCATCGGCACGCTCTTCAATAGCCTTTTTGGTGTGGAGTACCACACGGCAATGATCGTCGGCGGCATTGTGGTCGTGCTGTACACGGTGATGGGCGGCTTCATGGCCGTTTCGTTCACCGACCTGATCCAGTCTATCTTCATGACGATCGCGCTCATCGTCATTGTGTGCTTCGGCGTGCAGCAGGCGGGCGGACTGGACACGGTCATCGACAACGCCAGCGCGCTGCCGGGCTATCTCAACATGACGCAGGGCTACGACGCCGCGACCGGCACGGCCTCGATGTACAGCGCTCTGAGCATCGTCTCCACGCTCGCATGGGGCCTCGGCTACTTTGGCATGCCGCACATCCTGCTGCGCTTTATGGCCATCCGCGAGGAAAAGGAGCTCAACCAGTCCCGCCGCATCGCGACGATCTGGGTTGTCATCTCAATGTTCATCGCCGTGTGCATCGGCGTCATCGGCTACAGCGTGTCCGCCGCGGGCAAGGTGCCTTTCCTGACGACGAGCGCGGAGTCTGAGACCATTATCATCAAGCTTGCAGATCTGATGAGCCGCCACGGTGTGCTGCTCGCCGTCATGGCGGGCATCATCCTCTCCGGCATTCTGGCCGCGACGATGTCGACCGCGGACTCGCAGCTCTTGGCCGCGGCGTCCAGCGTGTCGCAGGATCTCATGCAGCACTCGTTCGGCATGAAGATGAACCAGCGCACGACGATGCTCGCCGCGCGCACCACGGTCATCTGCATCGCCCTTATCGGCATGGTGCTTGCGTGGGACCCCAACAGCTCCGTGTTCCGCGTGGTTTCGTTTGCGTGGGCGGGCTTTGGCGCGGCGTTCGGCCCCGTGATGCTCTTCTCGCTCTTCTGGAAGCGCGCGAACAAGCAGGGTGCGCTCGCGGGCATGATCACTGGCGGCGCGGTGGTCTTCATCTGGAAGTATCTCATCGCGCCGATGGGCGGCGCGTGGGCCATCTACGAGCTGCTCCCCGCGTTCCTTGCGGCGTGCATTGCGATCGTGATCGTATCGCTCGCGACGCCCGCACCGGAGAAGGCCGTCACCGATACCTTCGACGAGATCTGCGGCAAATAAAAGGGAAGAACAGGCGAGGGCTGCGGCCCTCGCTTTTCTTTGTTAGCCAAATGGAGTGAAATGGAAAAATATGACAAAAAATCCGCATTGACTATTGAAAATGGAATGACTAACGTTTATTATAGATAACATCTATTTATGGATGCTGACATCAGGCGGCGGGATACGTGCATTTGTCCTGCCGGCCGATACTACACTGATGGCAAGCAGTGAAAGGAGAAAACAGCAGTGTCAAGACTCGATATTATGACGCCCTCCCATGCCCAGACCGTCATCGACGGGCTGTACCGCGATGTGGAGCGGCGTATCGCCGCAAGCCCTCCGGGACTGTGTCCGGTGGACCTGGCCAAGAGCTTTCTGGACCTCTGCCATGCGCAGACGTGCGGCAAGTGCGTTCCCTGCCGTATCGGCCTCGGCCAGCTCTCTGAGCTGATGGAGCAGGTGCTCGAGGGCGAAGCCACGATGGAGACCATCTCGATCATCGAGCGCGTGGCGCGCGTGATCGTCAACAGCGCCGACTGCGCCATTGGCCGCGATGCGGCGCGCCTGGTGCTCGATGGCGTGCAGGGCTTCCGCGACGACTATGAAGAGCACATCCTGCGCCACCGCTGCCTTGGCGGCATGCGCGAGCCCGTTCCCTGCGTGGCGCTGTGCCCTGCGGGCGTGGATATCCCGGGCTATCTCGTGCTCATCAAGTACGGCCGCTACGCCGACGCCGTGCGCCTGATCCGCAAGGATAACCCATTCCCCTCGGCCTGCGCGTACATCTGCGAGCATCCGTGCGAGGCGCGCTGCCGAAGAAATATGATCGACGACGCGGTTAACATCCGAGGCCTCAAGCGCTACGCGGTGGATAACGCGGGCTACGTGCCGCAGCCCGGCTGTGCCGAGCCCACGGGCAAGAAGGTCGCCGTCATCGGCGGCGGCCCAAGCGGCCTTTCCGCAGCGTATTACTTAGCTTTGATGGGCCACAAGGTCACCGTGTATGAAAAGCGCGCGAGGCTCGGCGGCATGCTGCGCTACGGCATCCCCAACTACCGCCTGCCGCGCGAAGTGCTCGACGCGGAGATCACGTCTATGCTGGCGCTTGGCATCGATGTGCATGTCAACGTCAATGTCGGCGACGATGTGACGTTCGACGAGCTGCGCCAGCAGAACGACGCGCTTTACATCGCGCTCGGCGCGCACACGGATAAAAAGACCGGCATCGAGGGCGAGGACGCCGAGGGCGTCATCTCCGCGGTCGAGATGCTGCGCGAGATCGGCGACGATCACATGCCGGACTTCCGCAACAAGGACATCGTCGTCATCGGCGGCGGCAACGTCGCGATGGATGTCTGCCGCAGCGCGGTTCGTCTCGGCGCGCGCAAAGTGAGCTGCGTCTACCGCCGCCGCCAGGAGGACATGACGGCCCTTCCCGAGGAAGTGGAGGGCGCCGTTGCCGAGGGCGTGGAGCTCGTGACGCTTCAGGCACCTGTCCGCATCGAGACCGATGCGAACGGTCACGCCGTCGCGCTGTGGACACAGCCGCAGATCATCGGCGAGATGGATAAAAAGGGCCGCCCCGCGCCCGAAAAGGCCAAGCGCAGCGAAAAGCGCATCGCGGCGGACGTTGTCGTTGTCGCCATCGGTCAGGGCGTGGAGACCCACGGCTTTGAGCAGACGAAGATCGCCATCAAGCGTGGCGCGTTCGTCGCCGAGGCCAGCGGCCAGATCGACAATATGGACGGCGTCTTCGCCGGCGGCGACTGCGTCACCGGCCCTGCGACCGTCATCCGCGCCATCGCGGCCGGCAAGGTCGCCGCGGCGAATATCGACGAATACCTCGGCTTCCACCACGAGATCGACCCCGGCGTCGAGATCCCCACGGCGCGGCTGAACAACAAGCCGCCCCACGGCCGTATCGACACCACCGAGCGTGAGGCAGGCGAACGCAAGCACGACTTCAAGTGCATCGAGTGCGGCCTCACCGATGAAGAAGCATACTCCGAGGCGTCGCGCTGCCTGCGCTGCGACCACTTCGGCTACGGCATCTTCCGCGGAGGGAGGAAAGGCAAATGGTAAGAAACGTTACACTGACCATCGACCACAAGAGCGTCACCGTGCCCGAGAATACCACGATCTTGGAGGCCGCGCGCTCGGTCAATATCAATATCCCGACGCTGTGCTACTTAAAGGACATCAACGAGATCGGCGCATGCCGCATCTGCTGCGTGGAGGTCGAGGGCATGGAGCGCCTTGTCCCCGCGTGCGACAATGTGGTGGCGGACGGCATGGTCGTCTTCACGAACAGCGCCAAGGCGCGCGAGGCGCGCCGCATGAACCTGCGTCTCATTCTTTCGCACCACGATACATCGTGCACGAACTGCACGCGAAGCGGCAACTGCACCTTGCAGCAGCTCGCGAACGACTTCAACATGCGCGGCACGCACTTCCCCAAAAAGCTGCGTCACGAGGCGGTGGATTATTCCACGCCGCTCATTCGCGAGAACGACAAGTGCGTGCAATGCCTGCGCTGCATCCAGGTGTGCGAAAACGTGCAGAGCGTGAAGATCTGGGATCTTCTCGGCACGGGCTCGCGCACGGTCGTCGACGCATCGTACAACCGCCGCATTCAAGATACCGAGTGCACGTACTGCGGCCAGTGCATCACCCACTGCCCGACGGCGGCGCTGCGCGAGCGCGACGACACGGGCCTTGTCTTCGACGCGATCGACGATCCGAATACCGTCACCGTGGCGCAGGTCGCGCCCGCGGTGCGCGCGGCATGGGTCGAGCAGTTCGGGCTCGACAGCGAGTTCGCAACGCCCAAGCGCATGGTCGCGGCGCTGCGCGAGCTGGGCTTCAACTATGTGTTCGACACCGACTTTGCCGCCGACCTCACGATCATGGAGGAAGGCAGCGAGTTTATCGAGCGCTTCACCCACAAGGATCAGTATCAGTGGCCGATGTTCACGTCCTGCTGCCCGGGCTGGGTGCGCTTTGTGAAGTCTCAGTACCCCGAACTGACGGACAATCTCTCCACGGCCAAGTCGCCTCAGCAGATGTTCGGCGCGGTGGCGAAGAGCTACTTTGCCGAAAAGGTCGGCATCGACCCCAAGCGCCTTTTCGTCGTCTCGATCATGCCGTGCGTGTCGAAAAAGAGCGAATGCGCGCTGCCGACGATGAAAAACGACGCGGGCGACCCCGATGTCGACGTGAGCATCACGACGCGCGAGCTGAACATTATGATGCGCGCGAATCACATTGAACCCAAGTACCTGCCCGAGGAGGAGTTCGACAGCCCGCTCGGCTCCGCGACCGGCGCGGCGGTCGTTTTCGGCGCGACCGGCGGCGTGATGGACGCGGCGCTGCGCTCTGCGTACTTCCTCATCACGGGCAAGAATCCTGACCCTGACGCTTTCACCGCCGTGCGCGGCATGGACGGGTGGAAGGAGGCGACGTTCAACATCCCCGGCGCGGGCGACGTGCGCGTCGCGGTCGTGAGCTCGCTCGGGAAAGCCCGCAAGCTCATTGAGGCTGTCAAGCGCGGCGAGGCAGCGTACGACTTTGTCGAGGTCATGGCCTGTCCCGGCGGCTGCGCGGGCGGCGGCGGCCAGCCCATCCACGACGGTACCGAGCTTGCCGAGGATCGCGGCAACGTGCTCTGGCGGCTCGATCAGGGTGAGCTGCTGCGCTTCTCGCACGAGAATCCGGATGTCAAGGCGCTCTACAAGGACTACCTCGGCGCACCGCTTGGCGAAAAGTCGCACCACCTGCTGCACACCGACCACAACGCGTGGCAGATGCCGCAGAAAATGCTGTAAGGACGCAAAAAAACTCCGTATGAGATTTCTCATACGGAGTTTTTTATTGCTGAATTTTATCGGGTGTACGCGCCGTACTCGCTGATGACGGCGCAGAGCTGACTGAACGCCTGCTGCGCGTCGCCGTCGATCTTGTAGGCGACGGCGGGGTGGGCGTCATCGTAGATGAAGCCCTCGTCCCAGTTGAGGTACAGGTCGTGCTTCTGTCCGTCTTCGGGGATCCACCAGATGGTGACATAGTTCTCGTTCTGGGTGAAGCGGGAGAGCAGCGATGTGGGCAGGCGGTAATAGCGCTGCACCGAAATTTCGGACATGGCGCTGCGCAGAGCTGCGGCGGCCTCACTGTCATCCTCTACTCGGCAGTCGCCGGTGTCGAACGTGCCGTAGCCGTCCGGCGTGGGAACAATGGTCGAAATGTAGAAGAGTCCGTCGACGCGGGCGGTCTCAGGCGCGGGGATCAGCTCGCCGAGCGGCTGCGAACGGCGCGGCAGCAAAAAGATAGCCACGACGAGCAGTATCGCGGCGACGGCGATGAGCACGGTTTTTCTCTTTTTGTCCATGGGGTTCTCCTTTCCAACATCAAGCTTGCTTTTTGCCGTTCAACAGGGGAGAGGGGAATCGCTTTCTAATAGTTTACCTGATAAAGAGCTTTTTGGCAAGCCCTTCTTCGGGCGTGACATAGAGTGTGCGGTAATTGTCGTAGGTCACCATGCCGGGGCGTGCGCCCGCGGGCTTTTTGACGAACTTCACGGGGCAGTAGTCGACGGGGACGCTGCTGCTCTCCTTCGCCTGCGAGAAGTAGGATGCGAGCATCGCGGCCTCGCGCAGATCATCGTCGCTCGGCGTGAGGCCCGCGCAGCGCAGGATGACGTGCGAGCCGTGGATGTGCTGGGTGTGGAACCAGTAGTCGCGCTTGTCGGCCTTTTTCGTCAGCTGATCGTTCTGCACGTTGCTGCGGCCGACGAGGACCTCGAGCCCGCTCGACGTTTTGAATGTGCGCGGGGCGAAGGCGCGCTTGAGCTCCTTTTTGCCGCCGCTGGATTTTTTGAGGTAGTTCGTCTCCTGCAATTCGCGGCGGATCTCATTGAATTCCTGCTCGGTCTCCGCCTGCGAAAGCTCCTGCAAAACGCTTTCCAAGTACGCGCGTTCGTTTTCCGCCTTTTCGATCTGCTCGCGCAGGTGGAATTCGGCGGTCTTGAGCTTGTTGTACTGCTTGTAGTTTTTCGCGGCGTTCTGCTGGGGGGAGAGCAGCGGGTCGAGCGGGATGTCGATGGTCGGGCAGCCGTCCTCATAGTAGTTTTCCGCATGCAAGACTTTTTCTCCGCTCTTCATGCGGTACAGGTTTGCGGTGATGAGGTCGCCGCGCAGGCGGAATTCGTCGCGCTTCTGCGTCGCGGCGTAGTCGCGCTTTAAGTTCTCGGCCTTGCGTGCCATGCGGTCGCGCGCGACCGTGACCGCGTGCGTCAGCTCGCGGCCGCGGCGGGCGGAGAGCTCCTGCCGCTCACGCGCGTCGTAGAACTCGTCGAGCAACGAGGAAAAGTCCTCGCGCGTTTCCACCTGTGTCTCCGCGCCGTACTGCGCGATGAGACGGTAGGTGAAATCCACGGGCTTGCCGTCGCGGTAGAGGATGACGGGCATATAGTTATCTTCCTTTACAGCGTTGGCTGTATCGGAAAATTCCTGCACCAGCGCCCCGCGCTGCGCATCGTTCAGCGCGCCGAAGCGCACGTCGGTCTCATGTCCCGCGCGGAAAGCAAATTCACGCGCGATCAGCGGCGAAATGCCGGTGTAATGGTCGAGCACCCACTTGTCGACAGCCTGCTCCGCGTCGCCGCCGCGCTGCGCGAGGGCGAGGGAGTCCTCCTCCTGCGATAAAAGCGACAGCTTGTCGAGCGGTGTCGGCAGATGGTAAAAAAGGCCGGGCAGCAGTTGGCGCGTGGCGGAAAGGTCCGCGTCTACGCGGCGCAGACATTCGACGATGCGCCCCTGCGCGTCGAGCAGGACAAGGTTCGACCGCCGGCCCATGCACTCGAGCACGAGCTGCTTGCGGCTGATCTCGCCGAATTCGTCCGTGCACTGGAGCGTCAGGATCACCATGCGCTCAAGATCCGGCTGCTCGATGGACAGCACGCGCGCGCCGACTAAGTGCTTGCGCAGCAGCATGCAGAACATCGGCGGCTGGGCGGGGTTGTCGCGCAGAATATTGCTGAGTTGAATGCGCGGTTGGTTCGCGCCCGCGTTGAGCAGCAGACGCAGATTGCCGCGCAGCAGAAGAACGATTTGGTCGCGCGCGGGCTGCTGCACCTTGTCGATGCGCGCGCCGATGAGCTGAGGTCTCAGCTCGTGTAAGACTGCCCGCAGGCAGATCGCGTCAAGTGGCATTGTCATCCTCCATCATCCGGTTGAAAAGCTCGTTGATGCGCGCGTGATCGTCGCGCAGATACAGCCAGCCGAACAGCGCCTCGAGGCCCGTGGCCTTCTGATAGTCCGCGCGGTCGGCGTGGTGGGGGATGGAATGGACATTCGCGTTGCGCCCGCGGCGGAACACAGAGGCCTCTTCCTCCGTCAAAAGGGGTAAGAGCTTTTCGGCAAAGCGCGCCTGCTGCGGCGCGCAGACGAGCTCGACCGTCGCGCGGTGCAGCCCCTTGCCCGTCGCCTTGCCGTGCACGCACAGATACGTGCGCACAAGCAGCTCGTACACCGCGTCGCCCAGGTGGGCGAGGCCGATGGAGCTGATGGTGCGGATGGCGTCGTCGTTCATTTTGGCTTGCGTATAATCGTACATAAAGACTCCTGAAGTTCGAAAGTACACATATTCTATAACCTCGGTGGAATTCTGTCAATCGGCGCGCGCTGCCGCGCGCGAAAAGCCGTTGCGCTTTTGCAAAAATCCGCTATAATGGCAGAAAAGACAAGACCTTTGAGATCGGAGAAGAGAAGCCTATGAAAAAACTGACCACCGCGCTGCTCACGGCGCTTTTGCTGCTGAACCTTGCCGCCTGCGGCGAAAAGGAGCCGGACGACACCCCGTCCGGCTACGACGATTCACTCATTTTCGAGCTTTACAGTGAAGAGGGCGAGTACACGGATAGCGAGAACAACACGCTCACGTATAATTACCATGTGCCAAGAATCGTGTCGGAAACGGCGGTTGCCGCCGCGCTGAACGCCGAGATCGCCGATCAATTCGGCGCGCTCGTGCAGGAGCAGAAGAACATGATGGCATCCCGTGTCTCGCTCACGTGCATTTCCGTCACGTGGACAAGCTACTGGAACGACAGCCTGCTCTGCCTCGTGGTGCGCGCGGAGATGGACGGCGACACAAGCATGACGGAGACGTACAGCTACGACTTTTTCGGCGGCAAACGCCTCATGAGCGAGGACCTGCTGGCGCGCTGCGAGCTTTCAACGCAGGACTTCATCACGGCGGCGCGCCGCACCGCGGCAAACTACTTTGATGAGACGTACCGAGATGCGCTCAGCGGCAGCATGGGCGGCGCGGACTTCATCGCGTCCTACGCCGAGCGCCGCGCGTGGACGCTCTCGGACGAGAACATCAACGCGGAAATGCGGCTCTATCTCGACAGCGGCGCGCTGCATATGATCGTGCCCGTCGGCTCGTTCGCCGGGGCGGAGAGCTACGACGCTGACCTTGCGCTCGACCTCTCCGCGCGCGAGACGGTCGAAAAGACGGCGCAGGACAGCTTTGTCAAGGCCGCGCTCTCGGGCGGCGATTTGACGGTCAGCTTTGAAAAGACGGCGGACTCCGCGTGGTACGCGGAAAATTTCCGCTTTGACTACGAGACCGTCTACCCGGTGGAGGGTTTGTATTCGGACTACACGGATGTGTTCGTTGGCTCGGTGGGGCAGGGGTACTTCCCGTACATCTTCCTGCTGACGAGCGAGGGGGCGGTGGAGTATGTGAACCTGCTCGAAGGGCTGACGGCGGGCTTCCTCTGCGACGGCGGGCCGCTCGGCGGCGTGAAGGACATCGTTTCGTTCGAGTCCGGCGAGGTCGAGGAGGACTACGGCACGTATCAGACGGTGTTCGCCGTCGACGCGGCAGGAGAGAAGCACGACCTCTCCGGCGCGGTCAGCGACGCGGACTACACGATCCCGTCGGAATTTCTCGGCGAGTGGACGGCGACCGTGACGCATGACACCGCCGAGCAGGGCAGTTACGATAGCGACTATATCCTGACGCTGACCGATGGCGGCGGCCTCACGGTGCAGGACATCAACAGCGAGGTTGGGATTTACTTTGAGTACACCGGCCAGCTCAACTACCTTGGCACGAACGGCGAGGGCATGGTCTTCGGCTACCACTTAAACGAGAATGCAGGCACGGTGCGCTACGGCGCGTTCACGCTGCTGCGCGGCAGCGACGGCCTGCACGTCAAATCCGTCGCAGGCGAAAACTTCTTCGACGCGCCGAGCGGACGCTACACAGTGTTTGCGAGAGGGTAAAAAGAAAAGCAGGGCCTTTTTTGAGCGCGGAAGGGCCCTGCTTTTTTGCGGCTTTGACGCGCTAAGCAAAATTAGAGGGGGGGTACCGCTTTGACCGCGCTCCTGATCCATGCGGTCACACCCCCTTGGCATCTGACGGGAGAAAGAGGCTTTGGCGGCATCCGGAGACCAAGGAGAAAGCCTCTCAAATCGGGGAAAATGCTCTAATGAAAGGAGAACCTTTCAAAAAAGCAAAAATTTCTTCAAAAAGGTGTTGACAGTTTCGACTCCGTGTGCTATATTATCACTTGTTCCGAGCCGAACGGAACGGTAAAAATAAAACGGCATGGGGGTATAGCTCAGCTGGGAGAGCGCTTGACTGGCAGTCAAGAGGTCAGCGGTTCGATCCCGCTTATCTCCACCAAGAAAAGCCTTGAAAGTGTAAACTTTCAAGGCTTTTTTGCTTACCATCGATCCGAAAGAAACGCGGGTGGAAAGAACACGAAACTGATCTGCATCGGTGACAGCCTGACCTTTGGATACGGCGTGCATCTGTCTCAGCGGTGGACGCGGCTGTGCGCACAGGAGACGGGCTGGGAGCTTGTCAATGAGGGCATCAACGGCGACACGACCGGCGGCATGCTGGCGCGCATGCAGGGCGAGGTGCTCGCGGAGCTGCGCGAGGGCGGCCTTGGCGCCGACCGGCCTTACGTGCTGCTGATGGGCGGGAGCAACGATGTGTTCTACTCCGGCTCCGACGCTGCGGCGCGGGGAAATATGGGCGCGATGATCCACCAGCTCTTTTCCGTGGGCGTGCTGCCGATGGTTGGTATCCCGCTTCCGGCGGATGCACCGCATGCGCCACGGGCGTGGGCGGCCGCGGTCGATTTTGAAGCGGCGGAGCGGACGATGAAAGGGTACCGCGCATGGCTCAAGCGGTACTGCACGGCGTTTGGCGTGCCGTATATCGACTTCTGCGCGGACTTCTTGTCGCCAGACGGATCGATCCGCTCGGAGCTGCTGCTCGACGGTCTGCACCCGACGCCGGAGGGACACCGCTTGATGGCGCGGCGGCTGAGCGCGCAGCTGAAAAGACAAGGATAACAGCCCTGAAAAAGGCTTGAAAATCAACGACCTTGATAGAAGGAGACCACGACCATGAAGCTATCATATCTGGACCTGATGACAACCGATCCGAGCTACAATCTGGCGATGGAGCAGTACGTGTTCGACTGCCTCCCGCGCGACCGCATGTATTTCATGCTCTGGCAGAATGATAACGCAATCATTGTCGGAAAGTATCAGAACACGATCGCTGAGATCAATGAAGAGGCCGTGCGCGAGCGTGGCATTCGCGTGGTGCGCAGACTTTCCGGCGGCGGCGCGGTCTATCACGACATGGGCAACCTGAACTTCACGTTCATTACAAATGTCGGCGAGAGCAATGCGCTGGACCTCAAGCTCTTCTGCGAACCGGTCGTGCGCACGCTGGCGACGCTCGGCGTGAAGGCGGAGGTCAACGGCCGCAACGACATCACGATCGACGGAAAGAAGTTTTCCGGCAACTCGCAGTACATCCGCCAGGGACGCGTGATGCACCACGGCACGATCATGTTCGATTCGGACCTCTCTGTCGTCAGCGAGGCGCTGCGCGTCGACCCGACAAAGATCCAGACCAAGGGCATCCGCTCGGTGCGCAGCCGCGTGACGAACGTTGCCGAGCATCTGCCGGAAAAGGTCACGCTGCCGGAATTCCGCCGCATCCTGCTGGAAAACATCCTGAAGGAGAATCCGGGCGAGGCCTACCCGCTGACGCAGGACGACCTTGCGGCGGTGGAAAAGCTGTGCGCGGAGCGTTACGCCACATGGGATTGGAACTACGGTTTCTCTCCGGCGTGCACGATGCTGCGCCGCCGCCGCGTGGACGGCTGCGGCCTGATCGAGGCCTACATCACCGTGGAGCACGGAAAGATCGCGGCCCTGACATTCAAGGGCGACTTCTTCAGCGCCTCGGAACCGGACGAGCTGGCGGCGCACTTTGTTGGCTGCACGCCGTACCGCGCGGGCTATGAAAAGGCGCTCGGCGATGTGGACGTTTCGCGCTACTTCGCGGGCTTGCAGAAGGATGAGCTGATCGACATCCTGTGCGAGGGATAATAGAAAGGGGAGCCGGTGTAAAAAGTGCCGACTCCCTTTTTCTCGCTCAAATGGCAGGCAGAGCATGTCATTTTCCACCCATCAGCAGAGCCAGCAGCTCTGCAAGCTTCGACTTCACTACGACATCACCGCTTGCGGCGCTCTGCGTCAGGATGCCGTCGCACAGCGGGGAGAACGCTACGCTCCACCACTGGAGGGTATTAGTGCCGCGCGCGGCGCAGAAAAGCAGCATGACCGCGAGGCCAACGGCAAGGGAAAGCTCCCATTTCGTCCATTTCATCGAAAAACCGCCCATCTCAAAGAATTTGCTTCGAGTATGGACGGTTTTCTGAGTTTTCAAACAAATTCGGCGCAGAAAGTTTTGACGCACTCGCCTTGCAGTGCCTCGCACGCTCTGCGGCAAGCCGCTTTGTCAGAGAAGAGGCCGAACACCACGCTGCCTGAGCCGGTCATCGCCGACGTCTTCGCGCCGTAGGCGAGAAGATCGCGCTTGATGGTCTCAATGCGCTCACGCTGCTCGCCGTCGAGCGCCTGCTCAAAGACGTTGCGCACGTTTGCACACAGCGTGTCCGCGTCGCCGTGCTCGATGGCGGCGAGCATCGCGTCCGTATCAGGACGGTCGGTGATCGTCACGCCGTCTACGCGCGCGAAGAGCGCGGGTGTGGAGATCGGGAAGTCCGGCTTGCAGACGGCGACGAAGAAGCGCGGCGCGGGCTTGAGGACGGTGAGCTTTTCGCCGCGGCCCTCGGCCAGCTGCGTGCCGCCGCGGATGCAGAAGGGAACATCACTGCCGACGCTTGCGCTGATCTGCTCGAGCCGCTCGTCCGTGAGGGCGGGGGAGACGAGCTCGCGCAGCGCGCGCAGCACCGCCGCGGCATCTGCGCTGCCGCCGGCCATGCCGGCCTCGGACGGGATGCGCTTGATAAGCGCGATGTCGATGCCGCCGCCGTAGTCCATCGCCTCGCAGAAGGCTCTCGCCGCCTTGACAGCGAGGTTGCGCTCATCACAGGGAAGCGCCGCGCCGTCGACGCGGCAGGTGATGCCTTTGCCGTCTGTGAGCGTGACGGTCACATCGTCGTGGAGCGAAACGGTCTGCATGACCATCTGCATCTCGTGGTAGCCGTCATCGCGCTTGCCAAGAATGTCAAGCGTCAGGTTGAGCTTGGCATAGGCGGGGACAGTTATGCTGCGCACGGGCTCCTCGACCGGCGCATTCAGCGCCTTGCCGCAGTGGGGGCAGTAGGCACCGCCTTCACCTATGCGTCCGAGCGGTCTGCCGCAGTGCGGGCAGCGGTAGTAAAGAACCCCGATCACGATGGCAAAGAGCATGATCGCGATACCGAGAATAACAAGCGGTACGCTGACGCTTGTGCCGACGCCGCTGAGCAGCGCGCCGGTAAGAAGCAGCGGTGTTTGGAGCTTTTGGACCCTGCGATAGTCCATCAGGGGCTTTTTGTCGTTCATCGCGGCCTCCTTGTGCGCTCAGTGCTTCTTTTTCTTGTGCTGGATCTTTTTCTTCTCCTCGGGCTCCGGCTCGTCGGCGACCCACGCGCCGCATTTCGGGCAGCGCTTGGGATTGCCGCGGCCCAGCTGCTCGTGACAGTAGGGGCAGCGGTGGTACATCCACCACACGACGATGGACATCGCCATCATCGCAAGGCCCAGGATCGCGATGTAGAGGTTATCGAGCACGGCAATGCCAACCATGCCGATGACGAAGCCGCCGAAGAGCAAAATGTTTTGCCAGCGGTTTGCGGATTTGAGATTCATGTTGCGTCCTCCTGAGCAAAAAAGCGCCTTGCGGCGCTTTTTTGCAGTAGCTTTGATATTTTAGCGGATCTTGCGTGCCTCGACGTAGTAGCGCTTATCCTGTGCATGACCCATGGAGAAGGTCTTGCGCGGCAGAACGCCGTCGGCCATGACGGTCTTGAAGAGCTGCTCCTTGCCCATCGCGGGAAGCAGGAAGCCCATGTTGCCCTCCTTGGAGCCGAGCTCGCGGGTGACCTCATCGCCGTGGATGTAGTCGACCTCGCCGCCGAACTGCTTGAGGTACTCGTCGATGAAAGCCTGCAGCGTGCCGACGGCCAGCTGGACCTTCGGGTCGGGGACAGTGACGAAATCGTCGTGGCCGTTCCAGCAGACCTCGATGACGTGGCCCTCGCCCTTGCCCTCGTGGGCGTTGGGGTAGAACTTCTTGAACTCTTCCATGAACTTCTCATGGTCGACGCCGAAGAGCACGCGGTGGATGGGCTCGAACTGGAGCGCATCGTCGTGGTTGTTCACGACCTCAACAAGCGCGTAGCGGGAGGGAAGCGCGAGGTATTCCTCGGGGGTCTTGCCCTTCTTCTGCTCTTCATAGCAGGCCTTGGCGGTGGCGAGGGAGTGGTTGCCGTCGCCGACGGCGAACAGCAGGGGAGCGACGCCGGAGACGCCGTACTTGCTCTTCATCGCCTCGTCGGAGGTGAGACCGGTCAGCGCGTCGGCGACTGCGTCGATCTGCGCAGCGGAGAGCTTGTAGCCCTTGATATGGCCGCCGTTTTCCATCAGGTCGAAGTCATAAACGCTCTCCATCTTATCGGCCGCGGCGGTCAGGGGCTCGATGACGGTCTTCTCGGGGTCGTCAATGAGCAGCATGACGTGGGGCAGCTCGATGGGAGCGTTGCGGCGCACGCGGGCGCGCGGGGGGATACGGTCGAGCACGGTGCCCTCAGTCGCGCGGATCAGCGCGCCGGAGCCGGGGGTGAAGTCGTACTGGTCGAGGTCGACCATACCAATGAGGCCGTGACGGATCTTACCGTCGCTCTGGCCGCGCTCGATGTAGATGAGGGAGTCCTTGAGCGTCTCGAAGATGCCCTCTTCGAGGTACTTGCTCATCGAGGCGTTGATGTCGGCGATGAACTCGTCGACGTTGGGGGCCTTCAGGTTGGCCTCGGGCAGGATGAGGCGTAGGGTGGAAGGCGCGTCGCCGACGGTCTTCTCCACGCGCTCCCAGTACTCGGGCTCAGAGGTGAACTGGTCGCATGCGACGACCGCCCACTTGCTCATATCGACATCCTTCTTGGGCAGCAGAATGTCGGAAGGATAAAAGCCAAGCTTGGAAAACTTTTCGTTCATGGTGATTCCTCCGTTATTTGTTTGATAAGCGGAACGCGGGGCGCTCTGCTGGTGCGATTGTAAAACAAATTATACAATAGCCCACGCGGAAAAAGCAATGGAGAAAGTGAAAAAATGTCCAAAAGCGCTTTATGGAAATGCCATGATAGAGCGCTTCGCGGCCCGCTTGCTTGACGAACGCCCCGCAGCATGATATTCTAATAATTTATGCGGAAAAATACGAAAGATTCAGGTGATGATTTTGGATAAGCGCGCAGATCTGGGACACGGGGACGTCAAAAAACTGCTCTTTTCGCTCTCCGTGCCGACGATCACCTCGCAGATCGTCAACATGCTCTACAATCTGGTCGACCGCGTGTTCATCGGCCACATGCAGCCCGCCGAGACCGTCGGAAAACTCGCGCTCACAGGCGTTGGCGTATGCCTGCCGATCATCATGGTCATCTCGGCGTTCGCGTCGCTCATGGCCATCGGCGGCGCGCCGCGCGCCTCGATCGCCGAGGGCGCGGGCGAGAGCGAAAAATCCGAGCACATCATGGGAAACTGTCTGACGATGCTTGTGATCACGGCGCTGGTGCTGACGGTGCTGTTCGAGTCCTTTGCCGAGCCGCTTTTACTGATGTTCGGCGCGAGCGAGAACACCATCGGTTATGCGCTCGACTATATGCGCATCTACGCCCTCGGCACGATCTTCGTGCAGCTGACGCTCGGCATGAACGCCTACATCACGGCACAGGGCTTCGCCACCGTGAGCATGAAGACGGTGCTCATTGGCGCGCTCTTAAATACGGCTCTCGACCCGCTGTTCATCTTCGTGCTCGGTCTCGGCGTGCGCGGCGCGGCGCTGGCGACGGTGATCTCGCAGGCAGTGTCGGCCGTGTGGGTGATGACGTTCCTCACGGGAAAGAAGACGCGCTGGCACTTAAAGCGCGAGAACCTGCGCGTGGACGCGAAGATCGTGCTGCCGTGTATCGCTCTGGGACTTTCCCCGTTTGTGATGCAGTCGACGGAGAGCCTCATCGCCATCTGCTTCAACTCATCTCTCCTGCGCTACGGCGGCGACATGGCCGTCGGCACGATGACAGTGCTGACGAGCATCATGCAGTTTTCGAACATGCCGCTTCAGGGCTTGACACAGGGCGCACAGCCCATCGTGAGCTACAACTTCGGCGCAAAGAACGCCCAGCGCGTGCGCGACGCCTATTTCTGCCTGCTGCGCGCGTGCTTTACTTATTCAATGGCCATCTGGCTTCTGGTCGAGCTCTTCCCGCGCGCGTTCATCCTGATTTTCAATAATGACCCCGCGCTGGTCGAATACGCGGCGTGGGCAGTGCGCATCTACATGGGGTGCAGCGGTATTTTCGGCATCCAGATCGCCTGCCAGCAGACGTTTGTGGCGCTCGGCAACGCGAAGACGTCGCTTTTCCTCGCCGTGTGGCGCAAGATCATCCTGCTCATCCCGCTCATCTATATTCTGCCGCACTTTTTCGCGGACAAGGCGTTCGCGGTGTTCCTGGCCGAGCCCGTGGCGGACTTCGGCGCGGTGGCGCTGACGAGCTTCACATTCTATCGCCAGTTCCGCCGCTCAATGCGCGAGCTGGAAGGTGCGGAAGCGACTGGGGAGCGGTAAAGAAAATTTTTAACGCAAAAATAAAAGGAGAGGGAACTCCCTCTCCTTTTATTTTTTACGCCTGGCCGCCGCTTTCCATCGGCTCTTTCTCGCGGAACAGCATCGTGATACACCAGATGCCGGCAAGGCCTACGAGCGTGTAGATCACGCGGCTGAGCATACCGGTCTGTCCGCCGAAGAGAAAGGCGACGCAGTCAAAGCCGAAAAGGCCCACGCTGCCCCAGTTGAGCGCGCCGATGATAGCAAGCGTCAGCGCGATCTTGTCGATGACCATGAGGTTCCCTCCTTAAAAAGATGGTTTGGTCTTCGGTAGTCTTCCCGTGATGGGCGAAAATATGCGTACGGCGTTTTCTGCGTTGCCCGAAAAAGAAAACTATGATAAAATTAGGATAAAATATTGATAACTTTAAGAGAGAAAAAGGGGGAAGGACGCTTGCTGCACATACTGATGGGACGCGCGCGCACGGGCAAATCCGAGCGCGTGCTGCAAAGGATCGCCGCGCTGGGGGACTCGTCGCAGCAAATCCTGCTCGTGCCGGAGCACGCCTCGCATGTGGCGGAGATGGACCTGTGCCGTGTTTGCGGCGACACCGCGTCGCGCCATGCCGAGGCCTTGACGTTCAAGCTGCTCGCCTCGCGCGTGCTGGGCATCTGCGGCGGCAGCGCGGACGTGACGCTCGATTCGGGCGGAAAGCTCCTGACGCTCCAGCGTACGCTCACGGAGCTTGCGCCGGTGCTCAAGGTCTACAAGCGCCCGTCGCAGCGCGCGGCATTTTTGGAGAGCCTGCTCGCCGTGATGGAGGAATTGCAGGCTTACGCCATCTCGCCCGAGCAGCTATCTGAGAGCGTGGCGCAGATCGAGGGCGAGAGCGGCGACAAGCTGCGCGACCTTTCTCTTATCTACGGCATTTACCTCAGCAAGCTCCACGCACCGGGGCACGACGCGCGCGATGTGCTTGAAAAGCTGGAGGAAAACCTCGAAGCGTCGGGATATATTGAAAATAAAGACATTTTCCTCGACGGTTTTTCGTATTTTACGGGGCGTGAGCTGCGCATTCTGCGTATCCTGCTGCGGCGCGCGAAGAGCGTGACCGTCACGCTCCTTGGCGACACGCGTGACCGCGAGCTCTTTTCCGAGAGCCTGCGCGTGCGCGAGCGGCTGTACGCGCTCGCGCGCGATGCCGGCGTCGCATGCGAGGAGGAAATTCTTCCGCAGGGCGAGGTGCGCGGCGCGCTCGACCATATCGAGCGCTGCTTTTTCGGCGCAGCGGACGAATTTACCCAGCCGACTGACGCCGTCGCGCTCTACGAGGCGGGCAGCGCGTACAGTGAATGCGAGTGGGGCGCGTCGCAGATTTTGAAATTAGTGCGTGAGCAGGGCTATCGTTACCGCGAGATCACCGTCACGGCGCGCGATCTCGACTCCTACGCAGGTGCGATCGAGAGCGTATTCGCCCGCTACGGCATCCCGCTCTATTATGCCCACCGCAGCGACATTTTGAAAAGCCCCGTGCTGACGCTGCTGCTCGGCGCGCTGGACGCCGCGAGCGGCGGCTTTGAGTACGAGGATGTGTTCCGCTGCCTCAAGACCGGCCTCGCCGGCCTCAGCATGGCGGAGTGCGACATTCTGGAAAATTACGCGCTCAAGTGGGAGATCCGCGGCGCGATGTGGACGCGCGAGACGCCCTGGTCGGCGCATCCCGACGGCTACGGCGAAGAATGGACGGACGAGGCAAGGGCGCGGCTCAAGACGGTCAACGCACTGCGCGAGCGCGTGCAGGGGCCGTTTGCGCGCCTAAAAAAAGGCGTGGGCGGCAGCGGCGAGGCCGAGCAGAAGGGGCGCGGGCTGTACGACTATTTGGAAGAGGTGAACCTGCCGGAGACCTTGCAGGCGCAGACTGAGCAGCTTTTTGCCGCGGGCGATGCCCAGCGGGCAGAGGAAACGGCACAGCTGTGGGGCATTCTTTGCGGTGTGCTCGACCAGTTTGTGGAAATCCTGGGCGACGCGATCCTCGACGCCGAGGAGTTTGCGAGTCTGATGCGTTTGATTCTCACACAGTACAGCGTGGGCACGATCCCCGTGACGCTCGACGCGGTGAACCTGTGCGAAATGACGCGAAACGACCGCCACACGGTGCGCGCGCTGTTCCTGCTCGGCGCGAACGACGGCGTGCTGCCTGCGGCGGAGAACCGCGGCGGCGTGCTGCGCGACGAGGATCGCGAGGCGCTCGAGAGGCAGCAAATCTTCCTCGCGCTGCACGGGATGGAGCAGTTTCATCTGGAAATTCAGAATCTTTACGCCGCGCTGGCCCAGCCGACGGAAAAGCTGACAGTGTCCTATCCCGTTTCGGACGGAAAGGGCGCGGAGAAGCGGCCATCGTTCGTCATCGGGCGCATCGCGCGTCTGCTGCCGTCGATCAGCGTCGAAACAGAGAGCGCTGACAAGGAATATCGCCTGTCAGCAAAGTCGACGGCGCTCGAGTACGCGGGCGAGCATATCGGCGGCGCGCTGTGGCAGTATTTTGAAGGACAGGGCGACGCGGAGCGTGCGCTTGCCGCGATGAAGGACGCTTCGCGCTATACGCGCGGGCATCTGTCGCGCGACGCGGTGCACGCGCTCTACGGCGGCGCGGTGACACTGTCCGCCTCGCGCATGGACATGGCGCGCTCATGTCACTTTGCCTATTTCATGCGCTACGGCCTGAAAGCCAGGGAGCGCACGGGCGCGGGCTTTGACGCGCCGCAGATCGGCACGTTCGTGCACGATGTGATGGAGCATACGCTGCGGCAGGCGAAGGAGTGCGGCGGACTGCATACGCTATCGAAGGACAAGCTGCACGCGCTCGTGCGCGCGTCGATCGAGGAATACATCGACCGCGTGCTGCCGGACTTGTGCGAAAAAAGCGCGCGCTTCCGTTATCTGTTCAACCGCCTGTGTGCGACGGTCGAGCGCATCATGGACGAGGTGAGCGAGGAGCTGCAAAGCTCCGACTTTGAGCCGCTGGCATTTGAGCTGGAATTTGGTGCGGACGGGCAGCTGCCCGCCATCACGATCCGTGAGGAAAACGGCACGGCGCGCGTTGTCGGCAAGGTCGACCGTGTGGACGGCTGGCTGCACGACGGCAAGCTATATTTGCGCGTCGTGGACTACAAGACGGGCAAGAAGAGCTTCGACCTCGCCGAGCTGCGCTACGGGCTGGGGCTCCAAATGCTGCTCTACCTCTTTACGCTTAAAGAAGAGGGACAGATGCTTTTCGGCGGACACGAGATCGTTCCCGCGGGCGTTCTCTACACGCCCGCGCGCGAGCCGATGCTGCGCTGCGCGCGCGACACGGAGCCCGAAAAGATCGAAAAAGCACTCAAAAAGGAGCTGCGCCGCAGCGGCATGGTGCTCGAGGACCCGGCGGTCCTGCAGGCGATGGAGCACAGCGCGCTCGAATCGCCGTGCTACCTGCCCATCGCGGTGAAAAGGGACGGCGCGGTGACGGGAAGCCTTGCTTCTGCCGAGCAGCTCGGAAAGCTCTCGAAGTACGTCGACCATATTTTACATGAAATCACGCAGGAGGTCTTCGCGGGCAACATCGACGCCGACCCCTACGCGCGCACGCCGCAGCAGTCGGCCTGCACCTACTGCGAGTTTGCGAGCGCGTGTCACTTTGAAAACGGCTGCGGCAGCGACCGTATGGAATACATCAAGGCGACGAAAAACGACGAATTCTGGCAGTACATCGACGAGGTGAACGGAGAGGGGGCGCGCGAAAATGGCTGAAAAGCTGACAAACGAACAGCAAGCGGCGGTGGACAGCCGCGAGCGCAGTCTGCTTGTCTCCGCGGCGGCGGGCTCGGGCAAGACAAAGGTGCTCGTCGAGAGGCTCTTTTCCTACGTAGAGCGCGAGGGCGCGAATCTCGACGATTTCCTCATCATTACCTACACGCGCGCCGCGGCGAGCGAGCTGCGCGGCAAAATCGCCAAGGCGCTCACCGAGCGCATGGAGCGCGACCCCGGCAACTACCATCTGCGGCAGCAAATGCTGCGTGTCTACCGTGCGGACATCAAGACGGTGGACGCCTTCTGCACCGCGCTTTTGCGCGAAAACTGCCATCTGCTCGGCGAGGACGCGCGCGGCCACGCGCTGCGGCCCGATTTCCGCGTGCTGGACGAGAACGAGGCGCAAGTGCTGCGTGAGCACGTGCTCGCGCGCACGCTGGACGATTTTTACGACTGTCTGACGCCCGGAGGCACACTGCTGGCCGACACGCTCGGCGCGGGGCGCGACGACAGCGCGCTTGAGGACTTAGTGCTCGAGCTGCACGCAAAGCTGCAGGCGCAGCCGTATGAGGACAAATGGCTCGAGGCGCAGCGCGCGTTTTGGCGCGCCGTGCCGGATAAGATCGAGGATACGCCCTATGGAAAAATTCTGCTCAATGAGGTGCGGCGCAAGGCGCGCCACTGCAAAAACCTTTTGCAGCGCGCGGCGAAAGAGATGTGCGCGAATGACGCGCTGAACAAGAAGTATGCGCCCGCGTTCCTCGACGCGTCCTACCAGCTCGACGCGCTGGAGGGGAAGACGGTGGAGGGCTGGGACACCGCGCGCGGCGTGACCATCGCGTTTCCGCGCCTCGCCGCGGTGAAGGACAGCGACGGCGGCGAGATGAAAGCGCGCATGAAAAGCCTGTGGGACAACTGCAAGGAGACCGTCAAGGGCTTTGCCGAGATTTTTTCCGCCTCGTCTGACGAGGCGGTGGAGGACCTGCGCACGATGGCGCCCGCAATGCTCGCGCTCATCGACCTGACGGCGGACTTTTCCCGCCGGTACAACGAGGAAAAGCGCCGGCGGAATTCTGCCGACTTCTCCGATCAGGAGCACGAGGCCATCCGCCTTCTCATCGGAGAGGACGGCGCGCCGACAGAGCTTGCGCGCATCGTCAGCGCGCGCTACCGCGAGATCATGGTGGACGAGTATCAGGACACCAACGAGGTGCAGAACCGCATTTTTGACGCAATTTCTTGTAAAGGAGAAAACCTTTTCACTGTTGGCGATGTCAAGCAGAGCATCTATCGCTTCCGCCTAGCCGACCCGCGTATTTTTTTGCAGCATTATAACACCTGGCCGCCGCTTGAGGACGCAGAGGAGCACGACAGCGCGAAGCTGCTGCTCTCGCGCAACTTCCGTTCGCGCAAAGAAGTGCTGGACGCGACGAATTTTATCTTCTGCAATATTCTTTCCGAGGAAATGGGTGAGCTCGACTACGGCGCGGATGAAATGCTGCGCCTCGGCGCGAGTTATGTCGAATCGAGCGCGTACGGCGCGGAGTTCCACCTGCTCGACCTGCCGACGCAGACGGGCGAGCAGCGCGTGCGCGCAAGCGAGGCTGAGGCGGCGTTTGTCGCAGACTATATCAGCGATATGCTGACAAGTGAATTTCCTATACAGAATGACAAAACAAAAGAGCTGCGGCCCGTGCGCGAGGAGGACATCGTCATTCTGATGCGCTCGCCGAGCACGCGCCTTTTGGACTATCGCCGCGCGCTGGAGGCGCGCGG
>OGLV01000202.1_pt1 | contig 26189 bp, 27 predicted proteins | sample 1572851 | NCBI WGS metagenome assembly OGLV01 (sample SAMEA2582005, study PRJEB24529) | metagenome | biome: Human gut stool | place: China | collected 2011
TGTCCCGCACCAGTTCTTGAAACTTCGGACGGTCTGTGTTCTTGCCGCTGTACCCCTTGTCTGTGTATTCCTTGCAGTTACCGCCTTTCAACTCGTATTTGCAAAATTCAATCTGGCTTTCAATGGAAATGCTGTCCTTTTTGTCCACCGATTGTCTTGCATAGATTGCGTCTATTCGATTATTCATATTGTCGCTCCTTTTCTTAAAAAAGAAACGGAGTTGCTGACAGCTTTATTATACCGCCAGCAGCCCCGCAAATCAACGATGGCTTCGGAAAATCTTATGCCCCGGCTTCCTCACTCTGCCGCTTGTCGGCATACTTGCGGAACACCTCATAAAGCTGCTGTTCCAGCTCCCGGCGTTTTGCCGCTTCCTGCTCCGGCGTGAACACCGGGGAGAGATTTTCCAGCGTGATTTCCTTTCCCTGAAAAGTCACGACTTCGGTTTCTTTCTTGTATCTGATATGCTCCATAGTACCTCCGTATTTAATTTTCAAAGTGCAGTGCCGCCATGCTGCGGCGTGAAATGTTTTCTGTCATTGATCACCGTTCCCTTGTGTGTCGCTGTTGCCGTTTCAATTCTGCCAGCACCTCCGGCGGGATACGGTCTACCAGCCGCTGAATGTCTTTCAGCTCGCTTTCCAGCTTTGCCCGTTCCATCGTATCTTTCATCTTGCCTTTTTCACTGGCTTTGGCTCTGGCTTCCAACTGTTCATTTTCTGCTAAAAGGTCGTTTATTGTGACCTTATATTTTTTGAGCTGACCGGAGAAGTTCTCCATCTGCGGAAACCACTTTTTCAGCAGGGAGAGGGCTTCCTCTTTCTTCTTTCCGGCATTGAACGGGGTAATACCGTCCAGCGTGGCTTCAATGGCTCTTGCCTGTTTGGAGAGATTGACCGCCTGCTTGAACAGACGGGTGGGGATATGCTTCCTGCCTGTCTTGCTGGCACTTTCCCCACGCTCCAAGTCGGGATATTTCTCCACCATATAAGCGTGAAAATCGTCCTGCCATTTTGTGAGGTTGGCTCTATTCCCTATAATCTCCTTTGCACACAGGCGGTTGTCCTCTGTCAGCGGGACAAAGACCAAATGCAGGTGGGGCGTTTTCTCGTCCATGTGTACCACCGCCGATACGATATTTTCTTTCCCTACCCGCCCGATTAAGAAATCAGCCGCCCTCTGGAAAAATTCCTGTATCTCCTTTGGGGACTTCTTCTTGAAAAACTCCGGGCTGGCGGTAATCAGCGTATCCACAAAACGGGTGCTGTCCCTGCGGGTGCGGCAGCCAGCTTGTTCAATGCGGCTTTGAATGAAGTGGTAATAGCGTCCCTCCGGCTTGACGATGTGGAAATTGTACTTGCTCCGGCTGGTGTCAATGTCGGGATTGCTGGCGTACTGTTCCTTTTGCCGTTCGTGATGGGCTTCCAGCGGTCTTGCCGGATTGCCCTTGTGTTTTTCAAATCGCAAAATTGCGTGTTGTGCCATGAAACTCCTTTCCCCGTTCCGTTCCTTTCCGGGACTTTTCCACAGGAAAATCCCGCAGAAAATATCTCGGATCGGATAGGAATGGATAAGATATAAATAAAATCGTTTTAATCTCTGTATTTCTATATACCGTCCGATTTTCGTACTTCAAGAGGATTGATTATCGTACTTGTGGAGTGCGGTTTTCAGTCCTCCGGCGTTCCATAACCGTATTTCTTGAAGTCGGTGTTTGGAACCGCTTCGTAGGATTTTGGGTAAATGCGATTGGGTTTTCCACAGCCCTGCTTCTGGATTTCCACCAGTCCGGCGTATTGCAGTTCCCGCAGGGTGTTGACCGCTTTCTGCCGCCCGCAGTGGAGCAGCTCCACTACCTCGTTGATGGGATAGTAGAGGTAAATCCGCCCGTATTCATCTGCCCAGCCGTTTTTCCGGGACAGGTCTGTCCGGCGCAGGATAAAGGCATACAGTACCTTTGCTTCGTTGGACAGGGGCGTGAATGTGGGGGCTTCAAAAAGGAAATTGGGAAGCCGGGTAAAGCTGACTGCTTTTTCCGGCTGATGGATATAAATGGTGTTTGTCATATTGTGTTTTGTGGACGGTTAGAAGTCCGTTTTCGGAGGCAGACGGTAGTTTCTATTGCCTGCCCCTGTTCTGTGCTTGTAAAGCCTTGTAAATCAAGGACTTTTCAGCCCCTAACTGTCCACACAAGACCTCCTTTTCCGTTCACTTTCTGTTTTCTGCCGCCTGTGAACTCTGGCGGCACAGCCGGGGCAGTATTTTGCCCGGTTGGATTTGGGGACGAACACGCCGCCGCAGACCGCACAGCGTTTCAAGTCCTTATCCCGGAAAATCTCCGCTTCCAGCGTTCCGTCCAGCGGCAAAACCGCCCAGCGGAACCACTTACAGCAGACCGAGAAAGAAACCGTCTGCGGGCAGGTGCAGGTGTCCCCATCGTCAAGGGCAATGCAGTTGCCGTCCTCACAGCAACAGCACTCCCGGCGTATCAGGCTGGCCGCCTGTTTCCTCTGCGCCGGTGTCATGCGGTAAAGGGAACCGTCCGGCCTGCGTTCCAGCGGCGGCAAGTCTTTATAGGGGTTATCTCTCATGCGTTCCCTCCATTTTGCTTTCCGTTGCCGTTCTCCCCGAAAAGGTTTCCTGCCCCATTCCTGCGGCGTATTCCGGCGTTGGCACGCTCCCCGCAACTTCGGGACATTTTGTCCCGAAGTCCGGCTCCTTGCGGTGTTTCTCCAGCCGGGGTATCCCTTTTCGGACGGTCATTCTGTTTTCAAGGTGCTGTCCATCGATGAACTACCCTAAGTCTACACGAAAAAAATGCAATCCCCGGAATTTTGCGAGAATTGCATTTTGATGAAGTTTACACTTTGGAAATTGCATTTTTGCAATCATTCTGTATAATGGAAGTGTGTGGAGGAGGTGCGTATCTATGGCTTTACCCGGAACACCCGGACAGCGGATTTCCGATTTATGCAACGGGAACCATATCACACAAAAGGAACTTGCAGAGAAGATAGGCGTTTCCGCTTCCCAGTTGAGCCGCATTGTCAGCGGCGAAACGAGAACGGTCAGCAGTGATATTCTCATAGGAGTGGCAAAGGAATTTAAGGTATCGACAGACTATATACTGGGCTTGTCCACCGTGAGCGTCCGTAAAAGTTACGATATTTCTGAATTAGGTTTGTCAGAGGGAGCCGTGAGGGGGCTTGTGACGGGTGCTGTTGATGTGCAAATACTCAATCGCTTACTGGAACACAGGAATTTTCCCAAGCTGATAGATTTGATACGGATTTATTTTCAGGACACGGCGGCAAAGGGGATAATGGCACGTAACCAGCTTATCGAGATGGCAACGGCTTCCCTGTCCGACTTGATGAAAGAACACCCGGAACACCGGGCGGAAGCAAAGCAGGATTTACAATTTTTGAACGCCCAGAAGATGGGGGAACATGAAGCAGAGATTGAGAAAATCAAAAATGTGTTCCTTGCTACCCTGCGGGACATTAAGAAAGACATTGATAACGGAGAACAGCCGGGGGAAGCTGTGACCGCCGCTATGTTCCAAGCCATGCGGGACGCACTGTCGGAGCAGAAGCAAAACCCGCTTTCCATTGACGATGTAACAGCAATGATAACCGGACAGATCGGACAGCTTGCGCCGATGGACGAAGAAACTGCCGACCTATTCCAGCAGCTGGCGAAGAAAATGATGACGCAAATGTCAAAAGATAGTGATGAGAAAAAAGGAGATTGATTTTATGAAAAAGATACTTTCATGCTTTTTAGTATGTGCTTTTTTATGTACGGGTTTATATGGGTGTGGTAGTAAAAAAACAGAGCTGATTGAAGAAGCCAAAGACCTAACACTTTCCCAAGAAATTTCGATAACCCCCGAACAAAATGATTATGGAATACCCGCATATAATTTTTTAAAACATATTCAATCAAACTATCCGGGGCGCGTTGCTGGCACTGAAAAAGAAACGGAAATGGCTGTATTTATTTTGTCCGTCCTCTTAAATGGTGGATATGCGGAAAGAGACATAGCTATAGAGTCTTTTGAAATAGATGATTCCACGCCTATGATGGATGAAGCCATACAAAATGTATTCGATGGAGGTGAAAAAAGTAATTCAAGTCAAAATATTTTGATAACCAAAAAAGGAGAAAGCGAAAAAACGATTATTGTTGGCGCACATTATGATAGTGCTGGAACACATGGTGTAGATGACAATGGCTCCGGCGTATCTGTTGCTTTGGAAAATGCCCTGCGAATGGTCAACACTCCAACATACTATACTATTCAATATGTATTTTTCGGTTCAGAAGAACCGGGAATGTATGGCTCAAGGGCATACGTTGAATCACTTTCCGAAAAGGAAAGAGAAAATATTATATTGATGATAAACATTGATACTGTCCTCGCTGGGGATTATCTTTATTTGTATGGCGGTAAGGTGAATGATAACGGCACTGTTGATAATACCGAAGCAGTATTTAAAGCCTACGAAATTGTTAAGGAAATTGGCTTGAACATACAATTACCACCAGACGGAAATAACGATTATCCCTATCCTACAGGTCAAAAAAGAAGCGACCACGCACCGTTTAATGACATAGGAATTCCGTACATATATTTTGAAGCAAACAACTGGGAAAATGGTTCTCCTGTCGAAACAGAAAAGAATGGATTGATAATGCATACAGATATGGATGATTTGGATTTTATTGAAAATGAATATAGCGGACGTGTCCAAAATACACTCAGCAGCTATTCAACATTATTATATTCTTTACTTCAAGAAAACAACTGGGAGCAATAACACAAATGGATAGCAAAGACATCCGAGCCAGTCAACGGTCAAGATGAACGGCGCATTTCATGCACCGCCGTTGACAGTCCCGTCTGTCTTTGCTGATAGGCAATCAAGGCGGGAAAGCCCTAAAATGGCTTCCCGCCCATTTCAATTTTTAGAGAAAAACGCTCCAAAATCAGAAAGAGAGCGGCCAAGCACTTTGCGGGATTGGCCGCCTTGTCCACTCATTCAGCGGGACGGCGGGTGGCGGTCAAGGCCGGGTGTAAATCCGTTCATTTCAGCCTTGACGGTTGCCCGTTGTCTTGCTGATTTTCCGGGAGTGTGGCCACAACTTCGGGACATTTTGTCCACAAGTCGGAGCGTAGGACGAGGGACGGGGGCTTTCATATACGCCCTGTCTGCTGATGAAAACAGACCTGCGCTTGCGGCTCCACGCCACACAAGCACAGCCCTGTTTTCCTGCCGCTTCAAATGCCCTTGCCCTCCCCGGCGGCAACGGCATTTTCACGGCAACGCCGACAGAGCGTATAACACACTACACTTTGCTTCGCAAAGTCGTGTGCCAAATGGGGGCGTTGCCCCCTTTGGAAACCCCCACAAGAAAAGGCGGTACGCTACCCCTCCACGGGGCGCATACCGCCTTTTCTTGTTATCCAGCCCTCCGGCTGTATCGGTTGAGCAAAAGTCAGCGTGGGAATGGTGTGGTATCTTTATCTAAGTGAACCCCCGGTTTCCCAGTTGGAAACGGTCTGGCGCGTGACGTAGACCTTTTCCGCCAGCTTCTCCTGCGAAAGCGAGAGCGCGGCGCGATGCGCCTTGATCTGATTACCGAGCTCCATAAACTGCCTCCTGTGCGTTTCGTTCGATCTGCCCCAAGGGTAGCCAAAACGGGAAAGTTTGTCGAGCAAAGCTGCTTTACATGAGGAAAAATTGATTGTCAAAAGATTTTGACAATCGCCTTTTCGCCCCGATATCAGCGGCTTGCCAGCTTTTCGCGCAGCCTTGCGATGCTTCGCTGCGGGGCGTCGATGGCTTCGCCCTGCGTTTCGTGCCAGTCGGCCTTTTCGATGGCGATGACCTTTTCGTAGTAGGTGATCGCCGTTTCATAGTCACCGCGAATTTCGCAGATCTGCGCGATGGCCTCGGCAGGGTCGACGAAGCGGGGCGGCGGCATGAGGGTCATCGTCTTCTCGTAATCCGCAATGGCTTCGTCGTAATGTCCAAGCTTGGCAAGCTCGCTCGCGCGCATAACGTAGACCTCCCATGTGTCGGGATACTTTGCGCACATGGCCTCCCACTGCGCGAGCGCGTCGTCGGTGTGCCCCTCCTGCAAAAGGATACAGCCGAGGTAAAAGTCGTCGTTGTAGGTCGGCTTCAGGCGGTGCATTTTGTCCAAGACCTCGCGTGCCTCCGCGCAGCGGCGGTCGGCGATGAGAAGGTCCAGAAGCCACAGGTGCGCGCTGTGGTTCTCCGGATGTGCGGTGAGAAAGTCCCGATAGAAGGCGATCGTGCGGTAGTGGTTCGTCGCATTCCAGTCGAGGTACGCGCCGTGCTCGGCGTCGAAGATGGCGTTGTGCGCCTCCTTGCAGTCGGGATTCAGTGCGAGCGCCTGACGCGCGAGGGGAGAGGCGAGGTCATTGTATTCCCGTGCGCGCTTGCAGTAAAGCTCTGCGAGCAGCAGCGTCGCGCGCGGGCGCGTTTCCTCCTCGCGGCACTTTTCCTGCAAAAAGTGCTCCTCTTCGTCAAATTCCTGCTGTGTGAGAAAGCGCTTGTCCCAGAGCATATTGTCGATGCGGGAAAAGCGGCTCTCGTCCGTGAGGGAGAAGAGCGAGTCGATGCTCGTTCCCAGCGTGACGGACAGCGCGGGCAAAAGCTGAATATCGGGAAGCGAGCTGCCGTTTTCCCACTTGCTCACGGCCTGCGCGCTCACGTGGAGGGCTTTTGCAAGCTGCTCCTGCGTCATGCTTTTGGAGAGGCGCAGCGTTTTGATCTTGCTGCCGATGTCGATGTTCATAAAGGCAAAACTCCGTTTCTATAAAGTGCGGACGTCCTTGATGAGTTCAGTATAGCCGATTGCAGGAAAACGCGCAATGGAGGGGGAGTTTCGCGCGCTCAAACGGCGGTTGAGCGCAAAAAGGACGGAAGATGCTTTTCTTCCGTCCTTTTTATGCAGTTCCAGTCGAATCAGTCGCCGACGCCGGGGTTCAGAACCTTGCCGACGTTCCACAGGTGCGCGACCTGCTGCGCGGCGGCCAGACGTTCCTCGGGGGACTCGTAACTTGCGTGCGCGGTCTGCGCGCCGCAGTCGACACAGGTGACATAAACGCACCAGCCCTGCTCATCCTCCACCGTACCGGTGCCGCGGCAGTAGGGGCAGTCCTGCAATTCGATCTCATAAATCGGGTCCATGGTATCATCCTTTCCTACCGCGCAAAATTGACAGTTTGCGCGGAAATAACCTAATGACCGTAGTATAGCAGGGAAACGGGCGCTTTACAAGCAAGAAAAATAGCAAAAATGGGGCGCTCGCAAGCGCCCCGCTTTTTACACGTTTGACGACGGAACAGGAAGCTGGTACTTTTCCACGTAGGATTCGTACGTCTGCTGGAAGCTGCCGTCGGCAGTCTTGGCCTGGCGCAGCGTTTCGTGCAGGTTGAGGTTATGCGCACGGGCGTCGATGACGCAGCCGGCGATGTTGGAGCAGTGGTCGGATGTGCGCTCAAGGTCGGTCAGAAGATCGGAGAGGACAAAGCCAGCCTCAATGCTGCAATGGCCCTGCTGCATGCGCAGGATGTGGCGCGTGCGCATCTGCTCTTTGAGCGTGTCGATGACCTGCTCGAGCGGCTCGACCTGTTGGGCGAGCGCGACGTCCTGCGAGGAGAAGGACTTGAGCGAGAGCGAAAGGATCTCGCGGATGGCGGAGGTGAGAATGGCGAGCTCGTTGAGGGCGCTGCCGGAGAACGTGAGGCCCTTTTGCTCCATCTCCTCAGCGGAGGAGAGAATGTTGACCGCGTGGTCAGAAATGCGCTCAAAGTCGCCGATGGTCTTGAGTAACTCGGTCGCCTCCTCACTCTCGTCGCGGCCCATTTTCTGCGTGCTGAGCTTGACGAGGTAGGTGCCGAGGATATCTTCATAGTGGTCGCAAAGCTCCTCATCGTCGCGGATGCTCTGGGCGAGCTCGGGCGTGTTGTGGTCAAGGGCGGTGAGAGCGTTGTTCAGCGCGCGCACGGCGCAGTCCGCCATTTCGCGGGCAACGGCGCGGCTCTGGCGAAGGGCGAGGGACGGGGTGGGGAGAAGACGCTCGTCGAGCTCGGTCGTCTTTTCACCCTGCGTCTGGGGATCGTCGGGGACGATGCGGCAGGCGAGCTTTTCAAGAAGGCCGCCCGCGGGCAGGAGCATGGCGGTGCAGAGAACGTTGAAGACCGAGTGTGTGACGGCGATGCCCGCCATGGTGGCGGATTCATCCAGCAGCGCGGGCGCAAAAGCCGCGCGCACAATGCAGAAGACCGTCAGCAGCACGACAACGCCGATGACATTGAAGAGAAGGTGAACGACCGCGGCGCGGCGGGCGTTTTTGTTCGTGCCGATGGACGACAGCATGGCTGTGACGGTCGTGCCGATGTTCTGGCCCATGATGATGGGAATGGCCGCAGCATAGCTCACAGAACCCGTGACGGCGAGCGCCTGCAAAATACCGACGGACGCGGAGCTCGACTGGATGATGGCCGTGAGCAGCGCGCCGGCGAGCACGCCGAGGAGGGGATTCTGAAAGGCAACAAAGAGATTCGTGAACGCGGGGACGTCCTTGAGGCCCGCGACCGCGCCGCTCATCGTCTCCATGCCGAACATGAGCGTGGCAAAGCCGAGCAGGATCATGCCGGTGTCCTTTTTCTTGTTGTCCTTGCAGAACATGTAGTAGATGATGCCGATGAGCGCAAGGACGGGAGTGAAGGATGAGGGCTTTAAGAGCTTGATCCAGAAGTTGCCGGAGTCGATGCCGCCAAGGCTCAAAAGCCAGGCCGTGACGGTCGTGCCGACGTTGGCGCCCATGATGACGTTGATGGCCTGACGCAGCGTCATCAGGCCCGAGTTGACAAAGCCGACCACCATGACCGTGGTGGCGGACGAGCTCTGGATGATGGCTGTGATGCCAAGGCCCGTTAAAAATCCGGCGAATACGCTGCCGGTCATCTTGTCGAGAAGAGAGCGGAGCTTGCCGCCCGCGCGGCGCTCGAGCGCCTGGCCCATCAGGTTCATGCCGAAGAGGAACAGGCACAGCCCGCCGATCATCGTGAGCACATTGAAAATATCCATATTTTCTATCTTTCCTTTTTTCTTTTTTGAGACTCTATTTATAACCAAGTAATAGTTTACGCGCCAAATGTCAAAACTGCCAGAGGAGAATTGTAAAATCTATGTAAAATACACAGCGGCGACGGAATGCGGCGTGATTTGTGTCATGTTGCACAGTTTTTTTCCGCATGAACTGGAAAAAAGTGCAGACACTAAGCGCAGCATTCGCCGCGGCGTCTGCCTCCGCGGCAAAAAGCAACTTGAAATGTCGGAGGAATCGTATGAAAAAAGACTTTATCGACACCAATGAATTCACGAAGCAGGAACTGCTCGACATCATCGACTTGTCGCTCGCCATCAAAAAGGCCATTAAGGCGGGCTACTATCCGCCCCTGATGCGCAACATGACGCTCGGCATGATCTTCCAGCAGTCCTCTACGCGCACGCGCGTCTCGTTTGAGACCGCGATGAGCCAGATGGGCGGGCACGCGCAGTATTTAGGCCCCGGTATGATCCAGCTCGGCGGGCATGAGACCATCGGCGACACGGGCAAGGTACTCTCAAAGCTTGTCGATGTCGTGATGGCGCGCGTCATCGAGCACAAGACGATCGAAGAGCTCGCAAAAAGCTGCACCATCCCCGTCATCAACGGCATGTCGGACTACAACCACCCCACGCAGGAGATCGGCGACCTCTGCACGATCGTGGAGAACCTTCCGCAGGGGAAGAAGTTAGAGGACTGCAAAGTCGTGTTCGTGGGCGACGCGACGCAGGTGTGTGCATCGCTCGGCTTCATCACGACGAAGCTCGGCATGCACTTTGTCCAGTACGGCCCCCAGGGCCACCAGCTGAATGAGCAGCACAAGGAGATCATGAAGAAGAACTGCGCGCTCTCCGGCGGCAGCTACCTTGTCACCGATGACCGCGAGAGCGTACGCGGCGCGGACTTCATCTATACCGATGTGTGGTACGGTCTCTACGAAAACGAGATGCCGAAGGAAGAGCGCGTGCGCGTCTTCCACGACTATCAGGTCAACCGCGAGCTGATGCAGCTGGGGAACCTTGGCTGCAAATTCATGCACTGCCTGCCCGCGACGCGCGGCGAGGACGTGACCGACGAGGTCGCCGACAGCGACGCCTCCCTCTGCTGGGAGGAGGCAGGCAACCGCCTGACGGCCATGCGCGGCCTTCTTGTCTACTTTACACGCTGCCGCAAGGAGCCGAGCGGTCTTCAGATCGCGGCGGCGAAGGAGGAGCTTGACAAAGTGCTCTGCGACAAGCTCGGCTGCGTCGAGGCCTACTGCGGCGTTTCGAAAGCGGAAAAGAGCTGAGAAAAACCATGGAGAAGAATCAATTCCGGCTTGCAGACGTCATTTTGTCGGTCATCTGCGTGGTGTTTGTCGCCGAGGCGGCGGCGCCGGTCGCGTCGATCGGTAACAGCCAGTATTTCTGGTGGATCTTTATGATATTGGCGTTTCTGCTGCCCTACGGCCTCATCGCCGCCGAGCTCGGCACGGCCTACGCGGGCGACGGCGGGCTCTATGACTGGATCCACGCGGCGTATCCGGACGGCAAGTGGGCGGCGCGCGCCTCGTGGTACTACTGGATCAACTTCCCGCTGTGGATGGCATCGCTTGCGGTGATGTGCCCCGAGCTTATCACATTCATCACGGGGCGGAGCCTCGGAACATTCGGCTCGCTCGTGGTCGAGCTTCTGTTCATCTGGATCGTCACGCTCATCGCGTGCTATCCCGTGTGCGACAGCATCATTATCCTGAACGTGAGCGCTGTCATCAAGATCGTGCTGGCGCTGCTGGTCGGCGGGCTCGGCGTGTGGTATATCAGCCGTTACGGCTTTGTCAACGACATGTCGGCGCGGACATTTCTGCCGTCGTTCGACTTAAACAGCCTTTCGTATATCTCCGTCATCATCTTCAATTTCCTCGGCTTTGAGGTCGTGTGCACGTACGCAAACAATATGAGCGACCCGAAAAAGCAGATCCCGCAGTCCATCGTGACCGGCGGCATCGTCATCGCGGCCATCTACCTCTTCTCGGCGTTCGGCATCGGCGCGGCAGTGGATGTGCGCGAGATCAGCGTGGATTCGGGGCTTATCGACGCGGTGTCGCTCATTCTGGGCGGCAGCGGCGGCGTGCTCGTGGGCGTGGTGGCGCTTTTGTTCCTCGTGACGCTGTTCGGCAATATGATCTCGTGGTCGATGGGCGTCAATTCGACGGCGGCGCTGGCGGCGGACCACAACGACATGCCGCGGGTGTTCGCCAAGCGCTGGGCAAAGAACGACATGCCCGTCGGCGCGGCGGTCACGTCGGGCGTCGTCGCCTCGTGCGTGTGTGTTTTGGGCGTGCTCATCGAGATGGCGTCGCCGGACTCGTCACTCTTCTGGAGCTTTTTCGCGCTGAATCTCGTGATGCTGCTTTTGAGCTATCTTCCCGTGTTTCCGGCGTTTTTGAAGCTGCGGCGCGAGGATGCGAAGACGCCGCGCCCGTTCCGCGTGCCGGGGTCTGACACGGCGCTCAAATGGATCGCCTACGTGCCGATGGTGCTCATCGTCATTTCGATCATTTTCACTGCGGTCCCGCTCTCGTTTGACGCAGAGACGCTTGCGAGCTTTCTGCCCATTACGATCGGGTCGATCCTCAGCGTGGCGATCGGCGAGGTGCTGATCGCGCTGCGCGGGAAAAACGCGCGCAGCTAAGTATGGTTTCATCATAAGGAGACAAAGCTATGGCAAAACGAATCATCGGCACAACGCCGAAGCAGGATGGGTATCGCATGCCCGCTGAATTTGAACCGCAGCAGGGCGTTTGGATGCTCTGGCCCGAGCGAAACGACAACTGGCGCGACGGCGGAAAGCCCGCGCAGAAGGCCTTTGCGGATGTTGCCAAGGCCATCGCAAAATTTGAAAAGGTCACGGTCGGCGCATCCGTGCGCCAGTATCAGAACGCGCGCGCCAAGCTCCCCGAAAATATCCGCGTCGTGGAGCTCGAGAGCGACGACGCGTGGGTGCGCGACTGCGGGCCGACGTTCCTTGTGAACGACAAGGGCGGTCTTCGCGCGGTGGACTGGGAGTTCAACGCCTGGGGCGGGCTCGTCGACGGGCTGTATTTCCCCTGGGACAAGGACGACCAGATCGCGCGCAAGATCTGCGAGATCGCGGATGTGGACAGCTACCGCACAGAGGGCTTCGTGCTCGAGGGCGGCTCCATTCACGTCGACGGCGAAGGTACGGTGCTGACGACCGAGATGTGTCTGCTGTCTGAAGGCCGCAACCCCGACAAGAGCAAAGAAGAGATCGAGCAGATGCTGCGCGACTACCTTGGCTGCGAGAAGGTGCTGTGGATCAAGGACGGCATCGACCCCGATGAGACGAACGGGCACATTGACGATGTCGCGTGCTTCATCGCGCCCGGCGAGGTCGCGTGCATCTGGACGGAGGACAAGAACCATCCGTTCTACGAACAGGCGCAGGCGGCTTACAAATTCCTGAGCGAGGCGACGGACGCCAAGGGTCGCAAATTAAAGGTTCACAAGCTCTGCCTGACGAAAAAGCCGTGCTTACTCGAGGGCGCGGATACCATCGACGCCGTGGAGGGCACCATCCCCCGCGAGGACGGCGAGGTCAGCATCGCGTCGTATATGAACTTTTTGATCGTCAACGGCGCGGTCATCTTGCCGCAGTACGGCGACGAAAACGACGCAATCGCCATCGAACAGGTGCAGAAAATGTTCCCCGACCGCGAGGTCGTGGGCGTGCAGACGAAGGAGGTCGCCTTCGGCGGCGGCAATATCCACTGCATCACCCAGCAGCAGCCTGCGGTGAAGAAGTAAAAAAGAGTGCCGTCCGTGCAATAAATGTACGGGCGGCGTTTTTATGGTGCTTATGCAGTTTGCTCGCGGGCGATGCGGATGAATTCCGAGAGCACGCTCCACGGATACGAGCGGCTCAAGTACCCAAAGCAGATGGGATAGGAAGCCTCTGGGCAGAGCGGGAGAATGTGCAGGTGCGCGAGCTGCTCGGGCGAGAGCGCTGTGTGCAGCAGATTTTCCGGGCAGAAGCATGCGCCGACGCCCTGCTCGCAGAGCGCGAGCAGCGTTTCGACGTTTTCCGACGTCGCTTTGCTGACGGGCGAGACGCCCGAGGAGCGCAAAAGTCCGCGCCCGATGCGCCCGCCGATGTCCTCCGCGGAGCCGAGGACAAAGGGGCAGTCACACAGGGCACTTAGGTTTCCCGCAGCGATCTCGCCGCGGTGCGTGTCGAGGTCGATGCCGCACTGCGCGAGCAGCCCATCGGATAGGCACAGCACGATGTGCTCCAGATAGTAATCCTCAAGCACAACGCCGGGGAGCGGGTGTGGAAAGCCGGCGATGGCGAGGTCAATGCCGCCGCTGAGCAGCGCCTTCTGGATCGCGTCGTTCGAGCCTTCGAGCAGCGTGATCTCGACATTCGGATACTGACGCTGAAAAGCGGGGATCAGGCGCGGCATGATGGCGCGGCCGCGCGTATAGGCGATGCCGACGCGCAGCTCGCCCTTCTGATTTTCGGAGATGTCGCAGAATTCGCGCTCCATGGCCTGGCGCGTCTGGCCGATGGATTCGGCATAGCGCAGAAACGTCCGGCCTGCGTAGGTGAGCTCAAGCGGCGTGCGGCGCACAAGGAGCGTGCAGCCGAGCTCCTTTTCAAGTCCCGCAATGTGGGACGAAAGCGATTGCTGCGTGATGTGCAACGCTTCGGCGGCGCGGGTGAAGTTTTTCTCCCGCGCAAGCACGAGAAAATAGTCAAGAGAATGGAAATTCATGGGAACGCTCCTTTCACAGCTATTTCTTGTAGAATATATCAATTTTAACAGTTTTACAAGATGAAAATCCGCGCTTATACTAAAGACAACGAAAGGCTGAACGAACGGCAAAGCGCACGGGTTTTCTTTTTCACCGCGCCTCCATCCACACACGTTCGTTCGCTTTGCGTGGGGGAACCTGACAGCCGGAGCACCAGCAGGAGATTTTGCAATTTCCGCCTGCTGCACTCCGGCTTGCAGGGCATATCGGAAAGGATGGCGGGAGAGGAACATGAGCATTTTAGAGCTGGGGAGCTTGCAGCTCACGCTTTTTGCGATGATGCTGATCGGCGCGCTGCTCAAAAAGAAGGACATCATCGACGAAAACGGCAAAAAGTGCCTGGCCGACCTCTGTATCAATGTGGTCATCCCGTGCAACATCTTTAAATCCTGCCTCATTGAGCTGGATGCGGGTGTGCTCAAGTCCTGTGCGATGCTGTTTGTGAGCGCAGTCATCATGCAGCTTTTGTGTCTCGTTTTGAACCGGTTACTTTTTGACCGCTATGATCCGCAGCGGAAAAAGGTGCTGAAATACTGCACCATCGTGCCGATGAGAGGCTTTCTCGGCAATCCCATCGCCGAGGGCATCTACAACGAGGTCGGCGTGCTCTACACCTCGATTTTTTTGATCCCGATGCGCATTGTGATGTGGTCGGTCGGCACGACGTACTTTGTCGCGGGCGAGACGGTGGAAAAGAAAAAGCTCATCAAAAACGTGCTGACGCACCTCTGCCTTGCCGCCATCTACTTGGGACTTCTCTGCATGGTGACGCAGGTGCAGTTGCCATCCGTGATCCTGAACACCGTGAAGTATATCGGGAACTGCAACTCCGCACTGACGATGTTTATTGTCGGCACAATCCTGACGGATGCGCCGCTCAAGAGCATCGTGAGCCGCGACACGGTAAAGTTCAGCTTGCTGCGGCTCGCGCTGCTGCCCGCGGCAGCGCTGGGCGTCGGGCTGCTGCTGCGCCTTGAACCGACGGCGCTTGGCGTGAGTGTCCTGATGACGGGCATGCCCGCGGGCGCGACGGCGGCCATCTTTGCCGCCAAATACGGCAGCGACGCGCCGTTCGCCGCGCGAAATGTCGTGTTCACAACGCTTTTATCCATGCTGACGCTGCCGCTGTGGGCGTATGCGGTGGGATAAAAACAGGTTTTCTTTTTGATCGCTTCGTGCTAAGATAGCGATACTGTGTTAAAATGGATAGGGAGGACTTGGATGGCTGCGATCGTTTTATTCTGCCTTGCGCTGCTCGTGTGCATCGTATTGAGGGCGAATATCCTCTATGCGCTCCTGGCGGGGCTTGTGATCTTCACGCTGTACGGCAAAAAGCAGGGCTTTTCGTGGAAAGAGCTCGGGAAGATGATCTGCTCGGGCGTGAAGACGTCGGCGAGCGTGCTGCTCGTCTTTCCGCTCATCGGCATTCTGACGGCATTCTGGCGTGCGTGCGGCACGCTGCCGTTCATCATCTGCTGCGCTGTCGACCTCATTCGGCCGGAAATTCTGCTGCTGATGGCGTTTTTGCTGAATTGCGGCGTCTCGATGCTGACAGGCACGGCGTTCGGCACGGCGGCGACGATGGGCACCATCTGCGTGAGCGTCGGCATTTCGATGGGCATGGACCCCGTGCTGCTCGGCGGCGCGATGCTTTCGGGTGTATACTTCGGCGACCGCTGCTCGCCGGTCTCGACGAGCGCGCTGCTCGTGAGCGAGCTGACGGAGACGAACATTTACGACAACATCAAGCGCATGCTCAAGACGGCGCTCGTGCCGTTTCTTCTGAGCTGCGGCGTCTATGCGGCGCTCGGCATGGTGAAAAGCGGCAGCGGCGCGGCGGGCGAGCTGTGGTCGCTCTACGGGCGCGAGATGACGCTTCACTGGGTCATGTGCCTGCCGGCGGTGCTCATTTTGATCCTGTCGGTCCTACGCGTGAACGTGAAAAAGGCGATGTCGGTCAGCATTTTAGCGGCGGTCGTGCTGTGCATTTTCCTGCGGCATCTGGACGCGGTGACGATCCTCAAGACCGCAATCTTAGGCTACACGGCGTCGGACGCCGAGGTCGGCGCGATGCTCAACGGCGGCGGCATCATTTCAATGGTGCGCGTGGCGCTGATCGTGATGATCTCGTCGGCGTATTCCGGCATTTTTCGCAAGACGGGGCTGCTCGACGGGCTGTGCGGGCTCGTGACGGCGCTGAGTGAGAGGACCTCGCCCTATGCCTCGATGCTGCTGACGGCGGTTCTGGCGAGCCTTCTCGCCTGCAACCAGACGTTGACGATCATCCTGACGAACCAGCTCTGCGCGCCGTCGCAGAAGGATAAAGAAGAATTTGCCATCAACCTTGAAAACAGCGCCGTCGTCATCGCGGCGCTTGTGCCGTGGTCGATCGCGGGGGCGACGCCGCTCTCGACCGTCGGCGCGCCGATGACAGGCATGGCGTTTGCGTGCTTTTTATACATCCTGCCGCTGTGCGAGCTCGTGCGGCGGACAGCGCAGCAGCGCGCGGCGAAAAAAGCCGCCGCGCAGAAATGAGAAAGGAAGTTTGCATGAACGGAGAGACGTTACTGGCGGAAGCCATCGAAATGAAAGACGAGATCGTCGAGAACCGGAGAGCGATCCACCGCGCGCCGGAGGTCGGCGCGCACCTGCCGCAGACGGTTCAATTTGTCGAAGAAAAGCTGCGATTGCTCGGCTATGAGCCGCGCGAGCTGGGCGGCGGCGTGGTCGCGGAGCTCACGGGCGAAGACATGGGGCGCTGTATCCTGCTGCGCGCCGACATGGACGCGCTCAAGGTGCGGGAGAAGACCGACCTGCCGTTCCGCTCGGAAAACGGCAGCATGCACGCCTGCGGACACGATATGCATGCCGCGATGCTGCTGGGCGCTGCAAGGCTGCTCAAGGCGCATCAAAGCGAACTCAAGGGCACGGTGAAGCTCGTCTTCCAGCCCGACGAGGAAGGCTTCACGGGCGCGAAGGCGATGCTTAAGGCCGGTGTGCTGGAAGCGCCGAAGCCGCAGGCGGCGATGGCGCTGCACGTGAACTCCGGGACGCCGTCGGGCCTGGTGCTCTGCGGCAAGGGAACGTTTATGGCGGGCTGCACGCTGTTTCGCATCACGGTCAAGGGTGTCGGCTGTCACGGGGCAATGCCGGAGACGGGCGTCGACCCAATCAACATTGCCGCGCACATCTACCTTGCGCTTCAGGAGATCACGGCGCGCGAGCTGCCCGCGAAGACGCCCGCCATCGTGACAATGGGTAAATTCAACGCGGGGCACGCGCCGAATATCATCCCGCAGGAGGCCGTGATCGAGGGCACGATCCGCACGTTCGACCGCGACGTGACCGCGCTGATCCTGCGCCGCATCGGCGAGATCGCGGACGCGACAGCCAGGGCCTTCCGCGGCAGTGCGAGCGTCGAAGAGCTCGCGAGCGCGCCGCCGCTCAAAAACGACGAGGCGCTGACCGAGCAGATGGCACGCTGCGCCGAAATGCTGTTCGGCGAGAAGAGCGTCTACCGCCTGCGTGAGGGCGGCATGGGCTCGGAGGACTTTGCGTCCTACACCTACGAGCTGCCGTGCGCGTATCTGTTACTCGGCGCGGGCACGGCGCAGGAGGACGCACGCTACGGAAAGCCCATGCACAACGAGAGCGTCGTCTTCAACGAGAACATTTTACCGCGCGGGAGCGCACTGCTCGCCTATGGCGCGATGCAGTGGCTCGAAGACCGGCAATAAAAAATCCGCTTACGAATTTCGTAAGCGGATTTTTTATAATCGGTTGTCGATGACTTAGCCGACGAGCGCCTCGGTATCCATGGCGATCATGAGTTCCTCGTTCGTGGGGATGAGGAGGACGGTGACCTTGGAGTCGGGCGCGGAGATGACGCGTTCTTCGCCGCGGACCTTGTTGGCGTCCTCGTCCATCTTGACGCCCATGAACTCGAGGTCGGAGGCGATGGCCATGCGCTGGGAAGCGCTGTTCTCGCCGACACCTGCGGTGAAGATGATGGCGTCCACGCCGCCCATCGCGGCAGCATACGCACCGATGAGCTTCTTCACGCCGTAGTTGAACATATCGACGGCAAGGCCGGCGCGCTCATTGCCCTGCTCGAAGGCCTCCTCGAGATCGCGGAAGTCGGAGCTGACGCCGCTGACGCCCATGACGCCGGACTTCTTGTTGAGGACATTGACCATCTCCTTGATGTCCATGCCGTACTTGTTCATCAGGTACTCGAGGATACCGGCGTCAATGTCGCCGGAGCGGGTACCCATGGGAAGACCGGCGAGCGGGGTGAAACCCATGGAGGTGTCGACGCTCTTGCCGCCGTCGATCGCGGTGACGGAGGAGCCGTTGCCGAGGTGGCAGGAGATCAGTTTGAGCTGCTCAATGGGCTTGCCGAGCATATCGGCCGCGCGCTGGGAAACATACTTGTGAGAGGTGCCGTGGAAGCCGTAGCGGCGGACCTTGTCCTTCTCATAGTACTCATAGGGAAGAGCATAGGTGTAAGCCACGGGAGGCATGGTCTGGTGGAAGGCAGTGTCGAACACGGCGACCATGGGCACGCCGGGCATGAGCTCCTGGCAGGCCTTGATGCCGATGATGTTGGCGGGGTTGTGGAGCGGGGCGAGGGGATTGCACTCCTCGATTGCCTGCATGACCTCGTCGGTGATGACGACGGACTTGGCAAACTTTTCGCCGCCGTGGACGACGCGGTGGCCGACAGCGTCGATCTCCTTCATGGAGCCGATGACGCCGTTCTTCTCGTCGACGAGCGCGTTCAGCACGGCCTGGATGGCCTCGCTGTGGGTGGGCATGGAGACGGAAGCGGCCTTGATGGCTTCCTTGCCGGGAAGCTGGGGCTTATAGGTGAACAGACCGTCGATGCCGATGCGCTCGCACAGACCCTTCGCCAGCAGCTCGCCCGTGGTGGGGTTGAGCAGCTGATACTTCAGGGAAGAAGAACCTGCGTTGATGACCAGAACATTCATAAGTATACTCCTTTTTCCGAGGGCGCTTGCATTGCGCCCGAATTTCCGATAAAATAAGAATCAACTTGATCGGATGTACAATTCGATACAGAATATATTATAACAACTTTTTTCGCAAAGACAAGTAAATTTAACAAAACGTAACTCTTTTGTAACCGCTTTGAGAGGACTTCCATGAGGGTATTTGGTATAATATGCGAATATAATCCCTTCCACCGCGGCCACAAGTGGCAAATTGATGAATTGCGCCGTCTGGCAGGCGAGGAAGAGTGCGCGGTCGTGTGCGCGATGAGCGGCGATTTTGTCCAGCGGGGCGACTTTGCCATTGAACGCGCGCATGCGCGCGCCGAGGCCGCCGTGCGCGGCGGGGCAGATTTAGTCCTTGAGCTGCCGCTGCCGTGGGCCATTTCGTCGGCGGAGGGCTTTGCCCGCGGCGGCGTGAGCATTTTGGCGGCGACGGGTGTGGTCGACACGCTGGCCTTTGGCAGCGAATGCGGTAACGCGGCGAAATTGCAGCGCGCGGCAAAGGCACTGCTGCGGGCGGATTTTCCCGACGCGCTGCGAGAGGAGCTTGCCAAGGGCCTGTCCTTTGCCGCGGCGAGGGAGAGCGCCGCGAGGGCGCTCATCGGCGAGGATGCCGCGGTGCTCCGGGAGCCGAACGATATCCTCGGCGTAGAATACTGCAAGGCGCTGCTGCAAAGCGGCAGTACCATCGCGCCGCTGGCAATATTGCGAAAGGTCGTCGGGCACAACGGGGGTGCGGCGAAGGGCTTCGCCTCGGCGAGCCACATCCGCGAGCTGCTCACGAACGGAGAGGACGCCTCCGCGTATCTGACGGCGGGGAGCGCCGCCATCTATGCGCGCGAATGCGCAGCGGGCCGCGCGCCGGTGACGATGCAGAATGCGGAGCGAGCGGTGCTTTCCCGGCTGCGCGCGATGTGCGAGGAGGACTTCGCCCGCTATGACAGCGGGAATGAAGGCCTTTATCGCCGGTTTTATGACGCAGCGCGGACGGCAGCGTCCGTCGACGAGCTGCTCTCCGCGGTGAAGACGAAGCGCTATGCCTATGCGCGGCTGCGGCGGATGCTGCTTGCGGCGTATCTGGACGTGACGGCGGCGGATGTGCCGCCGGAGGTCCCCTATCTGCGCGTGCTGGCGTGCAATGAGCGGGGACGAAAGCTGCTCAAAACGATCAAAAAAACGGGAAGCGCACCGGTACTGACCAAGAGCGCCGATGTGCGCGCGTTGAGTGAGGAGGCGCAGAAGCTCTTCGCTCTGACGGCGCGCGCGGCGGATCAATACGTGCTCGCCTATCCCGAGCTGCGCGCGGCCAGAGGCAGCAGCGCGTGGACGGAGGGGCCTGTGATCGTTTGAGCAAGGAACCGAGACCTCGAAAGGAGAACAGAATGAAAAAATGGATGACGCTGCTGCTTTGCTGCGTGCTGGCGCTGAATTTGACCGCCTGCGGCGCGGGAGCGCCCAGCGGGCCAGAGGACAACGCGCCGCCGCAGGCGAGCGCGCTGCACTTTGAAGTCGCGACGCAGATCTACGAAAACGAGTACAAGGCCGACGACGGCACGGTGCTTCTGGCGGAGCGCTACGAACTGCCGGTGCTCGAACTGCGCACGGAGGACGGCAAGCTCTACACGCTGGCGGAGAACGTGACGGCGAACGGCGGCACGGGCAACCCCGCGCAGGTCACGGCGCAGAACGCCTTCAACACGGAGATGAACAACGTGCTCGCGGGTCTTGAGTCCGAGGCGGCGCAGATGGCCGCGGAGGCCAAGGAGCTCTACGCGGAAAACGGCACATCGGTCTTTTTGAACGGAAGCTACTGGACGAACGAACTGAGCCTGACGCAGACCTACATGACCGAGGGGAAGCTCCTGAGCATCGCGGCGGAGAACTACACCTACTACGGCGGCGTGCATCCGAATTCCGCCACCCGCGCGTGGAGCTTTGATCTGACGACGGGCGAATTCCTGACGCTGGACGCACTGGCCTCGGAGGAGGGCGATTTGCAGGGAAACTCGCTGCAGGAGAGCATTTATTGGAATATCTACGAGCAGATCGCGCAAAAGGGCCTCAGCGAAGGATATTTTGACGATTATGACTCTTATTTGCAGGATTTCCCCACGCTCGCGACGCTGAACTTTACGGAAAACGGCCTGACGGTCACATTCGACCAGTATGTCATCGCGCCGTATGCGGCGGGGCCGCAGGTGTTCTCGGTGCCGTACAGCGAATTCTACAACGCGCTCAGTGAGCACGCGAAGACGATCCTGAGCGTGTCGCAGGAGCAGACTGTGACAGCGGATTTCAAGGCGGCGGCGATACTGTGGTCGTGGTTTTATATGGACGATCCGCCGATGGACTACAATGTGACAGCCGAGATCGACGGAGATCTTTATGATCTGGCGGACATCAAGGGCGTGGAAACACTGGAGGACCTCCGTGCGCTGCTGCTGCGGTATCTCACGCCGGAGCTTGCCGACGAGTGGCTGAATAGCGCTGAGCAGCGTTATCGGGATATTGACGGCAGACTCTATGTCATGTCCGCGGGCCGCGGCGGCAACGAGAGCTTGGGAGGATACACGTGCACGGCGGCACTCGATGGCGACAGCGGCGTGCTGACACAGACGGTCACGCTGCTTGCGTGGGACGACACCGCGCAGACGTGGACAGACACCGGCAAGACGGAAGCTTATGAATATCCCTTTACCCTTGTCAACGGCCACGCGGTGTTCTCCGCATTCCCGTATCCGTACTGAGAAAGTAAAAGAGAGGGAGGAGAGTCCCATGGCGTAAAAAGCGCGGCAGTGCCGCAGAAGCGATCACGATAGGACCACTTTTACGGAGAATGAGAGAAATGAAGAGAGTAAAAATCTTTCTGCTGCTTTTTACCCTGTGCTGCGCACTGACCGCCTGCGGCACAAAGCCCGCGGACGACGTGCCGCCGCCGGATGATGAGACGTCTGCGGTGGACATCGAATGGTTCAACACGGAATTTTTCAATGTGGGCAGCGGCGTGTGCATGACGAATATGCTGCTCAGCAGCTATTACGACACCGCCGCGGACATCGACCTCTATGAGCTCTTCTATAATGGCCCGACAGGAATACAGGAAGAGGTCACTGAGGCAGAACAGACAGCGATCGGCCCGGTGGCGTTTGAGCATTATCCCATCAAAACGCAGAGAACGGAAATGGACGCCTTTTTGCAGGAGTATTTGGGCGTGGCACTGGACGAGACGAACAAAAAGAATCTCGACCAGTTCATCTATCTCGAGGAGTACGACGCCTATTATCTGCTCCACGGCGATACGAATTTCCAGCGCTGCACGGTTACCTCGCTCGAGCAGAACGAGGACGGGACTATCGCGCTCACCTATGAGCAGGAGAGCGGTGAAAAGGGGATCGTCACGCTGAAGGGCAGCAAAGGCAGCTACCAGTTTGTGTCGAACAAGGAAGCGTGAAGACAAAAGAAAAATGCTGGCTCTTATGAGCCAGCATTCTTTATGTCATTTACCGGTAGCGCTCGCGGTGTGCGTGCATGATGCCGGCGAGCAGCGTGCCGCTGTCGGGCGGGGTGTAGGTAATGGCGTTCGCGCCCGCGGCGATGGTCTTGCGGATCGTGTCGTCCGAGGGGCCACCGGTGGCGATGATGGGGATCTCGGGATGACGGGCGCGGAGCGCGGTGACGAGCTGCGGCGTCTCCGCCGCGGCGGAAACGTTCAGAATGTCGACGCCCGCGGCGATGCGTGCCTCGGTGTCCTGCGTGGCGGAGACGATGGTCGCCACGACCGGAATGTCGATATGCGTCTTAATGTCGCGCAGGATATCGGCTGAAACGGGCGCATTGAGCACGACGCCGTAAGCGCCGCAGTGCTCGGCCTCCATCGCCTGCGCAACGGCACGCGCACCGGTGGTGAAGCCGCCGCCAGTGCCGACGAGCACGGGCATATCCGCTACGCTCAGGACGGCGCGTACGATGCGCGGCTGAGGCGTGAAGGAATAGACGGCGATGACCGCGTCGGCGTTGCAGCTTGCGATGGTGGCAACGTCGGTGGAGAAGACAAAGGACTTGAGCGTCCTGCCGAAGATGCGAATGCCGCTGCATTCATTGATGCACTCGGGCACCAGCAGCATGTGGTTGCGGTACTTTCCGCTGAAGCTGGGGATGGGAGTGGGAGTAAAATCGCTCATAAAAGCACCTTCCTTTCCGCAGGTAATAGATGACCGGTAAAATGTTATGCAGGGAAATTATTCGACATGAATGCTTGCACGCATGGCGAGGATCGTCTGCTCAATGAGCGTGTCAAGATCCCAGCCGAGCATTTCCGCGCCGCGCTCGATGACCTCGCGCGAGCAGCCGGCGGCAAACTTCTTGTCCTTATACTTTTTCTTGACGGATTTGACCTCAAGATCGCTGACGCTCTTACTCGGGCGCATGAGCGCGACCGCGCCGATCAGGCCTGCGAGCTCGTCGGTGGCAAAGAGGACCTTTTCCATCTCGTGCTGCGGCTCGGGAAGGCCGTCAAAGTGCAGGCCGTAGCCGTGGCTGGCGGTGGCGCGGATCAGGCGCTCGTCGAGACCGTTTTCACGCATGATCTCCTGCGACTTGATGCAGTGCTCGTCGGGATACATCTCAAAATCGAGGTCGTGGAGAAGGCCGACGATCTCCCAGAAGTCCGCTTCGTCGCCATAGCCAAGCTTTTCCGCGTACCAGCGCATCACGTCGGCGACGGTGTTGGCGTGCTTTAAGTGGAATTCACCCTTGTTGTACTGCGTGAGCAGCTCCCACGCCTGTTCTTTCGTATATGCCATAATGATGGCCTCCCTTTGCTTATGGCTGCTCGTCCGTAAAGTGGACGTGATTGAAAATGTGGTCAGAGCAGAAGCAGTGGTACCCTGCGCACTTGCTGCAATAGCGGAACTGCAGCTCAGGATTTGTCACGTCCGTGCGGCCGCACACGGCGCACTTGTGGCGGAAGCCCTGCGTCTGCTGCTGATACTGCTCCTGACGCTGCTGGGCGCGCACGGTGTTGTGGAAGTGTGTGGCCTGCCTGCTCTGGTGGTGCTCAAGCTTGAAAAAGCGCGTAAGCTCGGGCCAGAAGAAGATGACGAAGTTCAAAAGCGCCACGATGGGCATGATGGAATAGTACCATCTGCCGGCGGCAATATAGCGGGCGATGTCGAAGAAGAAGTAGAACACGTCGATATACGCGAGCCACTTCATGCGGATGGGGAAAAAGAAAAACAGCAGCACTTGCGTGTCGGGATAGAGGAGCGCGAACGCCATGAACATGGCGAAGTTGACATAATTTGCACCGTAAACGGGGATGTTGTAGCCCGTGATGAGGCTGACGATGCTCGCGCCGAGGACGGTGAGCAGAATGCCGCTCAGGTAATACGTTGTAAACTTGGCCGTACCCCACTGCCGCTCGAGCGTCGAGCCGATCCAGTAGTAGAAATAGCAGGTGATGAGAAGGTAAAACGGACTCGTGCTCTCAGGGATGAGGACAAAGGTGATGAGCCGCCAGACCTGCCCGTGGAGAAGACCTGAGAGCGTGTAGGAGAAGAAGCTCAGAAAGTTGCCGTTCGAGAAGTTGGACAAAAGTCCCAGCACCACGTTGCCGATGACGACATAGAGCATCAGGTTGGGGATGCCAAAATTCGGGTGCAGGATACAGAAGCGGTCGATCGCCTGGTTGAGTTTTTTCAATACGGGATACCTCGTTTCGATCAAATAACATTTAAGAACATTATGACACAGCGACGGGGAAAAGTCATCAATAAAGTTTGAACAAATGACCATTCCTGAATGGAATGAAGAGCAGAAATGCGGAAAGAAACGAATTCTTTCCGCATTCTTAACACTTGTTCACTTGAGATCGAGCTCGGGCGGAACGTCGATCTCCTCGCCGACGTATTTGCCGTTCTTTTTCCGCTGGCGTACGCACTCGGTCAAAAGATACTCGATTTGGCCGTTGACGGAGCGGAAATCGTCCTCTGCCCAGGCGGCGATGGCGGCGTAGAGCTTGGGGGACAGGCGCAGGGGCACCTGCTTTTTCGCGTTGTCGTTCATGTCGGGTTAATAGAGGCTTCCGGAGTTGACGACGGGCTGCGCGTCGCGGTTGCCGCAGAGCACGACGAGCAGATTCGAGACCATCGCCGCCTTGCGCTCCTCGTCAAGCTCCACCGTGCCATTTTTCGCAAGACGCTCAAGCGCCATTTCGACCATGCCGACCGCGCCGTCGACGATCATCTTGCGTGCGTCGATGATGGCGCTGGCCTGCTGGCGCTGGAGCATGACGGCCGCAATCTCGGGCGCATAGGCGAGATAGGTGATGCGCGCTTCGATGATCTCAAGGCCCGCGTCGGCGACCTTGGCCTGAATTTCATCGCGGATGCGTGCGGCAACGACCTCGCTCGACCCACGCAGGCTGCCCTCGTCGGCCTGACCGTCGCCCGTGGTGTCGACATTCGGAGCGACATCGTAGGGATAGACGCGCACAATATTGCGCAGCGCCGCGTCGCACTGGAGGGACAGGTATTCCTTATAGTTGTCCACGTTAAACACGGCCTTTGCCGTGTCGGTCACGCGCCACATGACAGCGATGCCAATCTCCACGGGATTGCCGAGACAGTCGTTGATCTTCTGGCGGGCGTTGTTGAGCGTCATGATCTTGAGCGAGATCTTCTTGCTGCCGCCCACCTCGACCGCGGCGGACGAGCCCTGCATGGCGACAAGGAGATTGGCGCCCTTGTGGCCGCCGTCTACGTCGCCGGACTGGTTGAGTTTCGTCTTGGCGGCGGGGTTGAACGACGAGCAGAAGGGATTGACCCAGTAGAAGCCCTCGCCCTTGAGCGTGCCGATGTACTTGCCGAACAGCGTGAGCACCAGCGCCTCCTGCGGCTTCAGAACGCGCAGGCCGCACAGCGGGATCCAGCCGAGAGACAGCAGGATGACGCAAAGGACGACGAGGGGCAGAAAGCCCGCATGGATGCCGACGATCAGAAAAACGACCGCGGCGATGTAGAGAACAAGCTCGAGCAGCAGCACGAGCATGCCGTTTTTGTGACCGGTGATGATCTTTTCTTCCATAAAAAGCACCTCCAAACTTGATATCAAAATAATATCACAACAATATGAGATGTCAAGAGGGAAACGGATAAAATATGACTAAAAATGTGTCTTGCACGCGGGCCTGCCGGTAAAAAACAGCCGC
>OGLV01000253.1_pt1 | contig 22217 bp, 21 predicted proteins | sample 1572851 | NCBI WGS metagenome assembly OGLV01 (sample SAMEA2582005, study PRJEB24529) | metagenome | biome: Human gut stool | place: China | collected 2011
GCTCATCACGGGGCAGGGAATGCTCGGCATCTTCGCCGTGATGGGGCTGATCACCACCGCCGTTGCCATCTTCACTCGCGCCGCAAAGTAGCGCTTTGCGATCAAAGGCTGATTTATATTATGTAAACAAAGAGAGAGCCGGTCAAAACTGGCTCTCTCTTTGTTTACAATAGCAGCCGCAGAAAAACAGCCTCATTCCTCATCCTTCTCGTCCTCCATATCACCCTGATACCAGTCCATTTTCTGGAGCATCTCGGAGATGATCTTCAATTTCTGCCCATCATTTAGAAAACGGCTCGTAAAGTGTTCCGACTTTCCCGTTGGGTCACCGTATGTCGCTCGGAATTTTTCCATCTCGCGCCACACATATTCCTCGCACTCGTTGACCGTGTTCCCAATATACTCTGTATACAGTGACAGCTTTGTATTGTTTGGATTCCACTCATCGGTCTCCGCCGCCATATAAGCGCCCTTCACCATGCGGAGCGCAATGCACTTTTCCTTATTGCGGTCAATAAACGCGCTGAACGTGATGGAAAGCGGATTTTTGGTCCCACCTGTCCAACTGGACCAGTTGTATTGCCGTGCGCGGTCGACCAACCTCGTGACCAGCCTCTTATACTCCTGCTCGCGGTAATATTTCCAGTCCGCTTCTCTGTCGCCCATGAAAAGGCGTCAGTTGTTTTCACTCAAAGCCTCTGAATGCTTTAACCCAAGAGCCGCACAAAGCGCCATAAAGCCCTCATCATAGCTCGTGCGAAAATCCGCATACTTTCTATCCTCGAGAAGGAATGGGATCTCGCAATCCTGATACAAAATAGGCAGGACGACGATCTTACGGGAGCTCATCTGTCGGCACCAGGCAGCGCTCAGCTCCGCCTTTACCCATTCGGAAGCCACTGCCGCAGGCGACAATACCAGCCCAAGGTAATCGTTGGCCTGAAGGCCCTCCTCGATCTTCCCCGTAAGGGAATCTCCCACTTTGATCTCCCATTTGTCAAACCAAACGTTGACGCCGACGCCCTCAAGATCTTTGGCCAGCTTTTCAACAAAAGTCTTGTCCGCACTGCTGTGGCTGAGAAATAAACTTGGCATGATAGCTCCTTTCTTCGACCCGCGTCGTCATTTGATGTCTATATTCTATCATACATCGGCGCATATGGCGATAGCGAAATTCCCGCTTCGCTCCGAGCCGCAAAGCAGAAAAAGGAAGACAGCTTCCCAACGCCTTAAACTCTTCCTATTAAATATCCAGATCACTGCTCTCTTTTGAAAAGCGACAGCGGTCTGGATATTCTCTTATTGCACTATTCTTTCGGCAGCACAAACGCTATTCGGCAAGTGAACGGTCCTTTACAGCTCCGGATCATTTTGCCTCCTTGAAGATCTGGTCGAGCACCTTTGAGATGCTCCTTCTGTCAATGGGCTTGACGATATGTCCGTTCATGCCGCATTCAAAGGCTTTTTTTCGGTCCTCTTCAAAGGCGTTGGCCGTCATGGCGACGATGGGGACATTTGCCTTTCGGTTGTTGGGCAGGGTGCGGATCTCCCTTGTCGCCGTGTAGCCATCCATTCGCGGCATCTGGATATCCATCAGCACCAGATCATACCGGTCCTCCGGAGCCTCGTTGATCTGATTGACTGCCTCGATGCCGTCCTCGGCACAGTCGATCTGCATCCCGCTCTCTCCCAGAATTGCCAGAGCGAGCTCCCGGTTCAGCGCGTTGTCCTCCACAAGGAGGACGCGCTTGCCGCTGTAGTCGAATGTTTTTTCTGTCTCCTCCGGCTTCGGCTCTTCCATCTGGAGAGGCTTTGTCAGCACGCTTCGCAACTCCGACATGAAGATCGGTTTTGCCACAAAGGCCGTCGCGCCGGCCTCTCTTGCTTCCTTCTCAAAATCCGCCCAGTCATACGCCGTCAGCACAATGATCGGTACATCTTCATGGATCACCCGACGGATCCTGCGGATCGTTTCGATGCCGTTCATGTCGGGCATCAGATAATCCACGATGTAGACCTTGTACTCATCCTTCAGCTCAGCGGCGTCCTGCGCACGGAGGACGGCCTCTTTCCCGGTCACGGTCCAGTCGGGCTGCATATCGATGCTGCGGAGCATCTTGCAAACGCTGCGGCAGGTCTCGATGTCATCATCCACCACGAGCTCCCGCGCGCCTTGCAGCTCGGCGATCGGCTCATATCTGATCGGCTTGTCGGCAAGGCGTAGCGTCAGCGTAACGGTAAATTTGGAGCTCTTTCCTTCTTCGCTCTCCACCTCGACCGTACCGCCCATCATCTCAACAACATTCTTCGTGATCGCCATGCCAAGGCCGGTGCCCTGAATGCCGCTCACCGTGGCAGACTGCTCACGCGCAAAGGTGTCGAACACGTGGCCTAGGAAATCAGAGGACATCCCGATGCCGGTATCCTTGATGGAAAATTCGTAAGCCGCATATCCGCTTGTCGAGCAGGGTCTTTCCACAAGGTGGATGATGATATCTCCGCCGACGGGCGTAAATTTGATGGCATTGCCCACAATGTTGATGAGGATCTGATTCAATCGCAGCTTGTCTGTGATGACATCCTCGTGCTGCACATCCTGCGTGTCGATAATATTTTTACATTATATGCGCAAAAGTTTTGTATTGCAAGACGATCTAAGAATGATTCAGGTATAATCTAAGAATGATTCAGGTATAATTTTCTATTTCTTTTGAGGAATCCCTGTATAAAGGCTTAATCGATCGAATAGTATGCCGATTTGAATATCTTTATTTTCGATGGTTTCATTTTTCTTGACATTCCCTCCGACAATTTGTACTCTTGATTCGTATTATGATTACGGAGGGAGGCGGAGCCATGCAGGGAGATTTTGAAGCGTTTTATCTGCGGCACTTCAAGACCATTTACCGCGTCTGCTATGCCTTTATGAAAAACGCGCAGGACGCCGAGGACTGCACGGAGGACACCTTCGTCAAGGCGATGACGAGCGATGTCTCCTTTGAAAACGAGCGGCATGAGCGCTCGTGGCTCACGACGACCGCCATGAATATTTGCAAGGACAAGCTCAAGCACTGGTGGCGGCAAAAAGTAACGCCTATTGACGAGGAACCGGAACAGGCCGCCGCCGAGCCGGACGAAAAGCGCGAGGTCGTGGAGGCCATCATGGCACTGCCGGTCAAATATAAGGAGGTCGTCTGGCTGCACTATTACGAGGGCTACCAGACCGATGAGATCGCGGCGATGCTCTGCAGGCCGCCGTCGACGGTGCGAAACCAACTGCGCGACGCCCGCGCAAAACTGAAGCTCACATTGGGAGGTGAGGACGCATGAACGAAAACGAAGTGAAGACCGCTTTCGACAGGATCGAGCCGGAGAGCGGCGCACAGGAGCGGATGTACGCTAACATCCTGAAAAAAGCGGCGGCACAGAAAGCGGCGGCTCCCGAGGAGAAAACCGACGCGCCCGCGGCAGAAAACGATGCGTCCGCAACAGTCGTTTCCCTCCCCGTCCGCCGTCCGACGCCGATGTGGAAGCGCTGCAGCGCGATGGCTGCGTGCCTTGCGCTGGCGGTGACGGTCACGCTCGGCTTTTTGTCACCGTTTTTAAGTCGCGACAGCGAAGCGAACGAACCGCCGGTCATGGGCAGCTCCCCGTTCGAGGATGTGCAGAGTGCGGAGGAGTTTGAAGCACTCGGCTTTTCCATCGACGCACCGGAGGGCGCGGAAGATGTCGCCTACTGCATCTACGACGGCGCCATCGCCCGCGTGGACTTCACGCTGAGCGGTCACGACTACACCTACGAGGCCGCCCAGCTGGACGGCAACTTTTCCCGCGCCGACGGTGAAGCCGTCGGCAGTGTGTCGCTGAACGCGGAGTACGACGCGACGCTCGACCGTCTCTCGCCCGACGTCTGGCGCGCGCATTGGAGCAAGGACGGTGTCAGCTATTACCTGACGAATTTCGACGGTGCGGAGGAATCGGCCATCACCGGCGTCGCCGATACGCTGATGGAAAGCAACTGAATCATTTGAATTTCGGAGAGTTTTCACTCTCCGAAATTTTTTTATTTTTCGTCCGACATTTCGCGCCGTTCCCTCGTATAGATGTATGGACAGGCAAGAGAGCGGCGTTTCCGGAGACGCCACGCCGTCGTCCATAAAATAAATTTTGAACTTCAAAGGAGCAAATCAATATGAAACGCATTCTGACTTTTTTGCTGGCCGTGGTAATGGTATTTTCTCTCGCTGCTTGCGGCAGCAAAGCTGATGACAGCAGCGGAAAGACCGATGTGACCATGACTGCACAAAAGATTATGGACACGTTGAAAGAAAAGCTGGGTGACAGTTTTGGATGCGACGTCGCTGAAGCCGAAGATAACATAAGCGGTTATTGGGGACTGGATATGGAGCAAGTGGAAAGCTGGGCATCTATGAGCAATTCCAATTCCGCAGTCAATTCCAATTGCGCTGTTATTGTTAAAGTTAAGGACGGCTACGCACAGGATGCTGCCGCACTTTTGCAGACTGGCTATGAGCAAAGTCTCAGCTACTCCCGGATGTACAACATGGATTTGCAGAAGGTCTTGCAGGCTCGTTTGTTCGTGAACGGCAACTATGCGGCGCTGCTGATCCTCGGTGCGCAAGGTGACTGGGAGGCCAGTGATGAGGTGCAGGCTAAATTTGCTGCTGAGGAGGCTGCCAAGGTGGACGAAGTATGGAGAGGTATTTTGGGTTCTGCTGACAACAGCATCGTCATCCCCGAGGATGACGGCAATAGCGGCTTCAATATGGAAGGTGACTTTGAGGGCCTTGACGGCGAGCCCGTCATCGGCGGCTGATATGGTCTTCTCCAGCCTGACGTTTTTACAATGCTTTCTGCCGCTGTGTCTGCTGGCGTATTTCCTTGTCCCGCAGAAATGGCGCAATGGTACACTGTTTCTGTTCAGCCTGTTGTTTTACGCATGGGGTGAGCCGGTCTATGTGGTGCTGATGCTGTTTTCCACCGTGTTGGACTACACCTGCGGACAGATGGTGGAGCGGCACCGCGGACAGCGCGGTGCCAAAATCGCGCTGCTGGTGTCGGTTTGCGTCAACTTGGGCCTTTTGGGCGTGTTCAAATACAGCGATTTTCTCATTGGCACGGTCAATTCGATTTTCGGCACGGCGCTCCCCCAGCCGAATCTGCCTCTGCCGATCGGCATCAGTTTCTATACGTTCCAGACCATGAGTTACACCATTGATGTCTACCGGGGCGAGGCAAAAGCGCAGAAGAATATCATCAATTTTGGCGCTTATGTGACCCTGTTCCCCCAGCTCATCGCGGGTCCCATCGTCCGCTATCAGACGGTAGCGGACGAGCTGGAGCACCGGGATTGCACCGCTGACCTCTTTGCCGATGGGGTGAAACGCTTCGCCTGTGGTATCGGGAAAAAGGTACTGCTGGCAAATAACATCGGCCTTTTGTGGGAGGCAGCATCCGCGCAGGCTACTCCCATGGTGCTGACGGCATGGCTGGGTGTCATCGCCTACGGTTTCCAGATCTATTTCGACTTTTCCGGCTACTCCGACATGGCTATTGGCCTTGGACGGATGCTGGGGTTCCGATTTTTGGAAAACTTCAACTATCCGTTTCTTGCCGACAGTATTACCGATTTCTGGCGGCGCTGGCATATCTCCATGGGGACGTGGTTCCGGGATTATGTCTATATCCCGCTGGGAGGCAACAAGGGCGGCCTTGCAAAGCAGCTCCGCAACATTGCCATCGTCTGGCTGCTGACGGGCTTCTGGCACGGGGCAAGCTGGAACTTTGTCCTATGGGGCGTGTATTTCGGAATACTGCTGGTGCTGGAAAAGCTGTTCCTATTGCGCTGGCTCAAAAGGCTGCCCGCCGTATTGCGGCATATCTACGCGCTGGTGCTGGTAACGATCAGCTGGACACTCTTTGCGTTCACAGAGATCAGCAAAGGAGCCGCGTGGTGCAAGGCCATGCTCTCCGGCGTGCTGTTCGACAGCAGTAGTCTGTATTTGCTGCTGACTTATGGGCCGATGTTGGCAATCTGTGCTTTGGCAGCCACACCGCTGGGAAAACGCTTTTATGAAAAGATCGGCACACGGCTGGGGCAGCGGGCGCTGACCGTGGTTGACTGCGGCGGTCTTGCCTGTGTGCTGGTGATGGCTGCGGCCTATCTTGTCAGCGGCAGCTACAATCCGTTCCTGTACTTTCGATTCTGAGGGAGAACCATGCGAAACAAGATCATCACCTCGTTTTTCTGCCTGCTGCTGGCGGCGTCCGCGCTCGCGGGACTTCTCGTGCCGGACCGGTACTATTCAGAGCGTGAAAAGCGCACGCTGATGCAGAAGCCGCAGTTCACCATTGTCGACTTCGTTTCCGGTAAGTTCAGTGATGAATTCGAGCAATATCTTACCGATCAAGTTCCCCTGCGGGACGGCTGGGTCACGATGAAAACCTACATGGAACTGGACATCGGTAAACGGGAAAGCGGCGGTGTCTATATCTGCAAAGACAAGTATTTGATGGACAAGTTTACATCTTATAGCAAAAAGCAGCTTGCCGCCAACGCAGCCGCCCTTGCTGATTTACAGGAAAAACTGGCAGCAGAGGGCGTTTCTATGAATACGATCCTTGTCCCTATTGCGGCGCAGGTGTTGACGGATAAGCTCCCTGCCCATGCGCCAGTGACAGACTACACCGCTATCCTGCAAGTGCTGGCCGATGCGGGCGTTGACACAACAGACGTGCTTTCTGCTCTCGCCGCTCATAGCAGCGAGAACATCTACTACCGTACCGATCATCATTGGACAAGCCTCGGGGCCTACTATGCCTATTGTGCGTGGCGGGACATTGAACCGAATGCGGACGAATGGACGCAGGAAATTCTCTGCGATAATTTCCACGGCACGACTTGGAATAAAGTCCCGCTGCCCTCTGTCCCCGCCGAGGAGATCACCGCATGGTATAAGCACATAAATAGAAGTGTGTCCTACAACAACGGTCAGTATGAGACGGACAGCATCTACGAGCGGAAATACCTGTCTGGCAGCGACCAATACGCCGTGTTTCTGAACTCCAATCAGGCGCAGACGGTCATTTCCGGCAGCGGAAAGAGCGGCAAGCTCCTGCTCATCAAGGATTCCTACGGCAACACCTTTTCCCAATTCCCCGTGGAGGACTATGCGGAGGTCCATGTCCTCGACCTGCGCTTTTTCAAGGGCGATGTGACGGAATACGCCAAAGAGAACGACATCACCGACGCGCTGGTGCTGTACGGCGTGCAGAATTTCGTCAAGGATACAAACCTGCGGTTCTGATCTTCCGGTATTCTCACGCCGATCACTCCCCGATATTCCCAGCGCGCAAAAAAGGAACGCTCCTCGCGGAGCGTTCCTTTTTATTGTCTTGCAGGCGATCCCTGCGGCGGTCAGACCGCCGTGGAAACGGGAGCGGGCGGCTCGCCGCTCTTGTGCTTGCGCTGATAGACGAGCTTCTGGTACGCGATGACCACGACCAGCAGCGCGATACCGATGACATCGGTGATGGTCTTGCTGTCGATCAGCAGCAGCGCGCCGGCCATAGAGGCGATACGCAGCAGCCAGTTGAGGTTTCCGAAGAGGTAGCCCTCGACTGCGGCGGCAATCATCACAACACCGATGCAGGAGGTGATGACGACCTGAATGCCGCTGAGCAGTGTGACATTTTCCAAAAGCAGCTGCGGGTTATACATGAACATGTACGGGATGATAAAGCCCGCGAGCGCCAGCCGCACCGACTGCCAGCCGGTCTTCATCGGGCTGCCGCCGGAGAGGCCCGCCGCCGCGAACGATGCAAGCGCGACAGGCGGCGTCAGGTTTGCGAACATCGCATAGTAGAAGCAGAACAGGTGCGCGGCAAGCTCGGGCTGGCCCAGCTCGACGAGCGCGGGAGCGGCGATGGTCGCAGTGATGAGGTAGGACGGGATAGAGGGCAGGCCCATGCCGAGGATCATGCAGGTGATCATGGTGAACACGAGCGTGAGCAGGACACTGGACTGGCCGATGCGGATGATGGCGTGCGCCACGTTGAGCGCAAAACCCGTCAGGCCGCAGACGCCGACGATGATGCCGACGCAGGCGCAGGCGATGGCCACGGGAACGGTGGACTTGGCGCCCGCGACGAACGCATCGCAGATATCCTTGAGGCTCATGCGGCTAATGGGGCGAAGCTCCGCGACAAGGATCGTGACGATGATCGTCCAGAATGCGCTGAAGATGACCGTGCGGCCACTCCAAATGAGCATGTAGAGCAGGAACGCGATGGGGATGAGCAGGTGGCCGCGCTCTTTCATGACCTGACCGGCCTTGGGCATCTGCTCCTTGGGCAGGCCGTTGAGGTTTTCCTTCGTGGCGCGCATCTGCACCTGCACGAGGATACCCATGTAATAGAGCAGCGCGGGGATGACGGCCGCGCGGATGATGACGCCGTACTTGACGCCAAGCGTTTCAGCCATGACGAAGGCGGCGGCGCCCATGATGGGCGGCAGCAGTTGGCCGCCAACGGAAGCAGTGGCTTCGACCGAACCGGCGAATTCCTTGGAATAGCCGGTCTTCTTCATCAGGGGGATGGTGAACGTGCCCGTCGTAACGACGTTTGCGACGGCGGAGCCGTTGATGGAGCCGAGGAAGCCGGAGGCAAGGACCGCGACCTTCGCGGGGCCGCCCTTGGTGTGTCCGGCGAGGGCGTTGGCAATATCGTTGAAGAACTGGCCCATGCCGCACTTGTTCATCACTTCACCGAAGATGATGAACAGCACGATGTACGTGGCCGCGACCTTGACGGACGTGCCGTAGATGCCGTAGATATCGGTCGTGAGGTAGGTGACGATGCGGTGCCAGTTGTAGCCGCGGTGCATGAAGATACCCGGCAGATACCGGCCGAAGAGGCCGTAAGCCAAAAAGATGATGGACAGGATGCTCAGCGCGGGGCCGCTCAGGCGGCGGGAGCATTCGAGCACGAGCAGAATGAGGATCGTGCCCATGATGATGTCGATCGTCTCACCCTGGAAGCCCGTGGAGATGAACACCGGGTAGCGGATAAAGACATAGATGGGCATGACCGCAGAGAGCACGAAGAGGACCCAGTCGTACCAGGCCACCTTCTTGCGGCTGGACTTTTTGAACGCGGGATAGAGCAGGAAGCCAATTACGAGGACAAGGCCCACATGAATGGCGTGGTGCTTGATGTTGACCATCTGGAGAACATGGATGCCGGAGGCATAGGCCAGATGGTAGAGCGTAAAGGCAAGGCAGAGGACGTAGACGAGCTTATTGAGCCAGTCAGCCGTGAACTTGCGGGTGCGGGATTCTTTTTCATATTTCTCCATGATCTCGGCGCCTTTGGCGGCGTCGAGCGGAGCGGCGTCGGCAGTTTCCACTGCGGCGGTTTTTTCCAAATCAGCCACGGAAGAGATACCCCCTTGTTGTAATGATCTTGGCCTCGACGCGGCTGGCGTCGGGCAGGGTGCGGAAATCAAAGATCTCCGTGCCATTGAGTGTAAAGGTCTTCATGTATTTGTTCGAGGTGATCCAGTGAAGCGTGGGAAACAGGCTGTGGATCTCCTCCATCCAGACAAGGCCGTTTTCAATATGGGTGGGCACGTCCATTTCAGCGGGAATGCCCGCGCCGTATCCGGCGACGGCGATCTTATCCAGATCGAATTGCCCATCCTCCGTCACGGTATAGAATTCATACCACGGGATGTGCTCAAAGGAATGCTCGATCTCGAGCGAAAGCTCGTCTCCCGCTTGGATGGGCCAGGACGCGATGCGCGTATCGCTGTCGCGGTCGTGCAGTTCAAGCGCCGTGCCGCTGGGAGTGAGAAAGGCGAAATACGCGGCGAGCAGCAGTATGAGCATCGCGCTCAGCGCCTTCAGGCGGGGTCTGATGACTTCTTTCATATCCAAATGTGTGCGGAAAAGCGGGCAAAACCGCCCGTGCCGCTTTTCACTTTTCTGTCTTCTATTGCGTCTTGACCGTCAGAGAGGAGGCGATCAGTCGATGTAGCCGTTGTCTCTCCAGAAGGCCTCGGCACCGGGGTGCAGCGGGAGCTGGATATCATCCACACCGAAGGTGATGTCGATGTTCTTATCCGCGGCGTTGTGAGAAGCCTTGATGGTGGAGATGTTCTGGAAGATACCCTCGAGCATGTCGTAGACCATCGCGTCGCTCAGATCCTTGCGCACGAGCATGATGTTGTAAACGAACAGGCCCTCGACATCCTCGGTGTTGTTATAGGTGTCAGCGGGGATGACGGACTTGGCATAGTACGGATACTCCTCGACGAGCTTGTCGCGGCCCTCGCCGTCAATGGGGACGACGACCATGTCATACTGCACGCTCAGGTCCATCACGGTGGCGTTGGGCAGGCCGGAGGTGACGAACACGGCGTCGCACTGGCCGTTCTTCATGTTGTCGATGGCTTCACCGTAGGCGAGGTAGTCGGGCTTGATGTCATCATAGGTGATGCCGTAAGCGTTGAGGATCATGCGGGCGTTGATCTCCACGCCGGAGTTCGCCGCGCCGACGCCCACGCGCTTGCCGCGCAGGTCTTCCACGGACTTGATGCCCGTGCCCTCGACGGTGACGAGCTGGACGTAGTTGGGCCACAGGCGCATCAGCGCGCGCAGGTCGCTGGCCTCGCCCTTGCCCTCATAGGCGCCGGTGCCGGTGTAGGCCTGCATGACGGCGTCCTGCATGGCGATAGCGATCTCGGCGTCGCCGTTTAAGATGTTCTGGATGTTCTGGCCGGTGGCGTTGGTCGCCTCAGCGGAGGTCTGGTAGCCGTACTCCTTGAGGGCGGTGGCAAACGCGCCGCCGATGGGGAAGTAGATACCGGAGGTCGGGCCGGTGCCGACGGTGATGAACTTCTTGGCGCGTTCCTCAGCCGTCAGGCCCTTGATCTCGCCGGTCTGTTCGGTATTCGCATCGGTATTGCTGTTGTCGGTGTTGTCGGAAGCGGTATCACCGCAGGCGACGAGCGAGAGCACCATGATCAGTGCCAGCGCGAGGGATAGAAACTTTTTCATCTTCTTTTCTCCTTTTCCTAAATTCTGTTGGTACTGGTTCAAAAGAGCAGCTCCTGCACTTTCTATATGTGAATAATATGTGAATTTTTTGACTAATCAAGAGTCTGGCGGGGAACTGTTGTTCTCCGTGCGTGAACGGCAATTTTCGGCGTGTAAACGGGAAAGTGAGGAAAGATTGTGTTTATCCGATTTTTCTATGATTTTATTTCAAGTTTCCGCTCTTGAAATGTGAAAAAGGCGCTGCTATACTGTAGACATATAATTTCTTAACAGCGAAGGGGCGCAGCCTATGCAGAACAATCTGCTCTTTTCTCTCATCCTGAACATCAGCCTGCTCGTGCTGATGGCAACGGTGCTGACAGAGCTGCGCCCGCTGCGCCTGATGATCAAGCGGCAGGAGCGCTCGGTCTACAATCAGCTCTTTTTGGGGCTCATCTTCGGTCTGCTCTCCATCAGCTGCACGTATACGGGCCTTTCGTTCGAGGGAGCGGTCGTCAACACACGCGTCGTCAGCACCCTTGCCGCCGGTCTTGTCGGCGGCCCTATGAGCGGCGTGTGCGCGGGGCTGATGAGCGGTATTCACCGCTACTTTTACAATCCCGCGGGTTTTACCTCGTTCGCCTGCGGTATCGGCACGTTTGGCTTCGGCGTGTTCGGTGCGGTGAGCTACCGCCTCTTCGCCCGCCGCGGGCGGCGCACGCTCGACCTAATTCTGCTGACCGTCGCTGCCGAGCTCATGCAGGCGGCGCTCATTCTGCTGCTCTCCAAACCGTTTTCCGCGGCGCTCGCGCTCGAAAAGGCGATCTTGCTGCCGAAGATGATCGTCAACTCCGTCGGCCTTGTCGCCTTCATGCGCATTCTCGACCGGCTGAACCGCGACCTCACCATCGAGCTTGTCGAGCAGCGCGCAGTGGCGCTGCTGATCGCGCAGGAATGCCTGCCGTATCTGCGAAAGGGCATCCGCAACCGCGAGGATCTTCAGCGCGCGGTGGACATTGTGCGCGAAAAGCTCCCGCACTTTCAGGTCGCGCTGACCGACCGAACACAGGTGCTCGCCGCAAGCGGCTGTGACCTGCCTGCCACTCCCCTTCCCATTGCCGCGCGCGAGGCGATGGCCCAGCGGGAAACGGTCGTAATGGAGGTCTCGAAGGGGCACCGCAGCGCCATGCTGTCCGCCCCCCTCGTCACGGACGAACAGGTCATCGGCGCGCTGCTTCTCATTGCGCCGACGGGGCCGAACCTTGTGCTGGACGCGGACGTCAAAACGCTCGAGAGCCTTGCGCAGTTTTTCTCCGTCATGCTGGAGCTCGGTGAGACCGAGCATCAGATCGCACTGCGCAAGCAGGCGGAATTCCGCGCGCTGCAATCGCAGATCAACCCGCATTTTCTCTTCAACGCACTCAACACCATCTCGGCGCTGTGCATGACGGACCCCGACCGCGCGTGCAAGACCATTCTGATCCTCGCCAACTACTTCCGCCAGACGCTCACGATCAACGAGCCCTTCGTCCCGCTCGAGCAGGAGATCTCCAATGTGGATAACTACCTCATGCTGACCGAGGCGCGCTTTGAGGGCGCGCTGCACGTCGAATGCGAGCTGCCGGACGATCTGCGCGCGCTGCGCCTGCCGCCGCTCATTTTGCAGCCCGTCGTGGAAAACGCCGTGCGGCACGGCTTTGTCGCCGTGGACGACCGGCGCGTGTCCATCAGCATCCGCCAGGACGACAAGCGCGCCTATATCCGCGTGAGCGACCAGGGCCACGGCTTCCCGCCGGAGGTGCTCAAAAAACTCGAAGACCCCAACGACCCGACCTACACGGGCCTTTTCAACGTGAGAAAACGCCTGCGCAGCATTTACGGCGAGCAGTGCGACTTTCATATCGACAGCAGCGACAAGGGCTCGACCGTGTCGTTCTCGCTGCCGCTCATCCCGCCGGAAATGCCGGACGCTGAATAAGAGGAGGGTATTTTGATGCGTATTGCCGTGATCGACGATGAAAAATATTCCCGTGTGGCGCTCGTGCGCCAGATCGAAGGCTTTCTGCCGCACGCCGAGATTTTCGAGGCCGGAAGCGGCGCGCAGGCGGTAGAGCTGCTGGAAAAGCACACATTCGACATTCTCTTTCTCGATATCCACCTCGGCGATATGGAGGGCACAACCATTGCCGCCCTCGCCCGCCGTCTGATGCCGCAGGCGAAGATCATCTTCGCCACGGCCTACTCCGACTATGCCGTGCGCGCCTTCGAGCTGCGCGCGGACGACTACCTGCTCAAGCCCTTCGACCCCGACCGTATCCGCGAGGCGCTCCGGCGCTGCACCGCCGAGCCCACGCCCGCCGCGTCGGCCGCGCCGCCCGTGCTGCACCGCATCGCCGTGAACAGCAACCGCAGCACCACGCTGCTCGACACCGACGAGATCACCTATATCGAGACCGACGGCATCGGCCGCGGCTGCATCCTCCACACCATCTCCGGCAAGAGCTATCCCGATACGACCTCGCTCGGCGAATACGAGAGCCGGCTCGGCGAGCAGGACTTTTATCGCATCCACAAGACCTGCCTTGTCCACCTGCGCTACATCGTGAGCATCTTCCCGTGGACGGGCAACAGCTTCGCCCTGCGCGTGCGCAGTACGGACTCCGTGCTGCCCATCAGCCGCGAGCGCGTCCGCGAACTGCGCCGCCGGTTAAATATCTGAGTGCGTTTCGGCAGTCCTTTCATTCACATAATTCTAAAGCAACAAAAAGCAGCGCCGTTCGGCGCTGCTTTTTCCTCTTGCGGGCAAAAACCGCGTGCGATATAATGAAAATAAAGTTGACAAAAGGGGCGGGGCACCGATGGATATCGAGCGAACAAAACAATTTTATCGCGAGCTTAAGCAGTCTGACCTGTGCGGCTGCGCCTATTGCCGCAACTATGTAAAAGAGGCCGCGAAGGCCTATCCTGCCGTGACGGCGTATCTCCAAACGCTCGGCGTCGACATCGCGAAGCCGTTTGAAACGATGCCGCTCGAGCTGGATGAAGATGGCCGGATGCCGTACATCGGGCCGCAGTACCTCGTCTTCGGCGCAGAAGCGGGCTTTGCCGCCGCGACGGTCAAGGATGCCAATGACGTCAAGGTCCGCCTTGCGCAGTCCCACCCGGGCGACAACATTCAGGAGCCGCACTTTGTGATTGAGATTGAGCCGATCTTCCTGCCGTGGACGGTGGAGGAAACGAAAGCCAAGCAGTGAAAAGATCTGTCGTTCTGTTTGTGATGGTCTCTTTTTTGCGCCGGCAGGCTGCGGCGCTGTTGAGCGCATCGCGGACGCGGGCGGCGAAAACCAAACGAGAGATAAAATGAGAAAGCGAGGAAACAGCATGAGTTCTGCGATCATCAAAATGAAGCGCGGGTCGGAGACCGACTTGGCGGAGGTATCCAAAAGCATTCTCGATGATTTCAAGGGCGATGTTGCCGAGCTGTCTCTGGAGCAGATGTCGGAGGTGAACGGCATCAAAGTGCTGCTGCTCATTCTGGAGCGGTACTATATGAGAAACGGCAGCATGGCCGTCAGCACAGTGCAGATCATCGACTCCGGAGAAGTCCAGCAGGCGACGATCATCGGCACCGGAGGCGGCGAGGGCCTTATGAACATCAGTCTGGGCGCCAATCAGGATTTTGCGCGCAGGGTCGCCAAGGTTTTGGCGAAGCTCGGCTTTGAGGAAATCAGATCTTGATTTTGAGGAGGGACAAACGATGTACATTTATGTCATAACGATGATAGCGGCCGCACTTACGATATATTTCAGCCTTGATGAGTATAAAAAGGGCAGCATGAGCACGCGCAATTTTAAGATCATCTGCGTATGCGAGAGTGTCGTGCTGCTCAGCCAGCTTTATTTTCTTTTGACTTGATATAATTTTCAAATCAGTGAGGGGCGCAGCCGCGCCCCTTTTCATTTTTTCGTCTTTGTGGTATACTTTGGGCAAAATCAAGGAAAAAGCGAGGAAACGGTCATGGAAACCATTGCAGCCATCGCCACGGCGCAAAGCCCGTCGGCCATCGGCATCGTGCGCCTGAGCGGAGAGGAGACGCGGCGCGTGCTCGCCGCGCTGTTCACACCCGCAAGCGGCATGGCGGTCGAAGCGCTTCCGTACCGCCGCATGACCTATGGCGACATCCGCTCGGTGGACGGCACGCTGCTCGACCGCGGCATGGCGGTCTGTTTTTCCGCCGCCCACAGCTACACGGGCGAGGAGAGCGCCGAGCTCCACTGCCATGGCTCGCCGGTCGTACTGAGCGAGGTGCTGCAAGCGGCATTTGCTGCGGGCGCACGGCCGGCGCGGCCCGGTGAATTCACGCAGCGGGCGTTCCTGAACGGAAAGCTCGACCTCACCGAGGCTGAGGCAGTCATCGACCTCATCGACGCCGAGACGGTGGAGAGCGCGCGCAATGCCGCGGCCCAGCTCTCCGGCGCGCTGCGCCGCCCGATTGAAAGTGTTTATGACAAGCTGCTCGACGTTTCGAGCCGTTTCTACGCCGTCGTCGACTACCCCGACGAGGACATTGAAGACCTCTCGCGCGAGGAGACCGAGCGCACGCTTTTATGCTGTGAAAAGACGCTTTCTGATCTTCTCGGCACGTTCGCACGCGGGAAAGTGCTCAAAAACGGCGTTGCGACCGCCATCATCGGCGCGCCGAACGCAGGCAAGAGCTCACTTTTGAACGCGCTCGTCGGCTTTGACCGTGCCATCGTCACAGACATTGCGGGCACGACGCGCGACACGGTGGAGGAAAAGGCGACGGTCGGCGGCGTGCTGCTGCGCCTCATCGACACGGCGGGCCTACACGAGACGGACGATCTCGTCGAACAGCTCGGCGTCGAGCGATCGAAAAAAGCGGTCGAGGACGCTGATCTGATCCTCGCGCTGTTGGACGGCAGCACGGGACTGCCGGCATCCGAGGCGCGGGCAGCAGAAATGCTTGCTCCGCTGGAACTTGCCGCGAAAAGCGGCAAGCCGTGGCTGCTGCTGCTGACAAAATCCGACCTCGGCGGCGGGGCAGGCATTGTCCCCGACAAGGACTGGCGCACGCCGGAGTCGATTATTTCGCTCTCAAGCGTGACGCACGAGGGGTTCGAAGCGCTGGAAGCGGCGATCCGCACGCTTTACCCCGCGCCGAAAGGCGATACGTCCCTCGTGACAAACGCCCGTCAGGCCGACGCCATCCGCCGCGCGCTTGATAGCGTCCGTGCGGCGAAGGACGCGCTCCAAAGCGGCATGACGCCCGACGTTGTACTCACGGAAGTAGAGCAGGCGGAAAACGCCCTCGGCGAGCTCACGGGCCGCACCGCGCGCGAGGACATGGTCGCGCGCATCTTCGAGCGCTTCTGCGTCGGAAAATAAGAGCTTATTTCAATAAAAGTACCCTGAACGAACCGTTCAGGGCACTTTTTTATCAGATGCCGCATTCATTCAGCCGCTTTTTTCTCATAGTTGCCAAAAAACGCGGCGTATGATATCTTGAAAGAAAAGCCCCCGGTCAAAACTGTCTTGGAGGTACGCCATGCCGAAGCGAAGCTGGAATTTGAACACCGTCTACATATCCGAGCGCCTGCAGGAGTGCCTGCGCCCGATCTCGCGCTGCGCGCTCACCACCGTGGTCGCGCCGATGGGCTACGGCAAGACGACGGCGGTGAACTGGTATCTTTTAGAGCGCGCCAAGCTCGACGAAGCCGCCGTTGTGCGTATCAGCGTGTATTCGGACAATCTGGCCATCTTCTGGAAGAGCGTGCAGGAGGCCTTTTTCCACGCGGGGTTCGATTTTCTGCGCGCCTACCCCTGCCCCGACGACGCCGCGGGCGGAAGCCTCCTGACGGACGATCTCTGCCACGCGCTCGCGGGCAAGCGGCCCTGCTATATTTTCATCGACGACTTTCACCTCTTGACCGATAACCGCGTGCCCGCCTTTCTCTGCACGCTGACGAACCGCCTGCCCGAAAACGTTCACCTGATCGTCGCAAGCCGCGACCGCTTCCTACCCGCGGAGGAGATCCTGCGCCTTGGCGGCAGGCTCTACACCGTGGGCGCCGAGCAGCTGCGCCTCAACCACACGGAGCTCTCGATCTACGCCCACCGCTGCGGCACGGAGCTCTCGGACGCGCAGATCGAATCGCTGCTCTATTCGAGCGAGGGGTGGTTCTCGGCCATTTACTTAAATCTCCGCACGCTGCACGAGCGCGGCGAGCTGCCGAGCCGCAGCTCGGATATCTACGCGATGTTCTCCGCCGCGATGATCGACCCGCTGCCGCCAAAGCGGCGCGAATTTTTGGCCGTCATGGGCCTTGCGGACGAATTCACCGTCGAGATGGCCGAAACCGTCACCGGCAGCAAAAACACCGCTGCGATCTTGCAGACGTTGACCGAGCAGAACGCCTTTGTCAAGCGCCTGCCGGACGGCGTGACGTTCCGCTTCCACCACATGATGAAGGACTGCGCCGAGCGCACGTTCCACACGATGGAGCCGCGGCGGCAGGCAGTTTACCATAATAGATATGGCGAGTGGTACAAAACGCATGGGCAATATCTGCATGCGCTCAAATTCTACTGTCTTGCCAAAAACTACGACGCGGCGCTGCGCGTCATCCAGCGCGACGCGGGCATCCTGCTCACGTCGCTTGGCGCGCAGCAGGTGCTCGACTTCATCGCCCACTGCCCGGTCGAAACGCTCAAGGAGCACCCGCTTTCGCTCCTCGTTCTGATGCGCAGCATGTTCAACTGGCGGCAGATTCCAAAGATGCTCGAGCTCAAGGAGCTGCTGCTCGCCGCGATCACCGAACACCCCGACTGGCCGGAGAGCGAGCGCGGCGACCTTCTCGGCGAGTGCGACCTCATCATGAGCTTTTTGATGTACAACGACATCTCCGCGATGAGCCGCCTGCACCGCAGCGCGAGCGCGCAGATGTCGCGCCCCGCCATCAGCATCCAAAAAAGCGGGGGCTGGACGTTCGGCTCGCCGTCGGTGCTGATGATGTTTTACCGCGCGTCCGGCGAACTCCAGAGCGAGCTCACCGAGATGGACGAGTGCATGCCGCACTACTATAAGATCACAAACGGCCACGGGCAGGGCGCTGAGACCATCATGCGCGCGGAGGCCGACTTCATGCACGCCTGCTTTGCCGACGCGCAGATCATGCTCGAGCGCGCCTATGCGCAGATTGACGGCAACGGGCAGGAAAACATGGCCCTGTGCTGCGACTTTCTCGCCTGGCGGCTCTCGCTCTGCACTTCTTTCACGCCGCGCGAGTCCTTTGAGCAGCGGCGCGAGGCGCTGCTGGGGCTGCATAACGTCACATGGCTCAACATTCTGCAAAGCTCCTGCGCCTATTACTATGCGCTGCTGGGACTGCCCGAAAAAATTCCCGCGGTCTTCCGCGAGCATCAACTCGCCTCCATCCACTTCCTCGCGCCCGGAAAGCCGATGATGGAGCTTATCGAAAATCAGGTCTACCTCGCCCAGGGCGAGTACGCCAAGGTCATTGGCCGCAGCGAAGCGCTGCTCGGTATGTGCCAGGCGATGCACTATGCGCTCGTCGCGCTGCACATCCGCCTTCAGACCGTCGCGGCCTACGAAATGCTCGGCAAGCGAGAGACGGCAGACGAACTTTTGATCTCTGCCCTCGCCGCGGCGGAGCCGGACGCGCTCTATCTGCCGTTTGTCGAAAATTACCGCTATCTCAAGACGGCGCTCACGCGCGGCGCGGGTGCGAAATTTGCCACGTTTGTCCGGACGGTCACACTGCTTGGCGAGGACTTTGTGCGCCGCTGCGGCGAAAAGCGTGCGGAAGGCTCCCGTCCCGCCGCCCTCGCGGGCCTCACCGAGCGCGAAAGCGCCATCGCCGCGCTCGTCGCCAAGCGCCTGAGCAACCGCGAGATCGCCGAGCAGCTCTTTTTGTCCGAGGGAAGCGTGAAGCAGTACATCAACCAGATCTACTCCAAGCTCCTCATCACGGGCAACGTGCGCACCAAGCGCAAACGGCTCGCCGAGCTCGCCGCGCCGAAGAGCTAAGACACCGCTTGGACGCAGCGCATCCGTTTTTGCATTGCCGCTCCTGCAAAATTATCTAACCTTTGGTTAATACCAACTTTTTCCGATCCACCGTACAATGACTGTACGGTGGATCTTTTATTTTCCGGAGGGGAGGAATGCCTTTGTACCGAAAATACATCTCAGCCGTCACACCGCTCCCGGACTACATTCTCCGGGTGGATTTCATCTCCGGCAGCCGCCTGCTGCTCGATATGAAGCCCTATCTCGACAAGCTCCGCTTCCGCCCGCTTGCCGATCCCGCGGTATGGAACAGCGCCATGACGAACGGCATCTTTGTCCGCTTCGACAACGTGGAGCTGAGCCATGACGAAATTCTGTCCATGGCGGAACGGGCGCACTGAGCGCCGATTTTTCAAAATTGAGAGGAGAACAACATGAAAAACGCTTGTAAGCACCTTGCCCTTTGCACCCTGACACTGATCCTTTGCCTCGCCCTCGCCGCCTGCGGCAGCGACGACTCCGGCGACTCCGCGGACTACGGCAACGACTCCACTGTGCCGTCGACGATCGACGGCTTTGTCAAGGAAAGCTACGACAGCTATGATTACAGCGCTTTCGAAGGTTACTATCTGCCCGACAGCGGCACGGACTTCGACTATCTCATCATCGACACCAACGGTTCGCGCTGGCGCATCGGCAGCAACGACGACCTCGCCGCCAGCGGCTATTTGCAGTACGACGCAGACTATGACTGCATCTACGCCTACAACGAGCACGACGGCGTCGCGTATCAGTTCTCCGTCGACGGCAGCAGCGTGAACATCTATTCGCTCGGCTCGTTCACCTATGAAATGAGTCTCGACGAGTTCGACGCGCAGGCCGAAGACTACAACAGCAGCGACAGCTCGGTCGATCTCTCTTACCTTGCGGGCATCTGGTATCTGGACGGTGATCTCGACGCCGACAGCTACATCTACATCGACAGCAGCGGCGGTCTCTGGAGCCTCTACGAGCGCGCGCCCGGCGCGGAGACGACCGAGGTCGACGGCGGCTTTATCTCCGCCCCGACCGATGTAGACGACGTGTACTATGCCGTTTCCACGACGTATCAGGACGTCACCTATGAATTCACGCTTTTTGACACCGATTCCATCGTGTGGGGCGGCGAGAACGACTACTACGAACGCCTTGAGTAAGCCGTTTTGAAACGTGAAGAAGGGAGAAAAGAAGATGAAAGCTTTCCATCATTTCCTTGCGGTGCTGCTTGCGGTTCTGCTCTGCCTGAGCCTGACCGCCTGCGGCGACAGCAGCGATGACGTCACGGGCGACGACTGGCGCGCGAGCGGCGTGGTCGCCGCCGAGGGCACCATCACACACGAGAGCGAGGGCAGCGTCAAGGTCCTCGTCACCGTAGGACCTGAGAGCGCGGCGTTCTACCGCGACGAGCCAGAGCAGGAGCTCTTCGACAGCGTGTCCTTCCCCGTGACGGTCGAGGACGCGAACGACGACGGCACGGGCTTTGACATCTCATTCGACGACATCACCGGCGACGGTGAGAGCGACGTCGTCGTGACGTTCCAGCACGCCGACATGAGCACAACGCAGATGGTCTGGTTCTGGGATGCCGACGAGCGCTATGTCTTTGAGCCGGATTACTCCTACTTCCACGAAAACGGCGTGCAGACCGACCTGACCGACACGCCCTATTTCTCTGACAACGGCTTACAGATCAACGCTGCGGTCAACACGGGCACTTATCTTCTGGAAAACGGTGTTGCCTGCTACTCCGGCCTTGGCGACGGCTATGAGAGAAACGACTGCTACTGGGAGGTCATCAAGCACAGCGACCAGTCGCACGACGGCATCCGCGAGATTCAGTTCGACGCCATCTGCTACATTCCCGAGAGCTCCATCCCGTACTTCACCGAGCAGTACATCACCAACACCGACAGCGAGCTCTACGACTACTACACTGGCATGTGGTTCACCGCCGCCACCGCCTACGGCAACAGCCAGCGCGGCGACAACTACTATGTTCATACCGTCAATTATAACGGCAACGAATACCTCATCGAATTCGCCTACTCGACCGACTGGCAGTACAACGTCAGCGATTGGGCGATGGTGCTGACCAAGAGCTACATGGTCTACCTGCCCGACGATTACGACGGGCTGGTCTTCGCCGCCATGCCGCAGCTCGACAACTATAAGGACTGCGCCAGACGGATGCAGCTCGATAGCATCGCGCCCGAGGCGAGCATCATGGACATTGACCTTGTCGACCCCTACAACACGCTGTTTTTCAGCATTTGCTACTAAAAAGGCGGTGAACAGCATGACGCACCGAACGTATCTTCTGCCGCTCGTGCTCGCGCTGCTGCTCCTGCTGAGCCTGACCGCCTGCGGCGACAGCAGCTCTGATGATCCGCAAAGCGGCTATGAGACCGTCATGGACATGGAATTTCTCGACGGTATGTGGAGCATCGACGGCACCTCGAAGCTGTACTTTGACAGTGAGGAGGGCTTCTATGCCTACCGTACCGGCTGGGGTCTCGGCGGGCGCGGAGAATTTGAATTGTCCGAGGCGAGTGGCCGGCCGATGATCTTTTTCAACGGCTTTCTCTACAATTTCCTCCTGCGCGACGACGGCGTGCTGCTACCGAACCAGAACGGCGAGGGCAGCGGGCTCACCATCCACCGCCACACCTTCCTCCGCGACGACGAGGCGGAGATCGTCGAGTGGGATAAAAGCAACTGGGACGGCATGTGGCAGAACGCCCTGGGCGAGACCATCGTCATCGACTCGTCCCTCATGCAGTACATCGCCTGCTCACCGGACTACTCCATGAGCGGCACCATGAACGACGAGGGCTCTGGGCCTGCTGCTGTCTAGGGAGGATACGTTTTTGTCGGAGCTGAAGGCGGACATCGAGGCGGAGGCCGCCGCCCAGGGCTACGCGGTGCGGTATTACAACGCGGGCAACGACCCGGAGACCCAGCTGCGCCAGGTCCACGAGGCCCTGGCAGAAGGCGTGGAGACCCTGCTGGTGAACCTTGCAGACGGGGAGGACTCCGAAAAGGTGGCAGACATCGTGGGCGACGCAGGGGT
>OGLV01000259.1_pt1 | contig 21947 bp, 18 predicted proteins | sample 1572851 | NCBI WGS metagenome assembly OGLV01 (sample SAMEA2582005, study PRJEB24529) | metagenome | biome: Human gut stool | place: China | collected 2011
ATAGCCCTCAGAAGCAGCACAGAGAAGGATCCCCTGCTGCTTCTGGAAGAGATCATGGACCTTCCTTCTGTCCACATGCATGGACCTGAACATCATGCCATTGTTCCCAGTGTTCTTCTGACTGCACTTCGCAATAATGGAGAGCGTATGAATTACGATACCGCATTATCTGAAATCTGTAAAAGAGCGAGGCAGGTTCCCGGTGGTACCTGCGGTTACTGGGGAGTGTGTGGTGCAGCAGCAGGTGCCGGAATCTTTATGTCTGTTATGACCGGATCCGGTCCCCTCCATAAGGATGCATGGCCTTTTCCTCAGAAGCTTGTCTCTGTTATTTTATCCAAACTGGCTGATGTTGGTGGTCCGCGCTGCTGTAAACGCACCAGCAGAATTGCTATTGAAGAAGCGATCAGGTTTTACAGGCAGTTCAGCTCTGTAAAGATTCCGCTGTCTTCTGTACTATGTAAATATTTTGAAGATAATAAAGAATGTATCAGAGAGGACTGTCCGTATTATCCTGTGAACAAATAACTATTCATAAAATAAAAAACAGAACGAAATCCGACTGATAGTCAATGGGTTTCGTTCTGTTTTCTAATAGTTTCTCTATAAAATAATACGTTTCGCAGGATACAATGCCCTATCGCTCCATTCTGCTTTTCTGCAGTCCAAAGAAATAATATTCTTCTCTGCGCAGACATTTCTGATCAGTTCTTCTCCGTTATCTGATATAAAAAGTGCTGTGATTTCTTTTTTCCCTCCAACACTCCTTACACAGTAATCTACCAGTTCCGGAAACTGAAACAGTAATTCATCCATTTCTCTCATACTTTTGGACTGGTCGATGCGCCTTACAAAATCCAGACGCCTTACCTCACTTCCGCAGATACATTTTCCGGGGATGATACGTGTATGATCGCCGGTCCTGTATCTGATCATAGGCTGTGCCTCCATCCCAATGGTTGTGATCACCAGTTCTCCCCATTGACCGTCAGGCAGAACATTTCCCTCTTTATCTATGATCTCTGTGATACAATGATTCTCCCTCATGTGCATGCCCTCATGAGCCTGACAGCAAATCGCACCCCCAAGCCCCATCTCTCTGGAACCATAATGAGGCCAGAGTGGTGTTCCCAAAATTTTTTCTATTGCTTTCATTACTGTTTCCGGACAGGCATCCCCTGATATCAGTGCTCTCTTTATACTGCCTTTTCCACACATTCTGAGCATGGAAAGCAGTGCTGTCGGCATACCTACATAAGTATCCGGCCGCTCCTCTTCCAGAATTGTTTTTAACTCACCATAGGTTTTATTGTTCCCGGTTAAAAGGGGGTGTGCTCCTATACGTCTGATTGCTTCTGCGATCAGCTCTCCCAGTCCAAAAGGACCGGAAAACGGCATAGCAACCATAGTCCGGCTTCCCGGCCAAATAAACTCACCAAGTCCGGCCATAAAAAGTTCTATGGTATGTTCACAATCTCCTTCTGTATAAAATACACGTTTACCTGCACCTGTTGTTCCGCTTGTCTGTTCTGAAATGATCCTCTGTATTTCTCCCTGAGAGCACAGTAACATCCTGCCCCCTTTCTGAGCAAGGTCGGATTCCGTTGTAAAGGGAAGGGTTTTCAGATCATCAATGCTTTCCAGCCTTTCCGGCAGATCTCTATAAAATCCCTGCCTTTCTTTTTCTCTTTTCAGAACAGCATTCAGTTTATCCAACTGTATTTTGTTTATTGTTTCCCTTGTAATATCTGTAATTTTTTCCTGCCTACAGATCATTGCATCTATATTGGATCGTTTCACTTTCTGTATAAATATATTCCTTTCAGATTAGTCAGATTATATGCACAGAACGGTACCATTCCGTGATCAGGATCCACTTCACAGATATAACAGCGTTTCAGACGGTCAAGATCCAGATTCCAGGCATCCTGAAAGATCATACCTGATACTGCAAAGGTTTCATTATGTATCCGGATCAGAAACTCATCTAGCGCATCTGTCTGTGTCATTTCTCCCTCATCATAGGTTTTTGTACTGTAGCTCCACTGATTTTCCACATACTGCCTGGAATCATCACTGGTAGTACAGCAGCATCCTTTTCCTGATTTTTTTTCAAGAAGCTTCAGTTCCCGCTCTCCTTTTCTCAGATAACTTGCATGAAAGGAGCAGTAGGGATTCTCTGCGCCGCCGCCTGCAAAATCCTCAATTTTCATCAGTCCCTCTGTCTGTTCTTCAATAAGTCTCAGCATCTTTGGTATGGTGATGGGATTTTGGGGGCGCTTCTGGGAACATCTGCCAAAATAACTGATAGGCTGAAAATGTACGCCACGAACAAAGGGCATATGATCCAGACCAAATTTCAGAATATTCCCTACCTGCATATCATTTACTCCCGGCGCTATGACCGGCACAAGAGCAATACCAAGCTCTGCTTCTGAGCAGTTTAAGACCGCCTTTTTCTTCAGTTCCATCATAGCCTGTCCACGTAAAGTCTCATAAACCTGATCTGTCACACCGTCAAACTGAAGAAATACTGTATTCAGTCCTGCTTTTTTCAGCTTTCCGGCATACCCCTCCTCCCTGGCAAGCCGGATCCCATTGGTATTTAACTGAAAAAATGTAAATCCTTTTTCTCTTCCCATATGTATGATTTCAGGCAGATCGTCCCTCATGGTTGGTTCTCCTCCTGAAAGCTGTATATTAAAGGGACCTCCGTGAGCCATCAGAAAATCATACTGTTTTTCTATTTCACAGATGGGAATATCTCCCTTTTCCCTGTCTTCTCCTGCTGAAGCAAAGCAGACAGGACAATGCATATTACAGCGTTTTGTAACTTCCAGGATCATACAGCAGCCTTTTCTTTCATGTTCCTCACAGAGTCCGCAATTATCCGGACAGGATTTTTCTTTAACCTTCGGATTTACAGGCGTTTCTGCTGAGAGATTTTCTCTTCCCCAGGAAAGATAATCTGCTGCATTTCCTTCCCAGATCAGGGTCTGAAATTTTCCATGAGCATTGCATTCCTTTACCAGATAGATCCCGTCTTCACCGATACCTTTTATGGCAGGAACTACCTTCATACATTCCGGACAGACACTCTTTGTTTTGCCGATGGTGATCAAAGCTCCAGTACCTCCCGCTCTGTCAGAATTTCCATAACTTTTGTATAAGTATCTGCAATAAGTCCAGGACATTTCTCCATGATCACACCCCAGTCCAGATGAGTGATATCCTTACAGTAAAAAGCTCCGAATTCTTCCTCTGTCTTCTGGCGGAACCACTGATATAATTCCTGTACAGCCGGTTTCATCTGTGCATCTTCCTTCTCCTCAGGAGCCAGATTTCCGAGAAAATATCCGATGGCACAGGCACTTCCTGTCAGACATCCGCAGGTATCTCCACAGTAACCGATTCCTCCGCCAAGGCCTCCCATTGCCTTTACAAGCTGTGGATTTTCCTCTCCTATGGTTTCCAGAGTCATGATCATAATGATCTGTGAACAATGATATCCCATGCTGCCTAATTCCATTATTCTTTCGTAAAGATCCATACATTACTCCTTTCTGCCAACCACCATGGTATAGCCTATTTTTCTGCCTTTGTATTCTTTCTGCAGAAGCTTATGATCCTCGCAGCAGAATGAATCATTCCAGATTGCTTCCAGATAATATTCTCTCCAGAGAGCAGTCTGATCCTCCTGACAGAGAATCGTAAACCCTGTTTCTTTCACAATTTCCAGAAGATTGCCCGGATCCAGATCTGACAGCAAAAGAAATCCTCCCTTTTTCAGTACACGCCAGCATTCAGAGACTGCCTTTTTCTGATCTCTGCTGACAAAAAATGCACACTGGCTGATACAGAGATCCATACTGTCTGCTGCATACTGAAGGTCCAGAAAATCTCCCTGCTGCACCTCACTGCTTCGCGGAACAAGATCCACACCCTGCACATTCAGACCAAATGCTTTCATGATCCGCACGGTCTCTCCCTCTCCTGCTCCCAGATCCAGAGCTTTCATTCCTTTTTTCAGTTCTATGCTTTTCAGAAGATGAATTGTCTGCTCTTCCCTGCCGGGATGTCTGTTCATCTATTTATCCTCCAGTGCACGTTCCACTGCCAAAACCTTTCCAAGAGCCAGTTCTTCCGGAACATAGACAAAGCCACATTTGGGACAGACCGGCATCTCAACAGGAAAACCGTTCTCCAGATACATAAATTTTGCTTTTCCCTTTACAAGAGGAACCTTGCATTTCATGCAGGTCAGCTTTCCCTCAGGATCAATGGTATAATATGTTCTCTCTACTGCCATTACTGTCCCACCCTTTTCATAATATTCATTCTATGACTGTATGCTCTGCGTACCAGATACCCTTCTTCTGTTTCCACAAATCTCACCCAGAATGTAACATTTCCAAGTCTGCTCCTTGTCACCAGTTCTTTTGTCTCTTCATCAAAGATCGCTTCCTGATTTTCTCTGTAATCTGATAATACACGCTCCACATCGCTTTTCAGGATCATACGTTCATCCATCATACTGATGGCATCTTCTGTATATGCAACGGTATAATCTTTTTTCTCCATCATCAGTTCCTCATTCCATATATTTTTTAAAAGCTTCTCTTTTAGCTCAAGCCGGTTGTAGCGTTTCTCACTGATATCCGGCATATTGGCGGCATTTATACCATACAGAAGTTCCAGGATATGTCTGGATTCCCTGCCTTCCCTGACAAATCGGTCCCTGCATGCCATGCAGTACGTTATATATGGGCAATCGGATCGTTCCAGACACTTTTCTGTCATTTTATCTGCCATCTCTTTATTAGCGTAGGCAGTCAGTCCGCCGTATCCGCAGCAGGGAGACCGATCTCTGGAATATTCTGTATTTACAACAGTGCACCCCATATCTGCAAGAAGCTCTCTTATTGTATCCTGTGTCTGTGTATCTCCCCTGGCACCGCAGGCATCATGTATTGCAACAGGTATCTCCAGTCCTTTTGCCTGTCCGGGAAGTCCGATTTCCTTTAAGATCTCCCAGATTCCTGTGACTTTGGCGCCAAGACTCTCTTTTAACTGTTTCATACAGCTTGGACAGCCTGCTATAATCATAGGATCTCCCAGTTTTGCAAGCTCCTGCTTCAACTGTTCATTTACCTTTTCTGTCATTTCATAGCGTCCTGCCCATTCACTGATAGCACCACAGCATCCCAGCATCAGAGCAACACCGCCCTCTGTCCTCCTGCACAGATCCTCATATGCCTCTGTGACAACATCCGGCGCTATAGCTCCTGCCTGACATCCTGGGAAAAATACATATCTGCAGGTTTCATATCCCGGCTGAGGTCTGCATAAGAAAGCCTCCGAATTGGAGAACAGCATATCCATCAGTGCAAATTCATGAGGTGCCAGAGGCATTTTGTCTGTAGATACCATGTTTTCTCTTGCAGATTTGCAGACCTGGCTCATATCAAACCCATTTGGACAGGTTACAGTACACTGTCCGCAGAGTGAACAGGAATTCATCGGTTTATTCATCTGGTGATCTCCCATAATGATCTGGGTATTATTATAAATCTCACGTGCAAGAAGACCCGGATGCTTTTTATATTCCCTTAAATAGACACAGCTTTTCATACACTCATCACAGTGACACTGAATGCATCGCTTTGCTTCCTCAATAGCTTCTTCTTTTGAATATCCATCTGTGCTGCAGGGAATCTTTTTGGAGCCTTTCATCCCGTCCATATTTGTATAGAGCCTGGTGGTAACTGCTCCTTCACTGCCTCTGTTGCTGTGGGGCGAAAGATTCTGTACAAGGAGGTCTACAGTCAGGGCAGCTCTCTTTGCAGCAAAAGCTGCATCCATCACAGACCGGACCGGACCGCTGACAATTCCCGCCTGTTCTCTCAGCATGATCTCTGCGTCTGCTGTTTCCTCTGGAGCCAGCTTTTTGGCCACCTCCTCTGAAGCACAGACCACATCTGCCTCCTTCATTTTCGCTCTGATAAACGGAAGGTCAAGACTTCATCCGAATTCAAAGGAAAGGTCCATGGAACTGAGACGTTTTACCTCATTTTTGCGATCTGATTCCAAAAGCTCCGGAGCTGCTGCTGCAATATAGGCTTCATAATCTTTCTCCTGACAGTAAATGGTTGCAGGATACATCTTCTTTTCCAGTTCCCCTGCAAGAAACAGCGGGAACAATCCTGAGCCAAAGATCACAGCCTTTTTTTTCTTTCTGATACGAAATACACTGCTCCGTTTTCCAGGTTCCCCATATCGTACAATGGCACGCTCTACTTCACGTATGGATATGCCATCACCCAGCTCACAGAGTCTGCATTTTTCCTCACATGGTGCAGTACATCCGTTACAGAGGATCATGGGAAATGGTGTGATCTTTTCATAGATAGCCAGAGCTTTCTTAAAGTTTCCTTTTGCAGCATAAAACAGCATTTCTTTTGTATCTGCTTTGAAAGGACAGGCTGCAACACAGTACGCCGGCTGTTCATGAACACAGAGGCTGATCATATGATCCATCTCTTCCTTTGACATTCGATTTACGTGATAAACATGAGTGGAACCTCTTTCCTGTATATATGTCATAACCCGATACTCCTTTCATTTCCAAAGGGGAGACAGTCTCCCGTCTCCCCTTATTATATCACATGATAAAATTATACTGACAGTTATTTCTCAAGTTCCTTTAATGCTGCAAGAACCTTTTCAGGACGGGCAGGAACACGTGTGATACGTGCGCCTGTAGCATTGTAGATCGCATTCAGGATTGCAGGATGAGGAGCATCCAGCGGAGCCTCACCACAGCCGGCAGCACCGTAAGGACCGCTTGGGCGATATGTTTCATTGAAATGAAGTTCAATATCATCCGGCGCATCATTTGGATACGGAATGCCACAGTTCTTCAGAGAAGTATCATGGTTCAGATCCTCGAAATCTTCTGTAAGAGCAAGACCAATACCCTGTACAAGGCCGCCGTAGAAGTTGCCTTCTACAAGAAGTCTGTTCATGATGGTACCTACGTCAGCCACACAGGTGAATTTTTCAACTTTAACTTTACCTGTTTCTGTATTAACAGCAACTTCCGGAAGGAAGATCGTATACATGTAGGTTGCAAACGGATCACCCTGTGCTGTATCCTGATCGATCGGATGATCTGCACAGAAGGTTGTCACCCAGTTACCTTCATATTTTGTTGCAAGACCCTCAGCCACCATCTCATCATAAGTACGGAAGGTTCCGTCTTCTTTCTTCATGGCTGCCACAAGGTTTTCTGCTGCCAGACGACATGCATTACCTGACATAACCTGTGAACGTGATCCACCTGCAGGACCTGCATTAGGACATGTCTTGGTATCATTCATAACAAGTTTGATCTGTTCCGGTCTGATTCCTGCCTGACGAAGTGTTTCATGTGATGATACAAGAACCCCCATATCAGCGCCCTGTCCGTGATCTTCCCATGCAGCATACATTGTAACTGTTCCATCCGGATTCAGCTCTGCAAATGCGTTTGATGTATCAACACCATCAAGACCACAGCCATATACACCGAGAGATACACCGATACCATATTTGATCTTGCCATCAGAAGCTGCATTCTTTTCAGCCACACGTTTCTTAGCTGCTTCATACAGTGGACGAGCTGTCTTGAACAGTTCTTCTTCACAGTATACTTCAGGCGGATAACCTGTAGGGATCGTACTGCCTTCTGATTCTTTGTAACAGTTCATTTCACGGATATCGAAGGGGTCGATTCCCATCTTTGCAGCCAGAACATCTATCGCAATCTCAGATCCCATATAAGACTGAGGAGATCCGTAAGCACGGAATGCTGAACCCCATGCATGGTTTGTAAACACTGTTGTAGATTTGTTACGGATAGAATTGATTCCATAGCCTGCACCTGTAAACTGGGAAAGTCTCATTGTAAGCAGATCACCGAATTCTGAGTATGGACCATGATCCACATAGTTATTGCCCCAGAGTGCAAGAAGCTTACCATTTTCATCTGCTGCAAGCTTGATATTCATAAATGCAGGGGATCTCTTTCCTGTATAAGTAATATTCTGGAACTGATTAAATACCAGAGACACAGGACGTTCAAGGATCTTAACAGCAGCGCCGATCAGAGCCTCATTTGTAGGAGAGAACTTGTAACCAAAGGTTCCTCCTGCATGGTTTTGAACAATTCGTAAGTTCTCCATTGGCACACCGATACCATCAGCGATCATAGGCATATGCAGATGGATACCAATGGATTTGGAATGAACAGTTATCATACCGTCTTCGTCAATGTAACCATAACCGCAGTCCGGCTCAAGATGAAGATGAGGCTGACGTGAACAGTAAGATTCGATCTCAACCTGCTGTGAATCCGGAATGCTGTCCCAGTCAAAATCAGGACCCTTGATACAGTTTGTCTCAAAGAATGCGTTCGGAATACCGGGATGAATCTCTGCCGCATCCGGTGCGATGGCATCCATTGCATTCATATATGCAGGAAGCTCTTCGATCTCAACTTTAACTGCTTCTGCTGCTGCCCTTGCATGCTCTTCTGTATCAGCAGCTACGATGGCAATCGCATCACCAAACTGGAAGATTTTTTCATCGCAAAGTACAGGACGTTCGAAACCGTCTGTCTTGTTGTGTTTTGGAAGCATTACAAGACCATTGATCTTATTGGTTCCGCCTGCTGCCTTAATATCTTTTGCTGTGATAACACGAACAACACCAGGCATACTCTCTGCTTCTGCTGTGTCAATATTGAGAATATTTGCATGAGAAACCTTTGCCTGTGTAAGAGCAAGGCGAAGTGTTCCTGATGGCATCTTTAATGCATCATCTGCACCAAAATCCCAGGTACCTGTTACCTTCTGTGCTGCTGACGGACGGATATAATTTGTTCCAACAATAGAATCACCTGTCTGTTTGAACACAAGGTCTTCCTTTGTCATCTCGCCGCGCATAACTGCTGCTGCAGCCATAGTAGCATCGATCAGCGGCTTATAGCCTGTACAACGGCAGAGATTACGCTGTTTGTTAAACCAGTCTCTTACCTCCTCACGGGTAGGACTTGGATTATTGTCCAGAAGCACTTTTGCTGAAATAATAAATCCCGGTGAACAGAAACCGCACTGTGCGCATCCATATGCCATCCATGCAACCTGGATTGGATGCATATCAGAAAGTGTTCCCACACCTTCAATGGTTGTGATCTCTGCATGATCGGGAACACGGCTCATCTTGTAGATACAGGATCTTGTAACTTTTCCGTTCATAATAACATTACAGGCTCCACAGTGACCTTCACCGCAGCCAATCTTACATCCTGTAAGAAGAAGGTGATCACGGAGCACCTGCGCCAGTGTCTCATCCTTATCAAGAATAAGTATTCTCTCAACACCATTAATCTTCAATGTCTTTTTAATCATGTCCCATTCCTCCTTTTAAAAAAATTCATTTCAATCTTACTGATCTTCAGGCTTATGTGTTCCGCACGAATCATGGTCAGCTCCCCTGCCTGTCAGATCTTTCAGTCTCTCTATTCCTCTGGCGGAATAGAAAACAATGGAAGAGCTGCTCCCGTCCAGATTCTCACCGCTGAGCTTTAAAACATTTGCATTCTCATAATAATCGATGGGAAGCGTCCGGCTATATACAACCCCTGTACGCTCATCTTTTACCTGTACAGTAACTTCTTTTGCGGTAATCTCAAAAATCTTATCCATAAAAAAGTTCTCCTGTCCACGTTATTTTATATATCCATACTACCATAATTTTGCACAATTATACAAATTACAAATAATTAATAGTTGGCTATTTTATATATTGCAGACAATTTTATTTTGTTTTATTTAAAATGTTAACTATATTTATTCTTTTATATGTTATAATAATATCAAATTTGTATAATATCATTGAAAGAAGGAGGTATCTAAATGCAGACAGGCGCCCTCATCGTGGCTGCGGGGAAATCATCACGAATGGTAGACTTTAAACCCATGCTTCAGCTTGGCTCCATTTCCATCGCACAGCGCGTGATCAATAATTTCCGGCAGGCCGGAATCTCCAAAGTAGTAGTGGTAACCGGATATCATGCAGATGTTCTGGAATGCCACCTGGCTTCCAATAATGTAGTCTTTCTTCGAAATGAGAACTATGCAAACACTCATATGTTTGATTCTGTCCGAATCGGACTTGAGTATCTGAAAGACAAAGTGGATACGGTGCTCTTTACACCTGTTGATGTTCCGCTGTTCACAGCCCAGACAGTCACTCAAATGCTCTCTCTGGGGCGTCCCCTTGTAACTCCGGTCTGTAATGGCAATCCCGGTCATCCCATTCTGATCCGTTCCACACTGATTGATTCCATCCTAAGTGATGACGGAAAATCAGGACTTAAAGGTGCTGTGGATAACTGCGGGGAACCCATGTATTATCTTAATGTAAAGGATCCTGGTATTATTCATGATGCTGATACACCAGAGGATTATGCTGAACTTCTCCGCATACACAACCAGAGTCTGATCCGTTCTGAAATCCATATTCAGCTAGCCCGGGAAAAAGTTTTTTTTGATGAAAAACTCTATTCGCTGCTTACACTGATCCATGAAACAGGATCTGTCCGCGATGCCTGTGAGCGCATGCACATTTCCTATTCTACCAGCTGGAACCTGATCCATACCCTGGAATCAAAGCTTCATGAACCTCTGATCATCAGAAGCCAGGGCGGTACAAGGGGAAGCCATAGCGAACTGACACCATACGGCGAAGAATTTCTGAAACGATATGCCCGTTTTTCAGAAGAAACACGTTCCTGTTCAAAAAAAATATTTGAAGAATGTTTCGGAGGATTTTTAAATGCGTAGCCTTTATCTGGTCCGGCATGGAAAACCACAGTATCCGGATGAACATTCTTACTGTGTGGGACAGACAGATTTCTCTCTATCCATGCTTGGACATCTGCAGGCAGTCCTTCTTAATGAAGAATTGTCCGATAAAATATCAGGGGTATACTGCAGTCCTTTGTTAAGAACTGTTGAGACAGCAGGCCATATGGCACCTGAGCTTCCACATATCATTGTTTCTGATCTGTCAGAACGAAATCTGGGAGAATGGGATGGCCTTTCTTTTGATGAAATACGCCAGAGATGGCCGGACATTTATAAAGCGCGTGGGAATAACCCTGATCATCCGATCCCGGGAGCAGAAACTCCTGCTGCATCTGGTTTTCGCTTTTCGCAGGCAGTTCATAAGATTCTTTGCGCTTCTGAAGGTGATATTGCAGTGGTAACTCATACAGATGTAATCTCTTCTTATTTACATGCATTACATTCTGATATGTACAGCAGGCAGCAGTTTCGTCTGCCCTGCGGCTCTTACTATCATCTGGAAGTGAATGAAAAAAATAATATTTCTTTCTCTGATCCCAGTTATATACTGCCTCATCCTGAATTAAATGACGGACTATGTCTCAGGCTTCGCAATGCTGTTTCTCTGCCCCGTCATGTACAAGCTCACAGTGATGCTGTTACTGAACTTGCCTGTTGTTTATGCAATATGCTGGAATCCAATGGTTATATCTTTGACCAGAAGCTTGTTCGCTCCGGTGCACTTCTGCATGATATTGCCAGACTTCAGAGGCATCACGCGAAAACAGGCGGTGAACTTTTCTTACAGTTAGGTTATCCTGAGATCAGCCAGATCATTTCACAGCACCATGGTCTGTTGGAAGCCACGCTGGATGAAGCAGCTATTGTATTTCTGGCTGATAAACTGATTCAGGAAACACAGCGTGTAACCATAGAAAAAAGATTTGCCGACAGCATGAGTAAATGCAAAAGTCCGGAAGCTCGCAAAGCTCATGAGCAGCAGTTAGAACAAGCCCGCAAACTGCAGGACATTATACAATCACTCTGCCATATCACGCTTTAGTTCAGGCGGGCAGACGTACACAACTGGAGCAGAAAAATCACTTAATTTAGTTAGGAGGTATTTTATTATATGAGAACATTATTTCAGACAATAAAACAACAATTCCTGGAGGGAAACGATCTTGTACTTGTTTCCGTTACAGCATCCTCAGGGTCTACACCAAGAGGTGCCGGTTCCCGCATGCTGGTCGGAAAAAACGGCAGAATTTCCGGAACCATCGGAGGTGGAGCTGTAGAATATCGTGCTGAATGTATGGCATTGGATATTCTTGAAAAAAAGGAATCCTGCGAGCATGAATTCCGGCTGAATCATAAAGATGTTGAAAATATTGGTATGATCTGTGGTGGTGATGTTACGGCCTTTTTCCAGTATCTTGATCATAACGATCCGATTATTATGGAAATCACGGAAACTGCTGAAAAATTCTATGAAGAGCGAAAAGATTTCTGGCTGATCTGCGATCTTCTCACCACCTCCGGTGTGAGCCTCTACAGTCCTGCATGCGGTCTCATCGGAACTGCCAATGTTCCTTCTTCTGTATTATCTTCTTTGTCTACAAAGCCACACCGATATCACAGTGAAGATTATGATCTGTTTTCTGAACAGATTGGAACCTCAGGAACTGTCTATGTATTCGGCGGCGGACATGTCTCACAAAAGCTTGTCCCAATACTTGCAAGCGTTGATTTTCGCTTTGTTGTCCTGGATCACCGGCCGGAATTTACAAATCCTGCTCTTTTCCCAGGAGCAGTTGAAACAATACTTTGTGATTTCAACCATCTGGACCAGTATGTTTCTATTACAGCTGCTGATTATTGCTGCGTCATGACACGTGGACATTCCTATGATACCATTGTACAGGCACAGCTTCTCGCTACACCTGCATGTTATATAGGCGTCATTGGAAGCCGTGCAAAAAAAGCTGCTGTATTTCACCGTCTGATTGAAGAATACAACATTAATGAACAAGATTTAAACCATATCATCTCACCTATAGGACTGGAGATCAAAGCAGAAACACCGGCTGAAATCGCCATCTCCATCACAGGACAGATGATCCAGGTTCGCGCTGACAGAAAGGCTACATCAAAATGATGGCAAAATCAGTATATAAAACTGTAATATTTGGTGCCGGACAAATTGGACAAATGACCGCAAGACTTCTCAGCAGTCCCTGTCAGCTCCTGTGCTTTGCTGATAATGACCCCCATAAACACGGATCATATATTGGAAATATTCCAGTCTGTTCTCCGGATACTGCAGCAGCACTTCTCCCGGATCTGGTCATCCTGGGAGTTCTGGATGAAGAACGGCGCAATTCTATGATAAAGCAGATGGAAAACTTAGGTTATCACGGACCTTTTCGTGATCCCTCCGTCCTTCGCATGTTTGACGCACGGGTTGCTGTTATGCGTCTTTTATCTGAGCAGATCTATCAATTGGATATTCCGGGAAATGTTGCAGAACTAGGTGTTTTTCGAGGTGAATTTTCTTCCCTGATCAGTGCAGCCTTTCCAGACCGAAAAATCCATCTTTTTGATACTTTTGAGGGCTTTTCAGAAAAGGATATCACAATAGAAGCCTCCGGTAATCTGTCCCGTGCCAAAACAGGTGATTTTTCTTCTACTGATATTGACTCTGTTCTTCATGTTATGCCTGATCCTACACGTACTGTGATCCACAAAGGATGGTTTCCGGATACCTTTTCCGATGTCACAGATGAAACTTTTTGTTTTGTATCTCTGGACGCAGATCTCTATGCTCCAACTGCAGCCGCACTTCCTCTGTTCTATGAACGCCTGGCCACCGGAGGAGTTCTCCTGATCCACGATGTGTACAGTACACAGTTTTCCGGATGTCGAAAAGCGGTCGGGGAATTCTGTCTGAAAAACCATCTGTTTGCAGATCCTGTATGCGATCTGCATGGAAGCGCAATGATCCGAAAATTATAAAAAGAAACGCCGGAACCGGTATTTACCGGAACCAGCGTTTCTTTTTCATTTATTTATTGTATAGCCCTTTTCCACGTCCATGCCTAACCTTTATAAAGTTCCTTTCAGAACATTTTCCAACTGTTCATCGGACAGATCAACATGATAAAAAAGATCGAAAAATTTATGTATTTCTTCATTGATATCACATTTAATATATTCCGGATAAATCAATGCTGAGAACCATCGCATACCGATCAGACGATTTGGTCCTGCCGGACGATCCACCCAGCTAAACGGTGCATTAGGAGTTCCATAAACCTTTTGGTCCTGTACTGCTTTTAGTGAAGCATAATCAGGATTGCTCAGGATATCTTCTGCTGCAGAATTTCCGCTTTTATCTGCCTTTGGTTCACCATTTACAACAATCACATCCGGATCCCATGCAAGAAGCTGTTCTGCTGAAATCTGAACACGAGATCCATCTCCCAATTCCAGATCTGCAACATTGACTGCATTGATGGCATCAAGGATCTGTGCATGCTGGGATCCCCTGGGTGCAGTTTCCAGTGAATCCTCTCCATTACCGAAGTATACACTGACTTTCTTTTCTTCTGGAATATCTGAAAGTGCATTAATATCAGTAAATACCTGCTCCGCATACTGAGCAAGCTCTTCTGCATGATCTTCTACGCCAAGAAGTTCGCCCATAAAACGAAAAGCTTCCGCAGAATTATTAAGCTCATTGTCTACTGCAACAACCGGAATTCCAAGGCTTTCTGATAACGCATCGCAATCAGAAACCATTGTATCATTAATCTTTCCACTATTAATAGCAATTGTAGGATTGGCAGCAATTACTGCTTCATAATTGACAGCATCACCCATTCCAAAATTAGGAAGATCCTGATATTTGTCCAGAATAATAGATTTCTCAACATCATTCAGTTCATAATTCCACCCAAGAAGCTTATCCGGTGCAACCATATACAGAAAAATTGCAGCTACCGGACCTGCTGAAAAAACAGATTCAATATTTTCTGCTGTTGGGACAGTTACTTTTCTTCCTGCCATGTCTGTGATCTCACGGGTTTCAGCAGTTTCCTGCGTGTCATCCTGCTCCCCACTCTGCGCCTGCTCTTCAGTAGCAGCCTTCGTTTCAGAATATCCTGTTAAAAGACTGACTGACATCACCAGACATATAAGCAGAGCCAAAAGTTGTCTGTGCTTTTTCATAAACTTTCTCCTTTCTTTTCTCCGCATTACTCATAATTGACGCTTATTGAAATTGACTATACAATTTTTAAGTATTATAATGTATATGCGAATAGTTTTTAAAAACAATTCGGTTTTTCTGAGTATAACACCGTAAATTTGATCAGTCAAGTTACAAGGATGAATGATTATGAATCTGACAGCTAATGAAAAAAAAGCAGCTACTGCCCGGCAAAGACGATATGTTCTGCTGTTGGCGGTTATGCTGGTACTTTTGTTTATCATTATAGTACTCTCATTCTGGGTGGGATATTATCCGCTTACACCAGTGCAGGTACTAAATGCATTTTTATCAAAATTTGGTTTTAAAGGAGATATTTTACCCCAGGCAGTTACCATATTCTGGAATATCCGTCTGCCCCGTATTCTGTCTGCTTTATTTATTGGTGCTTCCCTCTCGGTAGCAGGTGCAACCTATCAGGGAATGTTTCGCAATCCACTGGTATCTCCGGATATCCTTGGAGTTTCTTCCGGTGCAAGTCTCGGAGCTGCTTTTGCAATTTTAAACGGAGCTTCCAACTGGATGATTCAACTTTCTGCTTTTGCAGGTGGTGTAGCCGCAGTAGCCGCATCCTATCTTATCAGCCGAAAATCCGCACATTCCCAGACTCTCAGTCTTGTTCTGACCGGAACTATGATCATGTCACTCTGCAATGCCGGTGTCACAATGATCAAATATGTGGCAGACCCTAATGATGTTCTCCAACAAATTACTTTCTGGCTTATGGGCAGCTTAACCAAAACCACAACCAAATCCTTTTCCTGGAGTGTTCTTCCAATGATCATTGGATTAAGTCTGATTTTTATTTTTCGATGGCAGATCAATCTGCTGACTTTGGATGAAGAAGAAGCCAAAAGTTTAGGAATCAATGTGCGTAAATATCGTCTGATTTTTATAGTCGCTTCCACATTACTCAGCGCCGCTGCTGTCTGTCTTGGAGGATTGATCGGATGGGTCGGGCTGATGATCCCCCATCTGGCACGTGCACTGGTTGGCGTTGATTACAGAAGGCTGATACCTGCAAGTGCGATCCTTGGCGGCGGATATCTGATACTTGTTGATGATATTTCCCGTTCCCTTTTGTCCATGGAACTTCCACTTGGCGTTGTCACAAGTATCATGGGCGCCCCCTTCTTTATCTATCTTATCATCAAACGAAAGGAGCGCGCGTAATTATATGCTTCTGGAAATTGAAAATGTTTTTGGCGGTTACGGCAATGGTGATATTTTAAAAGGTATCAGCTGCAGCGCAGACTATAGTGATGTGCTTTGTCTGCTTGGTCCTAATGGTTGCGGAAAGACCACTCTGTTCCGCATGATATTAGGTTCCCTTCCTGTTTCTAATGGAAAAATAAAGATAGCCGGAAAAAATATTAGTGACTTTACAACCAAAACACTGGCAAATATGATTGCATATATTCCCCAATATCATTCCCCTGTATTTGCCTATACAGTTCTTGATATGGTAATTATGGGGCGTGCTTCTCATTTCTCCGCATTTGAAACCCCAAAAGAGCCTGATCAGGAAGCAGCTTTTGCTGCCTTGGAGAAAGTAAATGCCCTGCCTCTTGCCAACAGGAAATATACTTCCTTAAGCGGAGGACAAAGGCAATTGGTTTTAATTGCCCGTGCAATCTGTCAGTCTGCAAAAATCTTCATCATGGACGAGCCAGCCGCCAATCTGGATTATGCAAATCATCAGCTTCTCATGGAAGTAATTTCAGGGCTGGCCAACCAGGGATATTGCATTATTATGTCAACACATAGTCCTGAGCATCCCTTTTCCGTGGGAAACAAAGTTCTTCTCATGAAATCCGGAAAGGTTATGGGATTTGGCTCTCCTAAAGAAATCATTACATCTGAAACCTTACAATCTGTTTACGATATTGAAATGGATGTGATAACTACACACGACCGCTATGGCCGTGAACGAACTATCTGTTTACCGGTAAACAGCTCAGCCAAAACAGTTCATGAGAAATGATACGTGGGTTACAATTATGGAACTATTATAAAATAAAATGAAATGGGACTTTACTATGACTCAACATATATTTTTAACTGGTAAAAAACACATTGGAAAATCTACATTGATCCAAAAGATATTGGATGATTATAAGAAAACCGCTGATGGATTCCTGACTGTCCGCACAAAAGACTATCTAAAGAATCAGTATTCAGTTCATATGTACCATCTAAAAGAGAAGGAATTCCCAAACGAATCTAATCTTTTGTTTTTATGCGGAAAAACAGATGAACACACTGCCGATACCTTTGATCTTCTTGGATGCAATATTCTTTCCATGTGTTCTGACTGCTCTTTAATTGTTATGGATGAACTTGGTCCACATGAAGCAGACGCTACTTTATTTCGTAAAAAAATCTTAAACCTTTTGGATGGGCAGACTCCCATTTTAGGGGTATTACAGGAACCTGCAGAATCTTTCTGGCCTGAAATTGTAAATCACCCAAAGGTTGAAATCATTACAATTTCTGAAGACAATCGGAATGACAGAGCTTTACTCAATTACATTCAATGTAAAATTTCTTCTCCTTAATGATTACTCCCGGGGCTATGCCATCGGAACTAACCAAAGGGTCAAGTAGCCTTGTCAAGTAAAAAAATAACCGCTAGAAGCCTTGATTTCTAGCGGTTCTACGTGCGTTAGAGGTTGCTGCGTGCCAGTGGCACGCGTTTAGCAACGACCGGAGCGAAGCGTAGATCGAACCCGTTCGAGTCCGACCCGGACTCGAATAAAAAAATAAGACAGTGCATTTGCACTGTCTTATTTTTTATTAGCGTGCGTTAGAGGATTCGAACCCCCGACCTTTTGGTCCGTAGCCAAACGCTCTATCCAGCTGAGCTAAACGCACATCCTTGTGAAGTTCTTATCTCGTGTCCCTCACAACAATGAGTATTCTACTCTATACTGGAGCATTTGTCAACACTTTTTTTGAATTTTTTATTTTTTTCTTTTGATTCGCAAAATTATAACAATTTACAACTATTCTGTAATGATATCAGTACACAGGTACACCAAAATACCATCGCAGTCCTGTTTTCATTAATTCCGCCGCAAAGCCTCGATCGGGCTCAGTTTTGCTGCTTTCTTCGCAGGATAAATTCCAAAGAATACTCCTACTGCACAGGAAAACAAAGTCGCCGCCATAATTGTACTCAGACTGATTCCCGGAGTGATGGACATTCCCATACTGCTGCTTATGATTGAACAGATCACATATCCGCCAATCACACCCAAAACAATTCCTATCACCCCTCCAATCACCGTCAGAATTGCCGCCTCTGCCAGAAACTGCATCATAATAGAAGAGGTTTTCGCTCCCAGTGACTTACGGATACCAATCTCTCTGGTACGTTCTGTTACGGAAACCAGCATAATATTCATAACGCCGATACCGCCAACCAGAAGGGAAATTCCCGCCACAAAGGAGATAAAAGCAGTCACCATATCCAGCATCTGATTCATAGAGCTCATAATATCCTGAAAGCTCTGTACCTGAAAGTAATCTTTTCCTGCACACTGATGTCTTTTTTCCATCAGTTTTACCACTTTGTCAGCAACATCCTGACTGTTTAAGCTCTTATCTGCCTGCATTGTTACTGAGAAAAAGTAATCGGATACACCGGTGAATTCATTCATTGTAGTATAGGGAACATTAATAGTCACCGGCATTCCCTCATAAGTATAACTGACAAAGGTTCCATTTTCTTTCTGGGTTGTCACCCCGCAGATACGAAGACTTTTGGTCAGTCCATAACAATTGACATCTACAGTCATTCCAACCACATCATCTGTGCCAAAGAGTCTTTTTGCATCTGCATCGGAAAGCACACAGACATTTTTGGCTTCCTGAACTTCATTTTCCCCGAAATATACTCCATGCTTCATGGTGGCATTATTTAACAGCTTTGCATCCGGTCCCTCACCCGTCAGCATAAGAGAAAAATTTCCCTTACCTGTGGTAGTTTCTCCACTGAATGAATCCGAAACATTTACTCCTTCTATACCGGCTACCGCCCGGATTGCTTCCACATCATCCGCAGTGATCCACTCCTCATCTGTCTGTGCCTCATCGCTGACACTGATGGCAATCTGCCCGCCGCCAATATCATCAATTTCACTGTTCATCTGGTTCTTGGTTCCTTCACCCACAGATACAATGGCAATTACAGAAGCAATGCCAATGATAATGCCAAGCATAGTCAGAAAAGAACGTCCCTTATTTGCCATAATGTTATGGACTGCCATCTTGATATATTCATACAGATTACTCATCGGCATCCTCTCCTGTCTGTTCAGGAACTGCCTGTACTTCCATTCCCTCTGTGTAATCACCCAGATCTGCGATTACTTCTTCTCCTTCTTTGATTCCGTCCGTAATTTCCACATAATCCTCTGAGCTGATTCCTGTGGTAATATTTCTCTTTGTCACCAGTCCATCTTCTATCACATAGCAGAAGGAGCCTTCTTTTCCGATATTGACCACTTCCACAGGAAGAGTCACCACATTTTTCGCAGAAGCCGCATAAATCTTAACCTTTGCATCTACTCCCAGGAAAATATCTTCATCCGGATCATCAATGCTTACTGTTGCTGAAATGACCGGCGTTCCTTTTTCATTCTGCACCGCAATATGACTCATTTTTGTTACAGTACCCTGATAAGTATTATCCCCCAAGGTAATCTCAACAGACTGCCCCTCTTTCACTGTATTATAATCATATTTAGAGAGAGTCACATCCACACTTGCCTTGTCTGTATTCTCAATAGTAAACAGTTCCATACCCTGAGTAACTGCTGCTCCCTGCTTAATATCTGCCTTGGATATGATTCCGTTAAATTCTGCGGTGATTCCTTTCTTTCCTTCCTTCACCAGCTCCTCGGCTGATTTTGCGTCCAGTTCGGAAAGATTATCCGTTACTTTCAGTTTCTCTTTTTCTTCTTTTGTCAGGCTTGTGGAATCTGCCTCTGCGATAGCTTTCTCAGAAGCCAGATCTGACTGAAGCTCTGCAAGTTCATCGCTTGCTGTCTCAAGCGCACTTTCCAGAGCAGAAGTATCCGCAGTTACTGTCCCGCCATCACTTCCACTGTAATCATATCCGGAGGAGGAAGAATCTTCCCCATCACTGTCATCTGCATCTGAACCGTCTGAAATTCCCCATGAGTAATCTGGACTGCTTTCTGTGAAATCAGAAAGTACCGGCATTTTCGGTGTCTGCTGCTTAAGATCATTATAAGTCTGCTGTGCCTGCTGCATTGCGAGCTGTGCCTGTGTTCTTGCAGCCTCCGCATTATCCAGAGCCTGTGTATTCTCATCTGAAGGGTCTGCCTGCCATGTTGCAAATGCCATCTGATATGTGGTGTCTGCCTGATTATAATCGCTCTGTGCCTGATTATACTGTGCATTCAGATCTGAGAGCTGCTGCTGGTACTGCGGAAGAGTCTCCGTCTTGTATGTATAAAGTGCGGCCTGATATTTACTCTGAATTTCCTCCTGTTTCTTTGCCTCTGCCTGGGCTTTTTCCTGAGCTTCCTGCTGCTGTGCCTGAGCCTGAGCTGCTGCCTGTGCAGATGCCTGAGCTGCCGCTTCACGCTGTGCCGCTGCTGCTGCCGCTGAAATCTGTGATTTCAGAGACGAGACATAAGCTTTTTTATCCTTTATTTTCTTCTCAAGCTCCTGAACATTCTTTTTGGCATCCTTCTGCTTCTTCTCTGCTTTGTCAGATTTATTTCTTGTATCCTTTGTATCATACTTTGTTGATTTCAGATTCAGTTCTGCTTTCCGATTATCTTTCTCCAGATCCTCTGTATTAAACTCGATCAGTTTTGTTCCCTTTTTCACCACATCTCCCTGGGCAAAGGAAACCGTTTTCAGCTCTGCATTTACAGGAGAATAATAGGTCTTCTCCTCTTCACTTCCCACTGTTCCTGTAGCATCTACAATTTCCTCAACATCCCCCTTCTCTGCAATTACCACCTGAACCTGCGGGATCTGATTTTCTGTGGAATTCCTCTGACCTGCTACTGTAACTCCGCCGGCAACAACGAGAACAGCCGCTGCTCCAATAATAATTTTCTTTTTACTTTTCTTTTTTTTCATAATATTTGTCTCCTTGTAACCGGGTTTATGCATCCAGCTGATTTTTTATGTATTCTTCTTTCCCATAGTTTTTATTGATAAAATCTGACTCTATCTTTCCATCCATAATTCTGACTACACGCCTTGCCTGAGCAGCAATCCCATTATCATGTGTGATCAATATGACCGTTTTTCCCTGCTCGTGCATACTTTTAAGAATCTGAAGAATCTCCTTACTGGATGCAGAATCCAGATTTCCTGTAGGTTCATCTGCCAGGATCACCGGTGGCTGGGCCGCGATTGCTCTTGCAATAGCCACCCTCTGCTGCTGTCCTCCTGACATTTCATTTGGTCTGTGATCCATACGTTTCTCAAGCCCTACCATGGTCAGTGACTCTACTGCCAGCTTATGTCTCGTTTTTCTGTCTACCCCTCTGTAAACCAGCGGTAGTTCCACATTTTCAATTGCAGTCAGATTTGAGATCAGATTAAATCCCTGAAAAATAAATCCGATCTCCCGGTTTCTGACTTCTGAGAGTTCATTGTCTTCCATTGTGGACACATCAGTTCCATTCAGAAAATATTCGCCGGATGTAGGCACATCCAGACAACCCAGCATATTCATAAATGTAGACTTTCCTGAACCTGACTGTCCGATAATAGCAACAAACCCAACCTGACTAATA
>OGLV01000262.1_pt1 | contig 21868 bp, 39 predicted proteins | sample 1572851 | NCBI WGS metagenome assembly OGLV01 (sample SAMEA2582005, study PRJEB24529) | metagenome | biome: Human gut stool | place: China | collected 2011
CCGCATCTATCGCAAACAATCTGATACATTGTAATCGGTCTATACATAAGCTATTCTCCTTTAAGTTCGACAGGTTCATCATTCCAAGATAATTCTCTTCCGATGAGCTTTTTGATAGAGCCTTGTGGAAGAGGAATTATCTGGGTTTTATCTTTGCCCCATAACCTACGGAATAATTTCTTCGGTCTATCTGAAAGAATAACTTCCACACCATGATAATTAACTGCTACCCATGCCATAACTATTCCTCCAATTTCAAATAATCAGTTCCATCATTACGACTGTCTTTTAGGAAGTCATTAACTTCTTCCTTGTAGGAATAACCACAATCCTTCTGAAGAGCCTTTATCTTCTTATAACCGATACCAGCTTCACGGCAAAGTTGTGCAGCTAGACTATAATCTTTGGCGTAGCCAATTATGTTTTGAATAACTGACCACTGACCTCGCTCGAAGTCAGTAACGCTATCATCTTGTGGAATGCCCAATGCTTTGTGGCATAGCCCACACACTCTAACCATTTCTTTTTCAAGCTGCTCAAAGGAGTACTGTCTCCAGTGATATGTAAGGTAGCTTGCACTACCTAATGCTTCTTTAACTTTATTATTCATACTTATTCATCCAACTTTTCAATAGGTTTCCAATGAGTTATATTGAACGCAATAGCACAAAGAAATCCATTTTCATCTGTATTCCAACCTTTGCATTTAGTTCTACTTGTCTTCAATACAATTTCAGGAGTTTCTTTATTTGTTACCAAAACGCTTTCATCGTAAGGTGGCAGTCCATCCTCAACAGATACCCAGTCTGACTTTCCTAACTCTATCAAAGCATCATGCAATAAGCTATTTGCCTTTCTCAAAGGAGCATTATGCTTATCGCATCCAAATTCCAAGCTATCAATATTGCTGTTGATAACTTCTTGTATCAGCTCTTTAACTTTCTTCTTATCCATAGTTACAAATTAAAATATTCACGTATCTGCTCACCTGTCATGCGATATACCTCAGATATTCGGCAGTCTCTAATTGGGCTATCCCATGCACTGATATATTCATCATTACAACTACCATCAGCAACACGCTCTACGGCTTCTTCTGGTCCTGTTGCAAAGTCAACGCTTAGAAGTTCCTTTTCCTCGTCACTAAGCCCTTTTCCATCCAAAGCTATATTCAGAGCAATTTGCAACTCGTCATGAGCCTTGCCTGAATAACCAATAGCCTTATCTAGATGAAGTTTGATTGATTTCTCTTTCTTATCCATAGTTACTTACTTAAATTGTTTCTTATTCATCCTCCAACTCTTTAAGCGCATCATGCAAATTGACAATTGCTTTTTCAAGTTCTTTCTGTCTGCCTTCTATTACCTTTGTCTTTTCATCAAAGATAGCAGAACAGGCATATACAGAAGCTACTTGCATTACAGCATATTGTATTTTATCAATAGCTTTTTCTTTACTCATCGCTTATCCTCCTTTGTCATAAACATAGGGTCATCTTGCCACCAACTAACATATTTGCCTGTAGCAAAATCTTCCTCTATTAGCTCTGTTTTGTCAATTTCCATACATGCAAGTATAACACATTGTGCTTTTGTTCTTGCATTTGCAAATGAACCAGAAGGAAGTACAGCCTGCCATCCGATATTATCAATTCTCCATATTATTGGCGAGTGGTGTTTGTAATATAATTGATACATTCCGCTTCTGATTCTTTCCGTTTTTATTCCTGCTTGTCTTACCATCACTTTTCTTCTTTTTATTCTCTCCCTGTCGCCAAGGAGAGATTATATTTTATATTTCTCTTCAATAATCTCAAAATCTACCATATCAGCATACATAGCTTCTATGATAAGCATACCAAAGTATTTGCCAAGATGCCTACTTACATCTTCTGTAGCGCAACCCAGAAATCCTTTATCAGCATCAACATAACCAAGTTGATAGTTAGGATAAAAGTTACTCAAACCTTTATAGTCACAAGAAGAGCTATCGCCTCCAATAAAAATTTCATAAGTAGTTCCTTCACTTATAAATTCACCAAGTTTTTCTTGTTTAATTCTATCTAAGTCACTACGACGACAAGTTGAACCCTTTATAACAAGTCTCAGAAAAGGATTATGATTATAGTTTTCATCCTCTACATTTTTACTAATGTGCATATCGTATCTAAGATTAAGTGCCTTTCTGATGATATTCAATTTGAACATAGCAGCGGAGGCACAACTAATCTCTGCTATACTTTTTTCTTTAGATACAATATCATCATAGTTATAACCAAGTTCATCACAAGCTTTCTTGAAGGTTGTGATATCTCTAAAGTTATGTGTTAATTCTCTTTCGCTAAAGGCTTTAAGAGCAATTTCTTTAAGTGATTCATTATCACCATTAAACCACTCTCTAGCTTCATCATAAGTAATTAATATTCTTCTTTCTTCCATATTCTTTTCATTTTACCCTCTCCCTTTTACAGGAGAGGGTGGTTAGTTACTAAAGTTCATCAAACTCTTTCTGCAATCTTTGTTTTGTTTCATTAACAAGTTGCATGAATTTGGTATCAAACTCTTTATCCCCTTTCATTAATGCATTAAGATATTCTCCAACTCTTTCATCAGTTAATCTATGCATACTTAAAAGATTATCTGCTTTAGGAATCAAATCCTTAGCTAAAATATTGGCTCTTTCTAATTTGTCTATATTCATATTACTATCTATTTATGCCCGAAGGCGGTTAATACTTTGTGATTTCAAATTGATCGTAAATCGGTGATTTCTTAACATGAGGTATAGAACCCAATCCGTTGTTACCTGTTACTATCACTATCTCCATATCACCTTCATTATCACAAAGGTCTTGAAGCTGTTGAATAAATTCGCTTATAAGCATACCTACACCTCCATTTCTGAGTTAAGTCCTAGACCAAAGAAAAGATGCTGGAGTTCATGAACATACTGAATATTACCAAGAGTGATAGCTATTTTTGTACTACCTAAAGCAGAATGCCATACATCACCATCTTGTAACAATCCTATCTTATCAAGCCAATATGAATCAAAACCATCAGGTTTCTCCCATCCATTCTTCTCTAGAATCTCTGGAGTGAGAGGAATCGGACGAACAGTATTATTACTAATAGAGTATGTTGTACTACTATCATTTAATATGACTACCTTAACAAAGCCACCACTCAATGAAGATATTACTTTAAATATTTTATCTTTAGCAAATTGAAGTGCTGACTTCTTTACCATTACCAAATCTCCTGGAATATATAACTTATCCATACGCTTACTTTTTACGATGATTATACTTTTTGATAGCATCCTTCTTAGATGCTGCCATAATTTTAACACCCTTAACGACAAACTCATGCTGCGTCTTTGGCTGACACTTCTGCTTGTCAGAAGGAATATTGCCGCTTGGTGCGTCAAGTCTAGGACTTGAACACCCGAAAATATCATCTTGTGCATAAGCTGCCGTAGCAGCCATTATCAATGCCATTCTCATTAAATTTCTACTCATAGCTTACTCCTTAACTTCTTTAAATATTATACTCTTGCCATCAGAACGGTCTTCTGACTCACACTGAAATCCATCAGCCCAATCATTATATGTTGGGTTATAGCACGTATCATCATGGTCGAAGAAACAACCATCGCAACCATTCTGCTCAACTGCTTCAAGAACGGCTCTTTCCCCAACTTTAATCTCTGTCATAATTATCTTCCTTTCTTACTATTTTTATCCAATACCTCTTTAATCTCCAAATATTGAGCCTTTATAAATTTTTCCATCTCTAACTTGGTTATTCTACCAATAACTGAAATATACCCATCCCTTACAGATACTGAGAAATAATTAGTATTGATAAAATTAATGTTAACATCTATGCTTTCATCATTCATAATCTACCCTTTCTTTTTCTAAGTTCTAACATTCTCCTCGTTCTGCGGCTTTCCTTGCCACTAGGAGGGTTGCCAACAAGTTTTACTTCTGAGATTTCATAATTCTTATAGATGGAAGTTTCTTCATTGAGTGCCTTAACTACTTCTTCTATCAAGGCTTCTTTAAGTGATACTCTAGTTGGTGTTACAATTATCTTTGCATCGTTTCTAATCATTGTTCACCTCCTTTCGTAATCAAGTCAAACAACTCATCTACGAATATCCAATCAGACAATCGGAACATATAGACTTGCTCTTCCCACATTTCTTGATATGTATTGCAAGTAGTCTTATCGAGCATAGCGTTCATGTTGTAGAGCTTTCTATTACAGAATATTCTTGAGAAAGCAAGAACCTCTCCGTTGTCGTTACGTGGAACTTCGCTAGCAGGGTGAAGCAATCCCTTTAATAGCTCATTGATACCCCACTTAGCACCTGCTATAAATATGGCTCTCATTAACTTATCTTTAAGAGATATTCCGTTGTTAATTTTAAATGCAGCTTCTTCTATTTTCTTATCGTCTATCATAACTTACTTCTCCTTTAAACGTTCTATTAATTTATCTGCGATTTTGATGGCAGAATTAACAACACTGTCATACGTAGAGTTAGGACGTTGTACAAGACCTGCTGCAACATCTTTTGCTATCTCATATCTTCTCTGCTCCCAAATGTTTTCTTCGTTATCATTATTCTGGGTAAAGCTTGAACAAAGTATTACATCCTCCTCATTTTGATTGGGTCTTTTGCTACAAAAAAAATATCTGGAGCAGTAACTACATAATCCTTTCATCCCTCACCTCCTTTCCACTCACCAGTCGTTCCTAGTAGATGTGCTGTCTTTTCGTTGTAAGGAATACATTGATTCCAACCACAACCATTACAACAATAATAAGAATCGCTATCTTTATAGCTAAACAAGCTTACTTGCCATGCTTGGCTTCCAAAGTCTCTGACAAGCACCTTATCAAATGGTTTTAGCTCAACCTTTGGCTTCAAATCAACAATAGCTTTCTTATCACTATCCCATCGTTTGCCTTCCTTTTCGAGAGCTGAGAAGAGCTGTTTTTTCTCTTCTTCTGTAGCAAATCTATACTCTTCAGATGATTCCACCTCATCGGCAAACAATAATCCAACCATTTCATTTAGAGTAACATAGAAACTAAGGGTATGCTTATAAATCTTTCGGCATATTGCTACTGATTTTCCATATACCACTATATCCCCATCCTTGAACTCAAGCTTCTTTTCAATTTCCAAAGTTTCAAGGTTTAACTTACCACCATAGTGCTCTTCTATCAAGGAAATAATCTCAGTTGCTTTCTCGTCAGATACTTTTTCATAATTGACTGTGTTTTTATCTGGGTCATACGTCTTAGGCACAACTCTTTTTGTGTTTTCATCAACGTTGTAATTGCTAATGAACATCAAGTAGCCATCGCTTATAAACTTATTAAATACACAATACTCTTTAAATCCTGCACTATAAAGCACATCTCCCTTCTTCCATGCGAACTTAGACCAGTCTCGCATTTCCTTTGATGGAAAAACGACACATTCTCCATCATCATACAATTTGCCATTTTTATCAAGATACCCTTCTCCACCATTCATAAAACCAAATTTTGAATTATAGAAGGATATTTTGAAACTTTTATCATCCACTTCTTCTAACTTGCATTTACCACAAGCGGAAGAATATAACTTAGTTCCTTGCGGCTTATCCTTTAGGATTTCCGCTATATTTATTTTTGTTTCCATATTATTTTACTCTTATAAATTGAACATTCTTTTTGTCTTTTCTTTCGATTGCGGCACAACAAATATCTTTGCAGATATTTTCATAAATATTGCTGCTTATCTCGTCAAAGAAGCAACCATTACATTCTTCTGTCTCGCTTTCAACCACCTTCAAGACGATTTCTGAGCCTATAGGTAAATCTTCCATACGCTTAATTTCTCATTATGTGACACTTGATAACCTTGTGAACCGCATTTGGCTGCGATTCATTAAAACTATTAATGAACTGACGCTCCATTTTCTCGGGAAAAATGGGCTTTGTCGGCTTCGGCATAGTAAGGACGGCTTGAATCTTTGCCCCCCCATCCAAAGTAAGCAAACATCTGCGAGTAATTTTCTCAAATAACATTTTAGTATCTCCTATTATTTAAACGTTAAACAAAATCTTAGTTTTTTATAATCTAATTATATACCACGATAGAAGCGAAGCGAGCCGAAGGCGAGCCTTCCATTACCTCATAGGTATTAGCATACACCCTACAGATTACCCCTCCCTTGATATAAGTATAGTTATTGAGTATCATATCCTTTATATAGTCAATAGAGGATAAAAAACGTTTTTCTATGTTTCTGTATTTGCATAAAATCTCGTTTTTGACCGCAAACTTTACCAAATCAAAAGCTTTTTGTACGCTTACGCTTAACTTCTCAGCTATATACTTATATGATATACCATTCTCTCTAAACTTATCGCCGTAGCCAAAACGATTACAAACCTTCTTAGCCGCCTTCAACTCTTTTAAGCCTTTAGGGTGCTTAGACTGCTGAATCATTTGCTTAGCGTAATTCTTTCGATTCTGTACATCAATGATAAGCATAGCAGATAAGGTATCTTCTATAAACTTTACATTCTGCGCATAGGCATTCTTTTTAGAATCATTCCTTGAAATAAACTCGATATTAGGAACAAGGACGTTCCTGTGAGAGGTATGACTTTTTAGAGACTTGAAGACGAGGCAACGATTATTCTTGCCCGTGAACTCAACCAAGCCCAGAGCCTTCAAGGTATCAATACGCTTACGGACAGCACAGGCACTTACTCCCGTGATTTCGTGAAGCTTATTGATGCTCCATCTTTGCACGGCAGAAGACTTGACCCTTGTCTTGATGAAAAGGGAAAATGCGATTGCCTTCCTTAACTCGGGATTGCAATACATATTGTTCAATATCTTTCTGCGTATCTCCATTTTACAGATGCTTTAAAAAGTCAAGAGCAGCAAAGAAATGGGGATTCTCTGCTGCTCCGTATTTAGTAGCCTTGCGGCTCACGTAAATCCAAACTCTTACACGTTAGAAAGCTCCCCATAAGCTTGCTAGGTGATAGTGTTCTTTCTTAAACACACCGCAAAATTAATAAAAATCTGTCAAATAACCAACTTTTCTATTAATAAATTTAAAATAATTAATAGTTTCTATTCGCTTTTTAATAGATTTTTATAACTTTGCATTATATTTTCTATTAATAACCAAATAATAAGTAATAGCGTATGATATACAATCAATATCAGCAGTACGAACTCTCCGACCGCATCATGCAAGCGGTATGTGAGGTAGGCAAGGTTACGTTCATGGAACTTTGCTCTGCGGTGAAGACCGTCAAGCTCAACACCCTTAGAGGACTATATTGTCTCATAAGCCGTGATTATTGCATTCATCCCGACCGCTCGGCTCGCCTACTCTGCCGTACCAGAGCAAACGTAATCAACCAAGCACGAAAGTATATGCAATACGTTCAGTCAAAGGATAGGTATACCTTATCTATATATAACCAAATCGTAGAACTTTTAAAAAATAACAAAGAATGAAAAGAACAGATTATGAGCTTACCTTGCCCGACCAGCTCTTCCCAACGGACAATGACCTAGAGATTCCGACACTCGATATTGATATGCAAGCAAAGGAGTGTCAGTCACCCTTCCTTTGCTTCGGCGAACAGAAGAGAACCTTCAACCTCAATGGCGAAGGCACTTTGCACTTCTATACCGATGATTACCGCTTCTCAGCTATCTACGAGCACCCTGAGAAGATATTGCAGCATCACCCTGCCGTTATCGTTGAGCCGAACTTCTCCCTATATAATGAAATGCCCGTATCTTTCGGCTTGCAGGCTATCTACAAGAAACGTTGGATTGCCCGTTGTATGCAAGGTAAGGGTATCGGTATCTTCGTTGACCTCAACGTGGCGCAGAAGTTTTATCGCCTCAATATGATTGGCGTACCTCGTGGATGGCGTGCCTTCGCTACCCGTGGATATTCGGATAGACTGAATAACCTCGCCTTTGAGTATTCCATCGCAAGCGATTGGGCAGAGGGCAAAGAGCCGCTATTTGTTATCTACGGCGGCGGTGCAGAGTGTCGGCGGTTCGCCCAGACCCATAGAGGTTGCATCTACATCAACCCCGTTGTCACTACTAAGAAACAGCTTGCCGCCTTGCAGAAGATTCACGAAGGTGTTGCCTTTATCGGAGAAGAGTTCTCTGTTAAGGCGCAGCTTGATAAGCTTACCCCTTTCTCAAAGCAGATTGAGGATTTCCGAACAGATAACGTCTCTAAACAGATTGAGGAAAAGTAAGATTGTTTATGCGAGATATGGCATTTATTTGCTGTATCTCGCTTTCTTTTGTATCTTTGCATCAGCAAAACGGAAATTGTGGAATATAGGAACAATATGTATTAGTTAAGATTTGGTTAAATGAAAATAATAGTTAGTTTTTAGTCTATAAGCAGCCGCCTGTGATAGGTAGCTGCTTTTCTTATATATAATAGGTATAATATTTTATGATAACTTCAAAGGCTACTCATTATATGGGTAGCTTTTTTATTTGTTTACACGCAACCTATTATTTTCTATTAAAACCCGAATAATCTCCGTAACTTTGCAAATAATAATTATTAAATAATAAAATTATGGCAAGAGAAAAAAGAATCTCACAGAACCCATCCATCGCAAAGGATGAGCTTCTTGTAAAGCTGGGTTTTCGTGAAATGATTGACATTACAAAGCTCCTCTATAATGAGGGGCAGATTGATGGCGTTCCAAAGAACCCTCGCTACTTAAAGGAGAGCGAGCACGACAAGCTCGTAAAGTCACTCGCCGATAGCCCAGAGTTCTTAGAGTACAAGCCTTTGATGGTTTATGGCTTGGAGGATGGTACATACGTCACCATCTGCGGTAATATGCGCCTCAGAGTGGCTAACGAGTTACGCATCGGTGGGAATACGAACTTCGATAAGCTGCCTTGTTTCGTATTGAAGACCGATACCCCAATTCAGAAAATCAAGGAGTATGCTATCAAGGATAACGTGCAAGCAGGTAATTGGGATTGGGATGAGCTTGCCAATGGTGAATGGGAAACCGATGATTTGCAGGATTGGGGTGTTGATTGCTCTTTCCTCAATACCGATGAGAATGATACTGATATTGATGAGCTATTCGAGGATGCTCAAAATACCGAAAGTAAAGCCAAAGATATTAAGCTCTCCGTCCATATTCCGCAAGAGTTGGAAGATAAGGTAGATGAGATTAAGGAGATTCTCAAGTCTGCCGTTTCCGAATACGAAGGTGTGGAAATAAAATAATAGAGATATGGAAGTCTATCTTGCGGGGGGGGCTTACTGGAAATCTTAGTAAGTTTTGGAAAAGTGTTAGTATGGAATTATATATAGCAGGGACTTTAAGCAGACCCTATGTTTATAAAAAGCTATGGAAGTTTTTTTAGCAGGTGAACACCCAGTAAAGAACGGCAAGGATGCCGATTGGGAAGGATTAAATATATTGGAAACTTACTATTATCTACAGAATAATAAAGAGTTTCCTCGATTGATAGGCAATTTTCAGAATTTCCTATTAGATAGTGGTGCTTTCACATTTATGTCGGGAGCAGGTGTAGTTAACTTCGATAAATACGTAGAAGGATATGCTGCATTCATTAAGAAATGGAACGTAAAGAATTTCTTTGAGCTTGATATTGATTCAGTTGTTGGTATCAAGGAGGTTGAAAGACTTCGTGAAAAGCTCGAAAGATTAAGTGGACGTAAGCCTATCCCCGTTTGGCATAAGTCACGAGGGAAAGAGTATTTCGTTGAAATGTGCAAGAATTACCCTTATGTGGCTATTGGTGGCATCGTGACTAAAGAGATACCTATAAATAAATATGAGAAGTTATTTCCTTGGTTCGTAAAGACAGCACATAAATATGGCTGCAAGATACATGCCCTTGGATATACAAATATTAGAGGATTGCATACGTATCACTTTGATTCCGTGGATTCTACAGCTTGGCTTTATGGCAATATGAGCGGTTCTATATATAAGTTCAATGCCAAGAACGGAACTATGGATAAAACCAAAGCACCTGAGGGCAAGAAACTTCGCTCAAAGTTGGTTGCTGCACATAATTTCGGCGAGTGGGTACGCTTTATGAAGTACGCTCGTGCAAGATTATAAAAGATAAATATTTAAATTTTAATTAGTTATGAAAGATTCATTGATTATTGTATCAGGAGGTATGGACTCGGTAACTCTCCTGCATGAGATGAAAGAGAACATTGCTCTCGCTATTTCTTTTGATTATGGCTCTAACCACAATCAGAAGGAGATTCCTTTTGCTAAGTTGTATTGTGAGCGACTTGGTATCAAGCATATTGTTATTCCACTCAACTTTATTCACGATTATTTCAAATCCTCTCTCCTCGAAGGTGCAGAAGCTATTCCCGAAGGCAACTACGATGATGAGAATATGAAATCAACCGTAGTTCCTTTCCGTAACGGCATCATGCTCTCTATCGCTTGCGGTATCGCAGAGAGTAACGGATTGAAGAAGGTGCTTATTGCTAACCATTTCGGCGACCACGCTATCTATCCAGACTGCCGCAAGGGCTTTATTGATGCCATGTCAGAGGCAATGAAGAATGGTACTTACGAGGGTATCAGCATTGATGCTCCTTACACCAACATTACGAAGACAGATGTTGCTCGCCACGGCAAGAAGCTTGGCATCAACTACGCTGAAACTTGGAGCTGCTATAAAGGCGGTGAGAAGCATTGTGGTAAGTGTGGAACTTGTATGGAACGCAAGGAAGCTCTCCGTGATGCTGGTATCTCTGACCCAACTGAATACGAGGATGAGTAAGGCAAGCGGAGGTACACGAAACTATTCGGGTAACCCTAAGACGATGGCTAAGAGAGAATCAGAATTTCAAGCCATCGTCTCTACGGGCAACTATAAAGATAGCTACTTCGATAAAAGCGGCGGTTATTATGTGGTACATAACAACCATAATAAGATTGCTGACCCGAATACCAATAAGGAAATGTATGCCGCAGAAGTTCTTGCCAAAAAGGGTTATCGTGTATATTTGATGAGCGAAATGTCGTATATAACGGGAGCGAAGAAGACTGATGGCTTCAAAGAGCACGCCGTGATGGATATGAAAACCATCAACTCGGCGAGTGCCTATAAGGTAGAGAATGCATTGAAGAGTGCTGCAAAGCAAGGGGCAGAGGTTGCTATCCTCATACAGAATAACAAGGCTATGACAAAGGAATATGTCAAAGACCAAATTTCTATGTATCTCACTCATGCAAAAGGAAATGAAAGAGGTAACTTAAAAGAAGTTATTGTTGTTGGCTTATCAGGCAATGTTCATCGCCATAAACTTTGATAAAAAACAGCAAAGCAGGTACACCTCTTTGCCTTTGAAGAATAAGCATGAAATCGAGCAGCCAGTGTACTGACCCACCCGATTTATTCTTCTCGGTCGCAAAATTAAGAATAAAAATTGAAATAACAAAATAAAAGAAAGGAAAATTATGTATTACGTTTCAAAAAGAATGGAGATTGCCGCTTGTCATAAGCTGAATCTCTCTTATGAAAGCAAGTGCGCCAACCTTCATGGGCATAATTGGATTATTACTGTCTACTGCAAGGCTGAAAAGCTGAACAAGGATGGTATGGTGATGGACTTCAAGCATATTAAGCAGAAGATTCACGGCTACCTTGACCACGGCAACCTCAACGAGCTTTTGCTTTTCAATCCTACTGCTGAGAATATCGCCAAATGGATTGTTGCTCAGTTCCCAGAGTGCTACAAGGCACAGGTACAGGAGAGTGAAGGCAATATCGCTGTTTATTGTGACGATGATAAAATTGACGGAAAGGAGGCTCTCTAATGGCTAAGTATAAAGTAAACGAAATCTTCTACTCTATCCAAGGTGAGGGAAGACATGCAGGCAGAGCGGCTATCTTCGTCCGCTTCTCGGGTTGTAACTTGAAGTGCCCTTTCTGTGATACTGACTTTAAGAAGTATGAGGAAATGGGGGCTATTGATATTCTGAATAAGATTCAGTTGCTCTCACCTGATTGTAAATTTGTTGTCTTTACGGGCGGTGAGCCTACATTACAGGTGGATGAGGAGCTTACTACCCTTCTCCAAAATTGGGGCTATTATATTGCTATGGAGACCAACGGAACGCACAAGATTCCTGGTGGTATCAACTGGGTTACTTGCTCTCCTAAGTGCTTATTCGTTAAGGGCGCAGAACCTATCATAAAGATAGCTACTGAGGTGAAGGTTGTCTTTGATGGTGAGCACGAGATTACCGATTGTGGTATTGATGCAGATTACTACTACGTTCAACCTTGTGATACGGGCGATGCAAAGAAGAATGCCGAGATTCTGAAACAGACTGTTGCTTTCGTAGAGGCTAACCCTAAGTGGCGACTTTCTTTACAGCAGCAGAAGATTCTCAACGTGAAATAAATCATTTCGCCTATGAGCAAGAATAAAAAGAAAACCCCGACAAAGTATCGTCCTATCTGCTTTTATTGCGGTGGGAAACTTTGTTGGGATTCATCAGGTGACCGCAGCGAGGATGATGATTCCGTAGTGGATTACTATCATTGTATGCAATGCGGTACTTCTTATGAGGTATATGAGCCTAATGAGGAGGAGAAACAAGATTATAAAGAATATTGGAAAGGTTAATAATATGGCTAAGATTACAAAAGAAAAAGCAGAAAAGCATATCAAAGAGCTCTTGGAGTATATCGGTGAAGACCCTAACCGCAAGGGCTTAGAGGGAACGCCCGACCGCATTATTAGAATGTGGAAAGAAATATTCAGAGGTTATGACCCTTCACAGAAGCCGAAGATTACCACCTTTGATAACAATGATGACGGTATCGTCTATGATAACATGGTTATCGACCAAGGAGATTTCCATTCAAACTGCGAGCATCATTGTGTTTGGTTTTGGGGTAAGTATTGGTTCGCATATATTCCGAACCCAAAGGGAAAGATTCTCGGTATCTCTAAGATTGGTCGTGTAGTTGATTACTGCTCCGCTCGCTTACAGATACAGGAGCGATTGGTACACGACATCGTAGATATGCTGAAAAATGCTCTCGGTAGCGAATACCCACCACTTGGTATTGCTCTCGTGATGAAGGGTCATCATTCTTGCAAAGAGTTCAGAGGCGCAAAGAAGAAGGGTATTATGACCTCTTCTTACCTTGAAGGTGCTTTCAAAGATGACCCACAAGTGAGAGCTGAGTTTATGAACCTCGTAAATGGTGATAAGTATGAAGGTTAAATCAGTCAAAACAAAAATCTTGGAGGAAGTGGGGTTTCTGCTTCCTACCAAGAAGCTTCTTTCCTCTAAGGAAAAGGTTGAAATCATGGAGCAGTTCTTGATGATGCCAGCGAGCCAGATAGTGACCTTACAACAAGATGGACGTAAGTCATCTTTTGTACAGCAGATAGCAAAGCTGCTCTATAACAACAATCTTGGAGAGTACTTTAATGTACTGAAAATGTGCCGAGAAATGGCAGCAGAGGAAGAAGAAAATAAAGGTGCTTTTCTTAAATAAAAGCTATTGTTGGGAATAAATTAGGAATAAAAGTTATTAATATGCCATTATCAAGAGATGAAAGCAAGCGTAAAAAACAGCTTGCAAACCTTGAAAAAGGTAAGTTTAAAAAAGGTGGAGTTGGCAACCCGAAGGGCAGACCACCAAAGCCTAAGACGATGTCATTATTCATCGAGGAAATGAAGGAGAAGGGCTATGAAGTGCCTTCCTCTCAGATTATCGCAGAGTCTTTTCTGTATATCGCTACGCTGCCCGAAGACGAATTGAAGGCGGTGTTGGCTGATAAGTCACGCCCGATGATGCAACGCATTATTGCCAAGGGAATACTTGACAAGAAAGGACTTGATGTGCTCGAAAGAGTTATTGATAGAGCTTACGGAAAGATTCAGCGCATTGACCTTACAAGCAAGGGTGAGCAGATTAAGCAAGACCCATTGCAAGTACATGTTGTTACCAATAATGAAGAGTATCAGAAGATTCTCGCTGAGATACAGAAAGAGAAGGAAAAGAAGGACGCTGAGCCAGACAGGACAGCAGAATGATAAAAGAGACAAATAAAGGATAATAGAGATATGCCGCACGTATATTTAGCAAAGAACTACATGAGGGTAAAGGCAGCAAAGGAAGCAGGGTTCACAACTTGCTCTCTTCAAGGCTCAAGTCGTAGTGCCAAGACCTACTCGGTTGTGCAGTTCCTTTGTATGCTTTGCTTCAACTATGCTGGAACGACCGTTTCCATCATTCGTGCTGGTATGCCTTCCATTAAACGAACTGTCTATCGTGATTTCAAGGATATAATGCTCAACTTTGGTTGGTGGGATGATAAGTGCATGAATAAATCGGAGTTCGTTTATACTTTCCCTAACGGCTCTTGGATTGAGTTCTTCTCCACCGATAACGAGCAGAAGGTGCGTGGTTCTAAGCGTAAGATACTTTTCGTAAATGAGGCGAATGAGCTTTCTTTCATCGAATGGCAGCAGCTACAGATGCGTACCACGGAGTTCTCTATCCTTGATTATAACCCTTCCTTCTCAGAAGACCATTGGATAAATCAGGTAAACGAGGAAAAAAGCACTTATTGGTTTATATCCACCTATAAGGATAATCCTTTCCTCGAGCCAAAGGTTATCGCTGAGATTGAGAGCCTTAAATGGAAGAATCCGAGCCTTTGGCGTATTTATGGTTTGGGATTGCGCTCTATGGTTGAGGGCTTGATTTTTAAGAATGTAGTTGTTGATGATTATATTCCTATCCAAGCGCACAGACACCGATACAGAGGTATTGACTTCGGTTACTCCAATGACCCTACGGCGATTGTTGATGTGTATATCTACGGAAAGAATATCTATATAGATGAAATATGCTATCAGACAGAAATGCTTGCTTCTGATATTATCAGGGTATTGAAAAAGGATAAAAAAAATATTGAGGTAATATCAGAGAGTGCCGACCCTCGTCTGATTGATGAAATCTATAATGCTGGTATTGATATAAAACCTGTAAAGAAGTTCGCAGGTTCTATTCAAGCTGGTATTATGAAGATGCAAGAATACACAATTCATATAACAAAACGCTCTACAAATGTAAGAAGGGAATTTAATAATTATACCTATCGCCAAGACAAGGAAGGAAAGTGGCTTAATGAGCCTATAGATATGTATAATCACGCCATCGATGCATGCCGATATGTTATTATGGAGAAGTTATTGGGTGATTATGGTAGCGGAATGCAAGCCGCCGACATTCTCGGTCTGATGGGTTAAAATCGAAATGCTTATGAAACGAATATATGATAAACAACCAAGGGAGCATCATCGTAAACGCTCCCACTATAATAGCAGAGGAGTAGCCAAATTATCCTTTGATAATGAGAAGGTAGCCGCAAGATACATAAAGAAAAAACGGCTACTCGGTTACTCCGTATATCTTTGTAGTGAGTGCAATCATTGGCACATTGGAAGACTGCCGAAATAGGCGTTTTTCTTTTGTTTACACAGGGTTTCTTCTTTATGCCTATATAAGTCATATTATTACTAACTTTGCCCTTGTTATAACAAAAAATATTCATATATGAGAGCAATAGAACAGATAGTATCAATACAAGATGCGAGCACAGTCCGCTCGGTATTGACAGCAAGAAAGAAAGGCTTTAAGACACCACTGAGTGTGCTTGAAGACCAATGGAATCCATCAAAGCATAAAATCTTTGATGAGGATTTCCGTCCTAAGAAGCGAATCAAAGTACCTACGGGTCAGTATGACCCTATCACACAGAAACCGATTTATAAGGATAAGAAAGTTGAGCCAGTAAGAATCGCTATCCCTGCTCAGAAGTCAATCACAAATCTTACTGTTGGTTTCTTGTTTATGAATGCCGTTACCTATAAAGCTACGGCACATGGTGTTGATATAAAGAAGATGGACGATAAGCAGCAGAAGCTATATGACGGCATCATGCACTGCTATCACGACAACAAGATGAAGTACTTCGATAAGCGACTTGCCCGTACCCTCTTCAAGGAATGTGAGTGCGCCGAGTTATGGTATATGCCAACAGACGCAGAGGGAAAGCTTCGAGGCGAAATCCGAGTTCAGTTGCTTTCACCTTCAAACGGCGATAAGCTCTACCCTCATTTCAACGATTTCCATATCATGGACGGCTTCGCTCGAGAGTACTATGTATATGATGAGCTAGGAAAATCTGAGCTACATTTTGATGTATATACAGATAGATTGTGCTATCAGTACACTAATATTGATGGCGCAGGTTGGAAGCTTATTTCTGCCCTACCTCATGGCTTCACCAAAGTGCCTGTCGTTTACTATAGACAAGACCAAGCTGAGTGGGAAGATGTTCAATGGGCTATTGACAGAGTGGAAACTTGTATCTCAAATTGGGGTGATACGAATGACTACTTCGGCACGCCTAAGTACTTTATTAAAGGTCGTTTGGAGGGCTTCGCTGAGAAGGGCGAGCAAGGCGCAGTCTTCCAAGGTGGCAGTGATGCAAGTATGAACGTCCTTTCTTGGGATAAATCACCTGAGAGTGTGAAGGGTGAAATTGCTTACCTCTTCAATATCATCTATTCATTCACCTCAACAGCCGATATCAGCTTTGAGAATATGAAAACCTTGGGCAGCAACACCTCGGGTGCGGCTATCCGTTTGATGTTCACTGCTCCTTATATGAAAGCAGATTTGAAGACAGAAATGTTCGGTGAAATGTTTACTCGCCGCTCGAATATCGTAGCTAACGGCATCTGTAATACGGGAGTTTACGTTAAGGGTATCGACCAGAGTGTTGCTGAGCAGATTGACTTTGAGCCAGTCTTCAAGCCATATCTGCCAAAGAATGATGTTGAAATGTTGCAACTTATCACTTCATCCAATGGTGGTGCGAAATCTACCTCTAATCGCCGTGCTATCGAGCTTAACCCTCTTAATGATGACCCTGATAAGGTTGAGGAAGAAATGAAGAGTGAACAGGAAGAAGCGTTGGCGCAGCAAGCAGCCCTTTCGGGACTTGGTAGTGCCGCAAGTGGAAGTCAGTCAGTTTCCAATGAAGAAGAGGAAGAAGAATAACTATGCCAAAGAAGCTCACATCAAAACAGCAGAAAGAACAACTGAATAATCTGTTCGCCGTTTATAATAAGCGGTTGGGCAGATTATACAGCGATTATGTCAAGAAGCTCACCTCTCTTGGCTATGGAGAAGATGTGCTCGAAGATGATGTGCTTTTCAACTTTGATAACTTTCCGCAGTTAAAGGCTCGTTTGAACGACATCTTTAATGATTACTATCAGAATAGCCTTCTTTGCTATAAGAGCGGTATCACCGATGGCGTTGCGTTGGCGTATAACCACGATGAAATGGTTATAGGCGGTTATTCCGTGCTTACTGATAAAGCTATAAGGGTCGCACGAGATACCGCCGCAGTCACGTATATTTCAAATCGCTTAAAAACAAAGAACGGATTGAATCTCGCTCAGACTGTTTGGAACTACTGCCAACAGACGAAGAGTGAGTTTGAAATGGCTATGAGCAATACCATTGCGGACGGAATCAAAAAAGGCTCATCAGCAGAAGAAATAGGAAAGAGCATACGAAAGTATCTCAACGACCCAGATATGATGTATCGCCGTTATCATACTATCAAGGTTCAGAAGAACGGAAAGAAGAAAGATGTGGTGACTTGGCGCAGACGTAGAATCATTGACGGCAAGGTGCGCTTCATTGAAGAGCCATTGGAGAAGGTAGGCATGGGTGTTTACCGCTCAGCGAGAAAGAACGCTCTCAGAGTAGCAAGGACGGAGATAAATTCCGCATATCACAAGGCAAGAAATGAACGATGGCAGAACGAACCATTCGTTATCGGTCAGTATATACACGTATCACCACAGCACAATATTGATGATATATGCAATGACCTCGAAGGTCGCTATCCAAAAGATTACGTATGGATTTCTTGGCATCCTCAATGTATCTGCACCTCAGACCCTATCACCATACAAGGCGAGGAGAAGAAGGAGTTTTATAAACGCTTGATGGCTGGCGAGGATATGAGCAACTATGTATCCCCTTTTGCCGTGCTCACCATGCCCGAAAAGTACAATCAGTACATCAAGGATAACTCCGAAGCTATCGTAAAGGCAGGAATGAGGGGTAAATTAGCTTGGCATTTACAAGATAATACAAAGTATTGGGCACATCTTTTAAGCCCGTCAGACCGCAAGAAATTGGGGTTAAAGGCGGTTTCTTCTAGGGAGCTTATACTTGCGAAGGCAAAGGAACGCCACGCCCTTAGAACTAAAGAGCAGATAGATAAGATACAGAGCCGATGGGATAAGCATAGACGTGACTATTACAATGGCTTGGTTCATAATCTGCTCGGTAGTAAATCTGTTACGGATATAAAGAGCCAAGACCTCTTTGAACGCTACTATGCTATCCGCTACGCAATCAAGGACAAAAAGAGTGCTTCTGAGATAGCTTCTTTGTTTGATAGATTCAAACGAGGTTATCAGACTAAACTTGCATGGACAGACCGCAAGGTTGCAATGAATGTTATGAAGGTGGCTGCTAATTACGGAGAAACCGATGTTTCTTCCGTTCTAAGCGCATTAAAGTCTGCTAACTATACATTGGCAAGGAAAGAAGCAAAAACGCTCGCAAACGCCATTTCTGCCATTAAAAAGGATGAATTATCACTTTCTGCTCTCATCCCTGATGTTAATAAGTGGCATAAGCAGTTCACGTCAAAGGAATTGCACGGAGTATATGATGCCGTAGAAGCGAAGTTGGCTCAATGGCAAAGCTTGACGCTTGAAAAGCAAGCTAGCAAATTGCAATTTGAGGCAGTTGATTTCCTTGGTGGAAATATGCACGGGGTTCAACAGAAATATGCTACATGGAAGGTATCGCAAGCGGCATATATAAAGAAACTTGGCGAGGTTAAAGATGCTATTGATTGGGCAAATATCAGTACTAAACTTGCTGATGTTAAAACCTATAATACGCAAAGCAAGGTTTACCATAAAATGCTATACGACCTTGAAAACGCTATCAATGCAAAAGATAAGGCACTCGCACAACAACTTCTATCAGACACCGAAGCCAAGAGACAACAACTAATGAACCTCAAAGCAAAAAGAGGTATCAAAAGCAATGGCTCTATTCCGTTTGATACAGATGCTTACTCGCAAACAAGAAAGAATGCTGCTATTTGGTGTAAATCCTCAACCGAGAGTCATAAGTTATTTGATGCCGAGAGTAATGCTTTTTGGAATAATGTTATGACAAAAGAAGAGCACTTTGGTTGTAGGGCATACACGGGAGGTAGCGGACACATGAACAGACCTTTGCGAGGATATGATGGCAGTTGGGGATGGTCTCATTATAAAGGAGTTGGAAACGTACCTTTGGATAGAGAATATGGTGAAGACCATATAAAAGCTCTTTATTCCGCACTTGAAAAGAGCGTAACTAAGAAAGATATGTGGCTACAGCGAGGTAATGAAAATTGGGAAGGAGTTGAAGGCTTCTTTGGTGTAAAAAATCTATCAAAAGCAGACTTACAAAAGTTTGTTGGAAAAGAGGTTACCGACTGGAGTTTCTGCTCTTGTGGAACAGCAAAAGGCACAGGATTTAGTGGAACTATCTTTAATATATATTGTCCTAAAGGAACAAAGGCATTCTACGCTTCACCTCATTCGCAGTTTGGTTACGAGAACGAGACTATCTTACAGCTTGGAACGAGATTTAGAATAACAAAGGTTGAGGTTACGCCATACGGTAATGTTTATGTGGATATGGAGGTTATCGGATATGATAAACATCCATTATTATAAAAAAAGGGGTGATTTCTCACTCCTTTTCTTGTTTGTATTGATTTATATACCACTCTTTAAAGCCATCGTTTGTTTGCATCCAGTGTGTATAACGATTGAATAAAAGAGCTTTTAAGGTAATAGGAACGCCATCATCGTTCTTAAATAAACTAAGACCAGCACGCAAATAATCATCAAGCCAATTACCAACCATTTTAAAGTTTTCACTATCTTCCTTTGGATTTTCTGATAGCTCTACCCAAATCTTTTCATACTCCCAGAACAATACATTTGTTTCTTTTGATGGCTCTGCTTCACCTTTGAAGTATCGGCAGAACTTGATTAAATCTTCCTTATTCGCCATATCTATAAATAAATTTAATTACTACATCCTTCATATCCAAAGGGAGATAATTCAATGCTTTTTCCTTCATTTCTTGTGGAATGCCGAAGAGTGGCTGAGCGATTGAACCAACGATTGCTCCCATCGTATCGCTATCACCGCCGTATGATACAGCATTTCTGATTGCATCCTCGAAACTATCACTATTAAGGACTATTTTAAAGGCGAGTGGAACGCATTCTTGGCAAGTTTCTGCCCATTTCCCTCTTGGAATAAGATTCTTATCCCAATCAGAGCCATAATATAATATCGCTGCTGTCTTAATAAAACTTTTTCTTTTAAATACTCTTAAATCACAGATACAATCTGCTACCGCAGCAGCACCAATCATTCCTTCAACGTGACTATGTGATACCTTTGCACTCATCATTGCCTGACGAACAGCATCAACATTATTTTCGAACGCCCAACTCACAGGACTAACTCTCATAGCTGCTCCATTTCCAAAACTATCATAAGGCTCTGGGTGCTTACTTGTAAGCCAATTAGAGAAACCACTGCCATATCCTCCCATCGGATTTGAATAACGCCTACACCATTTAAGAAGCGATTCTCTGAAATCTGACGCATCTGGTATTCCATCTTTTGCTTGTAATATTGCATCAGCAATAGCTATTGTACAGATAGTATCATCTGTAAAATTACAACCTTTGTCAAATAGTTTAAAGTTATAATCAAATGTGTTATTAAACTCATATTTAGAGCCTACAATATCACCTATAATTGCTCCTATCATAGCTGTATCTCCTATTTTAATGTTAATTATTCGCAAATTTACGAAGAAATATTCAGATAACCAAATATTTTTTATTACTTTTGCATTAATTGTTGTATCGAGTGCGTATCTCCTATGTACTCACAACGTTAAACATAATAATTATTTACATCTAGCATCGTCCTCATTCGTATCTCCGAGGGCGGTGCTTTTTGTTTATAAGAACTCCTTTAAAGCAACGTGATAAACATCATACATCAGGCGAGTTACGTATAGTACGGCAACCTTATCAACTACAAAAGAAGGATAAGGCTTACCCTCTTCGATGATTGTGTTCAACGATAACTTCGGGTACTTGGCTGAATACAGCTTCAATGCTTTCAGAAGCTCATTCAACCTTTCTTCCCCGAATGCTTGCTTTATCTTCTCCTGATTTCTGAGAGCGAAACGAGCCATAGATTAATTACTTTCGATAATTGTGAATACGTTCTCTATCATATCGTTACCGAAAAGTGTAGCTATAACATAAGTTTCATTTTTGTTTGGTTTAACCTTATCTATTAGACATTCTTCCATTCTAAAGACTTTCTTTAGTAAGGTAGTTCTTGCTAACTTTACGCTTTCAAAACTACCACCAAGTATTCCTTTTTCTCTATTCACCACTTTGCGAGGAGCGTTCTTTACGTTTATTGCTGTGCTATATGTTACAAGATTTATCTGATACATAATCTATATTTATTTACTTTTCTACTTCACAATAGTTCGTTAAAATTTGAGATAATGGCTAAGCAGCTTTACGTTGCCAGCCAA
>OGLV01000266.1_pt1 | contig 21652 bp, 20 predicted proteins | sample 1572851 | NCBI WGS metagenome assembly OGLV01 (sample SAMEA2582005, study PRJEB24529) | metagenome | biome: Human gut stool | place: China | collected 2011
AACCGGGGCGCCCATTTCCTCGGCCATGCTGTTCCACTCCCCGCAGCCGGGGCATTTGCCATACCATTTGGGGCTTTCATAGCCGCATTGGCTGCATACGAACACGCTTTTTGACTTCTGTGCCATAGATGCTTCTGTCCTTTCCAGACCATTTGATTATTGGGCGGCCGGCGTCGCGTCGGCAGTGCCGATTCCATTGAGGTAGGATAAAACGCCGTAAAAAATTGATAACGCCAATTCATTCTGATAGGCTTCTGTGCGCAGCTTTTCCGTTTCCTGCGCGTTGGACATGAAGCCGCACTCCACCATAACGGCAGGCGTTTTCGCCTGATAGAGCAAATAGATCTCTGTGCCGGATTTTTTTACCTTGCGGGTATTCTGCGGCTGGATCAAGTGGATGACGGACTGCTGAATAGCCGCCGCAAGCGCCTGGCTCTCCGGGTGATTGGGCGAATAGAATACCTGTGTGCCTGTGTTATTCGGGTAAGGATAAGAATTTTGATGAATGCTGATAAACAGGCAGTCCGGCGTTTCATTGATGAGCTTCAGGCGGTTGTGCAAATCAGAAATTTTCTTTTGCCGGATCGTTTTGGCGGAATCGTCATGGATGGAGATATCCTCCCGCCGCGTCATGACCGTGTCAAACCCCATCATGCGGAAAATAGTTTCCAGCTTCAGCGCAATTTCCAGATTGATCCCCTTTTCCACTGTGCCGTCTTTTGCGACTGTGCCGCCGTCAACGCCGCCGTGCCCTGCGTCGATCAGGATTGTGGGATGCCCGGAAACGCCTGAAGCGGAAACGGATTGCAGCGCATCCTGGTTTTTTCGCTCCACAATGATTGCAAAAATACAAAATAAGATCAAAACCGCGGCGACAGCCGCCCAAATCAGCCTGTTTTTCTTCATCTCTGACACCCCGCTTGCAAAGTTGCTCTTCTCTAGATATATGCGGGAAAACAAAGATGATGTTTCAAAACGGTTTTAGATTAATGCAACATATCCACAAGCGCGCAAGTGCGAACGGGTATGATTCCATGTTCTCCGAAGCTCGAGGTTCGTGAGGCTATCTACCATATGTGCAAAAACGCTCTAGCTTCAAACAAAATGTTGGAAGCTTACGCACATAGGCTAATCTCTGCGAAAAATGGCGTTGCCGCTCTGCGGCAGGAGGCGTTTCGCGCCGACAGACATTTTTCCAATGCTTCAAACAAAATGTTTGAAGCTATTATACCTCAAAAACGCCCCGCTTACAACGCCGCTCTTTGGGAAGAGAAAAAGGGCGCGATTCATTATGAAGATACACAAAAAAAGCGTTTGCGAGCCACAATTTACGGCCCGCACACGCTTTTTCAGGGGGATTGTTTTGGCATGCATGGATCGGAGCAACAGCGGGTTTCAACGCCATGGCGGCGCTGTTCTCCCTTTGTTAATTGACGCTTGCCCCATAGCAGGCTTGGCCCGCCCGAAACCACGCCCTCTTTGCGCTCTAACTTCATGAAGTTAAGAATGCTCCGCCTGTGTGGGGAGCGGTTCTCTCATGGCGGCAAGGCAGCTTTCATAGCCCGCATTGATTTCCGCATAAGCATCCATGAGCCCTTTGAGGCGCACACGCCCGGCGGGCGTAATCTGATAATAAACGCGCAGCCGCCTCCCCCCGACAGCCCTCTGATCCTCCGTAATGTACCCCCGCTCCATCATCCGGTAGAGCGTGGGGTACATCGCTCCTTCCGGAATTCTCAATTGGCCGCCGCTCCCCTGTTCTACGGATCGGGCGATCTCATAGCCGTAGCTGTCGCCCCGGCAAAGGCGGGAGAGGATGAGGGTTTCCACAAGCGGCTTTAACAGATTGCTTCTGGATTTTTGCAGCGCTTCTTCCTGCGTGAGCGTGGCGGCTTTGCGGTTCTTTTTGAACCGGGTGATGGTTTCCTGCATTTTTTGTGTGAGCATTTTTATCGGCCCCTTTTTATTTGGAATTACATCCCACATCATTATCCAAAATCATGGCGGTTTCCTCCCCCGCTTCCGATCTGTTCCAAGGCACACACGATTTCCTCAATTTTTTGAAAACAATCCGGATCTTTTAGCTCGTCATCCTCTATGATCTCCTTAATCTGCTTCAAAGTTTGATAGCTTTTCATTTCGACAAGTTCACTTGCATGGTTCGTCAGATTGGGGAATTCGATACAAATCTCTTCGCGGGATAGGATATCGGCTAGGATTTCCTGATATAAGTTCATGGGATCACCTCAAAATAATTGTGCAGGCTTTTGAGCGTCGGGTATGGAAATAAATATACAATTGTTGTAAAATCCATTTATATATGGCTAATCCAAACGAAATGAGCCAAGTTTTTTTATTTCAATCGTACCATTTATCTTCTCAAATTCATTCACACGTTTTTTAATAAACTGCTCCATTTCTTTGTTTGCCGACCGGCCCTCTGACTCCGCAACATATCGGAATTTCTGAAAATATAATCGATCCACACGCAATGTATAACGTAATAATTTGCTCTCCATAGCCCCACCTCATTTTTACATATCTGTTGATCTACAAGATTATTTTAATAGAAAGAATCGAATAAAAACAAAAATGGTGGTATATTGGTGTAGAAATGGTGAATTATTTTTTCATATAACACGGCAAGGGAAAAGTGATTCATGAAATGGACTTTGCTATCTTCTGACGATTGTATTGCATCATATGATAGAATGCAGACAAAATAGAGCATTTGATCCAAAATAAAATCACTGACAAAAATAGAAAAAGATCTCTCAACCCCGTAGGGACGAACTGCGTTCGCCCGCATGATTACCGTGAGGATAATATAAATGGCATTTGTAAAAAGAAAAAAAATACGCTTAGAGGGCTATGACTATTCCTCCTGCGGTGCATATTTTATTACGATTTGTGTGGCAGACCGGAACCGGTTATTATGGCAAAACGCAGAAGCGGACTACGATCGCAAGCGAGCTGAAGCCTACTCGCATGAACCGCCTCTATTATCGGGCGCCGGAACCATCGTTAAGAACGAAATTCAAAAATTAAGTACGATTTACGGCAATGTGATGGTTGATCAATATTGCATTATGCCAGACCACATCCACCTCATTCTTTTGATTCTTCCGGATGAGAAGGGGCAGGCACACCCCGCACCCACCGTATCTAGGATCATCAAACAATTCAAAGGTTCCGTAACCAAACAAATCGGAAATTCCATTTGGCAAAAATCGTTCTACGACAAAATTATTCGCAATGAAAGGGATTATCAGGAGGTATGGCAATACATCGATGAGAATCCGTTCAAATGAAAGCTTGATGACGGATGAAAACGCGGGCGAACGCAGTTCGCCCCTACAGGGTTGAGAGACATTGATCGATCTGTTCATTGCATTTATAACGGACAAAATGGCAGTTGAACCTTTGATATATTCAGTATAAGGCTTACTCTGAGAAACGTTAGGGTAAAATTGACCTACTAAACAAAAAACGGTAAAGCACAACGCTCTACCGCAATGTTTTCTGATAGGTATTGCAAAACTCATTTCTCATCATAGAGAAACAGGGGGCATCGCCATAATAGACGGCTAGAGTGTCCCCTTGATTAAACGAACTGCTCAAGTGAAGGGACGCGGGCAGTTTGTTTTTTTACTACGAAGATGAGCAGCAATATCAACACAAAAAATATTCCCTTGATTTTAAAAAATCGCCGCCTGCAAACGGATAAATTCCACTGCAAGCGGCGATATACAATTAGAACTCTTTCTCCAAAGGAATCATGCCATAGGTCTCTCCCAGCTCCCCGCCATTGAGCAAATATTGCTTCACGGCACGCTGCAAGCTTGTATCTTCCGGATACGACGCCACATCACCGCCGGACCGATACCAGATAAAACGGATTGCGGCATGGGAATGGTCGTTATCCGTATGTATGATCTCAAAAAGCTCCTGAAATTGCAGGATGCGGGAGGAGGCGGGCAACAACGTTTTTAAGTTTGGATCCAGCAGCCAGGAATGCGTTGTAAAGCCTTTGAATGAAAACTCAGGGTAATAGTTTGGGAAAAACTCCTTCGCCTGCCGGATCGAATCCAGGCACGCCTCACGATCCAGCGGCGCGCCTTTGGGGATATGGATATAAAGGCTTGGGGAGCCATTGGGGAACGGAAGCTCCTCCAACTCCTGCCGGCTCAGCTTACCACGCAAATTCACCTTGGAGAACTGGAACTGCAGCCGGCCGAGCTGAAAAAGATGCATTGTGATATAATTGCGTGCCCAGCCGATTTCGGAAAAACCCGGCACACCGAATTCCGCCCTGCCATTTTCCGTCCATCGAGTGATATCCGCCATCATATCGTAATAATAGCGCTCCGGAATTCTCTTCTTTTGGTAGGCTGCAAAGGTGTATTCTGCTGCACAGAGGAGCACGGCAAGCACCATAGGGGCATTTTTTTTGCGGTCAATTTTCAGCAGCCCCTGCAAATGGCGCACATCATTGCGCTGATACATCCGCCTTGCAAACCGCTCAATGCGCTTGGGCTGACGCTCCATTTCCTGAAAAGCGAGCTCACGGTCTTCCTCCGGCAGTTGGATTTTGGCACATAAATCTTCTAAAAAAGCCTTGTTCATTCAATCGGCCTGCCCTTCTGTTTTTCTTTCCCGGCGTAAAAGAGCGCCGGGCGCAATCGGATGCTCACAGCGGAGCCGCACCTGCATCATGGGGTGCGGAGCGCTCTCCAAGGGGAGGCCCTCCGCATCGTAAAGCTCCTGCACGGTAATTGCATACGGCGCTTTCCCAGCCTCCAGAACGCTCAGCGTTTCCCCCCGGAAAAAGCGGTTGCGCTGCACCGCATGAAGCAGCCCGCCCGCCGTGTTGCCGGCCACTGCGGCCACTTCCCAATCGCGGCGGTAGCCGCCGTCATAAAAAATTTGGGCATTCGCCTGCGGTTTGTCAAAATAGAAGCCGGTGCAATATTCCCGATGGCTGACGCGGGTGAGCTCCTCTAAAATCCAAGGCTCCGGGCGGTATCCTGTTTGATCCTGCGCGCGAAGATAGCCATCGATCGCGCAGCGGTATGCGTTCGTGACAACCGCTGTATAGTAGGCGGATTTCGCCCGGCCCTCAATCTTGAAGCTGGTAACACCGGCGCTGATCAGCTCCGGGATATGCTCAATCATGCACAGATCGCGCGCGTTTAGAAGATAGGTGCCATCCTTATCCTCTTCCACAGGGAAATATTGCCCAGGCCGCTTTTCCTCCACCAAATGGTATTTCCAGCGGCAGGGCTGCGCGCAGTCGCCCCGGTTGGAATCCCGGCCCGTCATGTAATTGGAGAGCAGGCACCTGCCGGAAAACGAAACGCACATTGCGCCATGCACAAAGCATTCAATTGCAAGCTCCCCCGGCGTGCGCGCCCGCAGCTCGCCGATCTCCGCAAGCGACATTTCCCGCGCGGTGACAATCCGCTTTGCGCCAAGTGCATAAAAAGCGTTTGCAGCGGCGTAGTTGACGATCCCGGCCTGCGTGGAAACATGGAGTTCCACCTGGGGCGCATAGCGCCGGGCAAGCTCCAGTACCCCCAGATCCGTGATGATAAAGGCGTCCACGCCGCATTCTGCCCAAGCGGTCAAAAAAGCCGGAAGCGCATCGATCTCCGCATTGCGCGGCAGCGTATTGCAGGCGAGATAGACCCGCACGCCCCTTTCATGCGCGTATTCCACCGCACACCGCAGCTCGTCAAAGGTAAAGTTTGCGGGCGCCGCGCGCATCCCAAAAGCGCTGCCCCCGAGATACACGGCGTCCGCGCCGAAGCGCACGGCGGCTTCCAGGCGTTCACGATCTCCTGCCGGGGCGAGCAATTCCGGGCTCCGTTTCCTTTCGTTCCTTTCAATTCCCATCAGGAAACGCCCATCGCCGCAACGACATTCTTGTTGTGCTTTTCATACGTTTTGGCCAGATAAATCTTGCCATTTTTATCATGGCAAAAATAAAGATAGCTGGTGTTGGAGGGATTCAACGCGGCCTCGATTGCATCCGCGCCGGGGTTGCAGATCGGCCCGACCGGCAGAGCGGGGCACACGCGCGTATGGTAGTTGCTGCGATACGCCAGATATTCCCCCTCTGAAACGTTCGGCTTGATATATTTTTCCACATAATTGCCGGTGCTGTCGCACTGAAGCTGCATTTTATCGGCAAGCCTGTTGTGCAAAACAGAAGAGATATCCTTCATCTGGTCTTTGTTCGCGGCCTCTTTCTGGATAATCGACGCAATGGTGACAATCTCATCCACCGTCATGCCCAATTCTTTGGCGCGCGCCTCATATTTGCTTGTAAATTTCTCCTGGAAATTATCTAAGAAACGCCGGATCGCGTGCGCCTCGTTCTCTTCCAGATAGAATTCATACGTATCCGGATACAGATACCCTTCCAGCTTGCGGAAACGCAAATTGGTATCCGGCATGGTTTTCACAAAGCTATATTCATTGAAATCAACCGTTTGCATCGTTTCAAAGAAGGCTTTGCGGTCGCAAATTCCATGTTTTTCAAGGCGCTCTATGATCTGATCGGCCGTCCACCCCTCGGGGAAGGTCAATTTCTTGGTTTCCACTGCTTTGGGGGCGTCCTTGATCGCGTTGAGCATGCCCTCAACACCCATCTTTTTATTCAGCTGATAGATGCCGTTGAGGTATTTGACATCCGCCGCTTTCTTGCCCGTATCACGGTTGCGCAGCGCAAAAATGGTATTGACAAAAAAATTGCAGAAATGCGGATGATTGATCAAATCATTCTCCTGCAAGATTTGCAGGATCTCTTTTTGGGAAGCGTTTTCCGGGATCGTGACGCTTGTTTTGGTGTCGCTCCCCATTAAAGCGAGCACGTCGTTGATACAAGAGAGCAGATAAAGCGAGCTCGCAATCGAGATGACCAAAACCACGCACAACGCCAGCGCTTTGGGGTTGGAGATGATTATTTTTTTCTTCTTTTTTTTCACAGCCGTCTCCTCCTCCCCAGCTTTGGCAGCCTGCTGCCTGGTTTTCACCGATTTATGTAAATTGGACAAAGGGTTTGACCGGCTGTTGACCGGCTCCCGCTCGTCGATGGAAACCTTAAAATTTTGAACAAACTCTGTGCGGTCAATCTGGCTCTCATAAAAATGATCCGCCTCCTCGCCCGCCGACGGTGCAGCGGTCGTTTCATGGCTGGTAAGGTCCTCGAACGCATTCGAGCCGGAGGAGATATTTTCATTATGAGGAGGCATCTGTTTCTTTTGATCCATATCGGTGATCAATCCTTTCGCATCGCGATTGAAGAATCTATCTAAAAACCCGGAGCTTACCAAAAGCAGCCGAGGTGCTTTTTAACCCCTTCCGCGCCATGCAACGCCCGCCCCCGGGAGAGTTTTCCGCTGCGTAACAATCAAATGGACGGGCTGATCGTAGCGGCCGGCAGGCAAATTTTTGACCATACAGCTATCATAGCACAAGCCAACGGTGCTGCCGCCGAAGCGGGCCAAAAAGCGATCGTAATACCCTTTGCCATAGCCCAGCCGATAGCCCTGAAAATCAAAGGAAAGCGCCGGCACAATGCACAAGCCCTTTGAAAAATCTGTCAATAACGTGCTTTTTTCAGGATCCGGCTCTAAAACGCCGAACGTGCCTGGAGAAAGCTCGTCCAAAGAGCAAATCCTATAAAATTCCATCTCCCGCGTGCCGGGCACGCAGCGCGGCACTGCAACCTGCTTCCCTGTTTGAAGAGATTTTTCAATCAGGCGGCGGGTATCCACCTCAATCGCCGTTGACACATAAGTCAGGATCGTTTGAGAATCGCGGTATTGCCAAAGATTCATCACACGGTTCAGAATCTTCAGATCCATTTCATCCTTTTCCGCCGGAGAAAGGCCTGCCCGCAGCGCTTTAAAACGGTTGCGCAGCTCCGCCTTAATCGGCCTGATATCCTGCCTCATCGGCATTGGAGGGATGCACGGATCGCATCCGCCTTTGCCTGGCCAGCAAACTCCGCTGCAATTGCCAGGCCGAAATCAATGGCTACGCCCGCGCCGCGCCCGGTGATAAACTGCCCATCCCTGCAAACAAAACGGTCGCTGAGTTTCGCGCCATAAAGCTCCTGCTCCATGCCAGGGAAGCAGGTGGCCTCTTTCCCCTCCAGCATCCCCTTATGGCCGAGGATCGAAGGGGCGGCGCAGATTGCGGCAACCAGCTTGCCATGCGCAACAGCATAGTCGATAAACTGCTGCACGACCTGCGATTTTTCAAGATTCAGCGTGCCGGGCATCCCGCCAGGGAGAACGACCGCCTCAAGTGCTTCATCTGCATGAGCCTGCGTATCCGCCAGATCACAATCCATAACAATCCCATGCGCACCCGCTACTTTGACCCCACCGACTCCAACCGTACAGACCTCCAGCTCGGCGCGGCGGAGCATATCCACCGTGGCAACCGCCTCAACCTCTTCAAAGCCGTTTGCAAAGAACACATAAATCATATCAAAATTCCTCCATCTATTATCCAAGTGAAAGCCCCAAATAGGCGCCTCTCAGCATCAACGGCAACTGCTCCGCCCTTGGGGAAAGGGGACGCAGCATCCCAAAAGCGGCAGTGTCCGCCTGGCTGAGAGCCGAACACATCCCTATGGGAAGGCGCAGGGAATAGCGCCGTGCACCAGACGCTCGAACCAACGCGGACAACAAAGGCAGCGCCGCCCGCTCGGACGCTATAAATTCCTGCGCAAAACAGCTTTCCTCCTGCTGCTGATACAGGCAGTAGCCCTTCTCCCCCTCCGCCGTTTGGATACACAGCGCACATCCGCCGGTGGCAAAATGCTCATTCAGCGCATAATGCACGGCAGCCTCATCCCATACGAGATGATCCCAGCCATGCAGCACGCTGCTGCGGATTTCGGCCATTTCGGCCGCTGTGAGCGCATGGGCAGGCCCGATGGCTCCAAAGGCGGTTTTCTCCGCTTCCTTCCGGGAAAAATGCACCGTTTTGCAATAGAAAGCATCATAAAACCCGCACGCCGCATAATAGTGAAATAAGCCTGGCGACGCCGGTACAAGGGCGATGCAGTCCGCCCCTTCCTCTGCCGCGGTCAAAGCTGCAAAATCAATCAGGCTGCGCATCAGCCCACGCCCACGCTGCGCCTGCGCCGTGCAGGCGGCATAAAGATATCGGGCGGTATATGGCTCGCCCCTGCATTGAACCGCCGCATCCAGCAAAAAAAGCATAGCCACTGGGCGGCCCGATTCCTCATAAAGAAACGTTTTCTCGGGAGAAAACCGATTTTTAAAGAAAAAGGAGATATACTCCATGCAATCGCCAAAAGACGCCTGCCATAGTTCCATCAACAGCGGGATATCTTCCCGCCGCGCACGGCGGATCATAGGTCCTCCCGATAAACCGCCTCCTGCTTCTCCAGCAGAATTGCGGGATAATAGGAGAGCTTTGCTTTGCGCAGGCCCTCCTCGCCCATATCTTCCTCCCGGTTGACAAAGGCATAGCCGCTCAGCGCATGTGATGCAAACTCCCTGTTGATGATCGGATACGCGCCGCGCACATCGGCAAACGCCTTTTCAATATGGGTACAAAAGGTGTTTTCAGTTAACTGCTCGCCCAACGTATAGGCGACAACCCGGCCATCTACGCGGATTAATCCGCCGGTAAAACCCAACTCAAAATAGTGGTCAAACGCCCGGTCAACCGCAGCAAGCTCTTCGCTGATTCCCTCTGGGTTCCGGCTCAGGTTCTCCCGCTCCCACTCGGCGTTCATGCGCATACAATCCTCAATATTTGCCGTGGTAATCGGCTCATAGTGCCAATGATACGTTTTTTGGAAAGAAGCAATATGGTTGCGCTTGCCATGATATTTCCGCCCGGAAAGGGCTATTAAATCCTGCGTATTGTAAATATAATCAAACCCATCGCGGTACGGCTGATAGGTAAACGCACCCGGCATGATCTCCTCCAGTGCCGCCTGATTTGCCTTTGTTACGCCGTGCAGACGAAAGGGATGCCCGTTTTCATGCGCATCCTCCAGCATGGCCCGTATCACCTTCAAAAGATCCCCGCGGCCAGCCGGGAACACATAGGAGGGCTTAGGCCCAATGCTTTTTGAAACAAAAAAATCCTCAAAGCGCAGGATTTTACTGCTGTAAACCGGATTCCAGATATAAAGATTGCCAAAGGTATATTCACAGCCTTGGAATTGGGCGTAAGAAAACAGCTCTCTCACCCAATTTTTATCCTCCAAACGGGGCGACTGGAATGTCAGCATGATAGCATCTCCTTTTCTACCCAAGAAAAAATTTGCTCTGCCACTTCCGCCTCCGCCAAAGGCTCGCCCGCGCTAGCACAGTCAACCCTGCAAAAATGCAGCTTTTCGCACGCATACAGCGCCGCTTCCCGGCAGGCCTGTAAATAGCGAATATTTCCCTCATGCATATCTTTCTTCTGCTCATCGCCCGCATAACGATTCGATAAAAGCCGCTGCGACACTTCCACAGGCATGTCCAGATAAATGACCAAATCAGGGGCAGGGATTTCGAGCTTTCCATATTCAAAATCCCGCAGCCAGGCGAGATAATCATCCCACTGCTCCCGTGGCAGCTTGACCATTTGATAAAGCGCATTAGAGGTAGTATAGCGATCCGCAAGAATCAGCTTGCCTGCCTCATACTCCGCTTTCCAATGGCGCTGGAAGCTTGCAAAGCGATCCACCGCATAGAATGCGGACGCCGCATAGGCATTCACATCCCCCGGATCGCTCCCAAACGACTTGTTGAGATACATTTTCACCAAAGTGCTCGAAGGGTCGCCATAATCGGGCAGCTTAATCTGCCGCAGGGGAACCCCTGCCCGTTCCAGCGCGGCTCGCAGCAGCGCTACCTGCGTTGTTTTGCCGCAGCCATCCAGCCCCTCTACCACCAATAGTTTACCTGACATGCCATCATCCTTCAAAATTTTTCACATCATACATCCTTAAAGGAAACCAAAAATGAGATAGCCTGAATCCTCCTGCACCAGAAGAAGAGTGAACAAGCATGAAAATAATTATACCAAATTTCGCCTCAGAATTCAATTCCCAGTCTCATAATGCTGTTAATAGGTTAAAATCACCGCATGCAAAACAAGCGTTTCATCCGCTGTCCGGTTGGCAATCGAGTGCTTTTGACCGCCCAGGCAAATGCAAGCGTCGCCCGGATGTAACACTGTTTCTGTGCCGTTGTCATCATAGGTCGCAGTGCCTTGGATGATATAGAAAACCTCTTCTTCCTTTTCATGCACATGCTCACCAATCGAGCAGCCCGGCTCCAATGTAATCGTTGCAATCATACGGGATTTGCCCTGATATTCGCCCGCGTCCAGAAGGTTGGTCACAACTGCCTGCCCGTCTCCTCCACGCATCTGCGGCTTAACGGTGCGGGGCATTTCAGAAGCACGTTTAATCATGATGGGATTCTCCTCTCTCAGTATGCTTTTATTTTCAATCTATTATACCGGCTAACCTCTGCGAAAAATGGCATTGCCGCTCTGCGGAAGGCATTGTTCCAATGCTTCAATGCTCTCGGAAGCTCTTGACAGCTTTGATACTTTGGAGATCCGTGAGGTTATTATGCCATGCAGCCGATCTTCGAGCTTTAAAGCTTTCCAATCCGTTCGATGCTATTATACCATTTGTATCCGGTTTGACAATATCCGCGAAGCATTTCTTCAATTGCGCGTATCATCAAAGTATGATAAAATAGCTTCAAACGGGTCGCAAAGTTTCCAGCTTTGAAACTTGGAAGCATTGGAAAAATGCATGCCGCAGAGCGGCAACGCCATTTTTCGCAGGGAGAGGCTTTGCCTGTATGATAAAATAAATGAGATTCACACTTCACAGGAGGATGTCTTTTTATGGAGAACAAGCAGCCGCAAGCCGTAATCCTCAGCATGACGAGGGATGGAGAAAAGCTATGCGCAGCCGGCGGGCGCATCTCTACCCAGCCCGGTGATGCAATCGAAATATGGAACCACTCACAGGATGCGGAAAAGAACAGCCGCCTGATTCAAAAAGTGACCCGTTCCGGCCACAATTCTGTGGTAGAGCACGCCTGTTTCCACCTGGCATTCCAAAACGTATCCGTTATGGTAGAGCAATTCATGATTGAATTCAGGCTCGCCTCCTTCACGGTGAAATCACGGCGTTATGTCGATTTCAGCTCGGCCGGATATTATATGCCGGAGGGACTGGATGAAGCGCTTACCCAAACATATGCAACGCACATGGAAGCTCTGTTTGCCGATTATCAATATCTGATTGAGCATGACGTTCCAAAAGAAGATGCACGGTTTGTGCTCCCCTATTGCTTTTGCAGCAATTTTTATTGCACACTCAATGGCCGCGAACTGTTGCACGTATTGCATGCCATGCTTTTGGGGCGCGGGAGCCGCTTCCCGGAGCTTGTGCTGCTCGGACGCCAGCTGCTGGAGCAGGCCCGTGCCATGGCGCCCGGGATATTTGCGGCATTCGAGGCAGAGCAAGCGCCGGCGGCCGATACGCTGGATCTCTCGGATCTTCCCGGCCTGCCGGAAGGAGCCCGGGTTTTGCCGCATGGCTACCAATTTGCCGAGCTGCTTGCCTCCACGCCGGACGCTGCAGAATGTGTTGCCCGCACAGCGCTGATTGAGAGCACACAGCTCCCCAGCGATGAGGTGAACAAGGTGGGTTCCGATGCAAAAATCCGGGCGGAGATCCTCCGCAGGGTAATCGCCGGCTCACGCCCGCGCGCGCTTGAAAACATCAGCTTCACGTTTCGGCTCAACGGCGTATCCCTGCCCTGTATTACGCATATCGTGCGCCATCGTATGCAGTCCGTGATGATACCGCCACTAGCGCAGGCGGATCGCACCCATAAGATCATTCCTCCCTCCATCCGCAAGCAAACAGAATGTCTTGCGCGCTATGAGGCCGCCTTCCATCGGAACGCAGCCCTGTATCAAAGGCTGCGCGGAGAAGGCGTTGCGGAAGAAACGCTCGTTTATTTCCTGCTTAGCGGCAACACACTCGACGTGGTGACCACCATGAACGCACGCGAGTTGCTCCTCTTTTTACGCCTTCGCACCTGTAGCCGCGCCCAGTGGGAAATTCACATTTATGCGGACGAGATGCTCCGCCTGCTGCGGGAAAAGGAGCCGGAGCTCTTTCGCTTTTTCGGCCCAAGCTGCTTTGTGACCGGGAAGTGCCCGGAAGGACGCTTGAGCTGCGGAAATATGCAGGAAGTGTGCGCGCGCTATCAACTGGAAGGAGAGAAAAAAAGGCCGGTTGAAAACGCCTGATCCGGCGCATACAACCAGCTTTTTCGGAAACAGAACGGTCATCTAGTCAAAAAGGCCGTCAAAATAGCCTTTTTTTCTCCTGCGGGGTTCCGGCGCAGGGCGCTCGAAGCAGACAAGGATCGTCTCCTCTCCGATCACCTGAATATCCTTCCATGGGATACAGATATCATTATCCCGCCCGCCAATGCCGCACCAGCGCGCGCGGCCAAATACAATAATTGCACACAACTGCCCTGTGCAAGTATCAATCTCCACATCGCAGACGTTGCCCAAGCGGCTGCCGTCCTTAACACAGATCACCTCTTTTGCCCGTAAATCCGTAATTCTACAATTCATACGGCGCATCACCTCCCCATAGGGAGTATATTCAGCCCTTCGGCTGAGAAGAAGCAAAAAAGCAACAAATAGCGCGGGCAATCCGCCTTACAAACAAATCAGGAGGCGTTTTTTTGAATATTGTTGTATTAGATGGCTATACGACCAATCCTGGGGATTTGGATTGGAGCTTTTTAAATCAATTTGGAGAATATACCGTTTATGACCGTACGCCTCGCACCTTGACAGTAGAGCGGGCAAAAGATGCGGAGATTGTCGTGACCAATAAGGTTGTGCTTGACCGGGAGATTTTAGAGCAGCTTCCAAATTGCCGGTTTATTGAGTTGCTCTCCACCGGCTACAATGTGATCGACTGCGGCTATGCCAAGGAGCGCCGCATCACGGTATCAAATATTCCGGCCTACAGCACTGATGCGGTAGCGCAGCTCGTATTCGCGTTTATCCTGGCGTTCAGCAACCGCGTAGCCGCCCATAATCGGGCCGTCCATGCAGGGGAATGGACAAATTGCCCGGACTTTTGCTTTTGGAGGACCAATTTGACAGAGCTTGCGGGGAAAACGCTCGGCATCGTCGGCTTCGGCAGAATCGGCCAAAGGGTGGCGGAACTTGCCGCGGCCTTTGGCATGCGCGTGCTCGCCTGCACACCGCATCCCAAAAATACACAGATAAAGGGGTGTTTTGCTTGGGCCACGATGGATCAGTTGCTCGCAGAATCGGACTTTGTCACGCTCCACTGCCCGTTGACCCCGCAGACAGACCACATCGTGAACCAGGAATTCCTGCAAAAAATGAAACCTTCCGCCTATCTGATCAACACCTCGCGCGGCCCTGTGATCGACGAAGCAGCTCTGGCGCAGGCGCTCGAGAAAGGCGCGCTGGCGGGCGCTGGCGTGGACGTACTTTCTACGGAACCCCCTACGGCGGATAATCCACTGCTCACTGCAAAAAACTGCCTGATTACTCCGCACATTGCCTGGGCCGGGTACGAAACGCGCGGCCGCCTGCTGCGCATCTGTGAGGATAATCTCAGGGCCTTTTGCGCTGGTGCGCCGATTCATGTGGTGAACCCTTGAGGAATCGCTTTGTGCGGTTTAGAACGGGCATTTTTGTGCGGTTTCCATGTATTTTTTATTTCTCACCACAAATAATTGTATGATAGTGGGATTATTTGACATTTGAATGAAATCTGCTATAATAAAAGCTGTTCAGCCTTGGCTTAGCAGTGATAAGGAAGTAATTTAAACATGACTGTTAGCTGACGGATTCGGGTGCTAAAAAGGACACCTATTCTTTTGAATAGATGTCCTTTTTTGTTGTGCCGAAGGGCTGTTTTTGAATTGGGTCAGATGACCCAGCTCTGGCTTTCGGTCTGCAGATCCACCATGTGGGTGTACTGGCCGTTCCGGGCATAAAGTGCATCGGGTGCGCCCTGTTCGGCCACCACGCCGTCGGACAGCACCACGATTTTGTCCGCACCGGCTACGGTGCGCATCCGGTGGGCGATGATAAGAACGGTTTTGTGTTTTATGAGCCGGGAAAGAGCCTCCTGAATGGCAGTTTCGTTCTCCACATCCAGACTGGCGGTGGCTTCGTCCAGCAGGATGATGGGCGCATCCTTCAGGAAGGCGCGGGCGATGGAAATGCGCTGACGCTCACCGCCGGAAAGAGCGCAGCCATTCTCGCCGATGTTGGTGTTCCACTTGTCCGGCAGCTTCTCGGCAAATTCCTCGCAGTTTGCCAGCTTTGCCGCCGCAAGGACCTCCTCGTCGGTGGCCCCCTTGCGTCCCAGACGGATGTTTTCCAGAATTGTGTTGTCAAATAGTGTCACATCCTGAAAGACGATGGAATACAGGCTCATCAGTTTTTCCGGGTCAATTTGGGAAACATCCATGCCACCCACGGTGATACGACCCTTCTGGTAATCCCAGAACCGTGCTGCCAGCCGGGAAACGGTGGTCTTGCCGCCGCCGGAGGGGCCCACCAGTGCCGTGACCTCCCCCTGCTTTGCGGTAAAGGAGACATCCCGCAGCACCGTCTCGCCGGAGTTATAGGCAAAGCCCACATGGTCGAACACGATATCGCAGCCCTGATTGGTCAGCTGCTCGCTGCCGGTCTGCAGGGGAGCGTCCAGAATCTCGTTCATCCGCCCCACATTGGTGCGCATGGCGATGACCGCCGCCAGATTCTGCAATGCGCCCTGCATAGGGTCGTACATCCGGGATGCCGCCATCAGGAACAGAAACAAGGTCAGCACATCGATACTGCCTTGTACCAGCAGCACCGAGCCGGTGAGTGCCACCGACGCAATGCCCAGCTTGAGCACCATGCTCGCAGAGGATACGAACAGCGCTGTTTCCAGCTCTGCCGCAATGGACTGCTTTTCCACAGCCCGAATTTTGCCGGAAAGACCGGACAGATACCGCTGCTCCGCATTGCCGGCTTTCAGGTCGCGGAGCGTCTCGATGTACTCCTGAATGCCGTCCGCACAGGCCATTTTCGCCGCCATGGTCCTGGCCTGCACCTTGCCCTGCACCCGGTAGCTGCCCACCACGATGGCAACGGATACCGTGATGACCCACAATGCCGCCAGAGCCATCCGTCCGTCAAAGGTGAACAGGCTCAGGGCAATGAGCACGGTAGAGATGAGGGAGCCGAACAGACCGGGGATGAAGTGGGAGCAGTCCTTTTCTAACACCTCGCAGTCTGCCATGATGGTGCTGGTCAGGTCGGCAAGGTCGCGCTTGCCGAAAAAGGACAGGGGCAGCTTACGCAGCCGCTCCGCAAGGGTCAGGCGACGGGTGCCGCTCTCTTTATAGGTCGTAAAATAGGTGCCGTTGTACTGGAACCATGTGGTCAGAAAAATCAGCGCAAAGCAGCCCAGGCACCCCAGCAGATAAAAGGCGGTTCTCCCGCTCGTGGAGCCTGCCAGCAGATCTTTTACCAGGAGATACAGCAGCCCGGTGGGCAGCATGAACGCCATATTTTGGAACGCACAGGCCAGAATGCCCTTTACAAGCCCCTTTGCGCCCTCCGGGGAGCTGGCCGTGGCGTGTTGAATTTTTTCGATCATCCTTTACCCCTCCTTTGCGACCTTCCACTGCACCGATGCCTGATACTCCTGCCACATCCGGGCAAACAGACCGTTTTTCGCGCACAGTTCGTCCTTTGTGCCGAATTCTGCAATTTGCCCATCCTGCACCACATAGATGCAGTCGGCGTTGGCTACGGTAGACAGGCGGTGTGCGATCATCAGCACGGTTTTGCCCTTGGCAAGCCGGGCAAAGGCTGCCTGCACCTTGGCTTCATTGTCTGGGTCGGCAAAAGCGGTGGCCTCATCCAGAATCAGGATGGGCGCATTTTTCAGCATAGCACGGGCAATGGCGATGCGCTGCTGCTCGCCGCCGGAAAGATACACGCCCTTGGTGCCAATGACGGTATGGATACCCGCCGGGAACTTTTCTATAATATCCATGCACTGCGCCGCTTTCAACGCTGCCAGCACCTCGGCTTCGGTGGCCTGCGGTCTGCCCAGACGGACGTTATCCAGAATGCTGCCCTTGAGAAGGCGGCTGTTCTGGAACACAAAGGAGATGGTATCCATCAGCTCTTCCTTGGGGATTGCCCGCACATCCGCTCCGCCCACCCGGACGCTGCCGCTCTGCACATCAAAGAACCGGCAGACAAGGTTTGCCAGCGTGGATTTTCCGCCGCCGGAGGGACCTACAAAAGCCACCGTCTGTCCCGGCTGAATCTCCAGCGAAACGCCCTTGATGACCTCGTTTTTTCCGTCATAGCTGAAATGCACATTCTGCAGCGCGACAGAAGCATCCTGCGGGTGCTGCGGAACAGCCTGAACCTGCATGGGTGCTGCCTCCAGCACCGAGTCGATGCGTGCCAGCGCATCCGCTACCACCATCTTGTTCTCGCTCATATACATTATGCGGGTCAAAGTCAGGGAGATCACCGGCGTGATGATAATATAGAACAGCAGGTTCAGCAGAAATTCCGGGGTCACGCCGTGTGTCGTGAACAACAGCCCGCCCGCGATCAGAAAGGCGAACACGCCGTTGACGGCGGCGGTGTAGAACATCATGGGCAGGCGCAGGTCTTTGGTGTAGGAGATGACCCACTTTTCGTACTCATCAATGGCGGCCTTGAACTTTTTGAAGGAAAACACACTCTGCCCGAAGGTCTTGACCACCGGAATGCCCCGGACGTATTCCACTGCCTCATTGGACATGGCCTCCAAGGCGTTTCCGTACTGCCGCATTTTTTCGGCCATCCGCTTGCCGGTCATGGTTGCCATAATGAGGAAAGCCAGCACCACCGGCGCAAGGCTCAGCAGCCCCAACCTCCAGTCGAACGCCAACAGCAGCACCAGCAGCCCCACCGGGGTGGCGATGGCGTTGTACTGGTCGGGCAGCTGGTGGGCAAGATAGGTCTCGGCGGCTCCGGTGCTCTCGTGGATGATCTTGCGCAGCTTACCGCTGCCGAAGTTCTCGGCAAAGCCCAGCGGAAGCACCGCCAGATGCTCTGATACCGCCAGCCGCAGATTCGTCGCCACCCGGAACGCCGACAGGTGGGAGCACATCAGCGCCGCAATGTAGATAAGGTAAGAAAGCACTGCGAATAACACTGCCATCCAGCCGTAATGCGGGATGTTCACCGCCTGTGCATAATTTGGCGCTGCGTTCAGCACATCCCGCAGGATCTTCCAGATGTACACAAAAGGCACCAGCGCCACCAGCGCACTGACCGCAGACAGCACCCACGAAGCGTAGGTGAAATATCGGTGGTTCCCGGCGTAACCCATCAGCCGGGAAAGATCAGACTGTTTTTTCAATTAAATCACATCCTCATTTGAAAAACGGTATGCGCACCCGCTTGATCCAAACGGGTGCGCAAAGAGCAATTATTCTGCATTCGACAGATTTTCTGTGACGAACAGCTCAATGACATTTTCCATGGTCGCCTGATCATAGTTCTCCGCGATGGCTGCTGCGTTCCAGTAGGCGTAATTGCCCTCGAACCAGCTTTGCAGATCACTTAGATCCTCTGCATAACGGAATTCCAGATGATAGGTGGTTTCCATGGTGTCGGGCGAGAACGCAAAATAGGTAAACTCGCCGGAATCTTCATCCTCGCTCTGATAGAAGATAAAGCCGTTTTCGTTTTCCTCGTCCCGCAGCTTGTAGGTGTGGGAGAAAACCTCCTGTCCCTGCGCGTCCAGACCGGTGATCGTGTGACCGTCCATCACGAATTTGTCCACGCCGCCCAGAAAATAGCAGTTAAACGCCATGCTGTCCGGGTCTGCCGCGTATTTTTCCGCCGCCTCCGGGCCGTAAGGCTCCGCCATGCACATTCCCAGCAGCATATCCGTGGCAGTCTCCGCGTTCTCCGCGCCTGCCAGCGGCGTGGTGGCATCGATCCAGCTATTCCGATACTCGGATTTTGACAGCTCCGGGAACAGCTCCACATACGTGCCGCTGATGGTGGTCAGATAATCGTCGGTCGTCGTGCTCTGGTCAGCCACCGGCGGCGTCTGTTCATCTGTTTTCGTCTGGCCGCAGCCGGCAGCCGACAGCAGGCAGATCACGCAAAGCACAAAAGCAGCAAATTTCTTTTTCATACAGTACCTCCTGAAACTTCTTGGTTAGTGTCCTCTAACCACCGCGTATTCTAACATGATTCGCGTTTTCAAACTACTCCGTTTTGGTTTCTATGCTCCGTTTTACTGCATTCGTTTTATCAGCGCGATAGCGGGACGGTGTCTTCCCGTACCGCTTTTTAAAGCTCTCCGAAAATTTGCTGGCGTTGTCATATCCTGCGTGCTGGGCGATCTCTGTAATAGGCTTCCTGCTGCGAACCAGCTCCACCGCTGCTTGCTCCAGATGATATTCTTTGATATAGCGGTAAACTGGCACACCATAGACCTGCTTAAACAGCTTTTGCAGGTGGGACACCGACATCTCATGCTCCGCTGCCACTTGGGCAAGAGACACATATCCCTCCCGGTTCGTCAGCAGATGATCCCGGAGATGGTGTGCCAGCGCCGTCTGCTCGGCAGAGCAATACGGATCCGCAGCACGTTCCTGCGGAATGCGGCCCAGCAGCAGCATCAGCTCCAGAACCTTCAGCTGCAAAAAGCCGCGCTCTGCGTAGGAGGCGCTTTCATAAAGCTCACGGAATACATGCTCGCAGCGCGGACCGGCGGGGCCGACCATATACCACTTGCTGCCCAGAAGATTCTGCTTGAGCGCGGTAAAGTCTATGGGAAATGCCGGAGCATTCAGACGTATCCAGTGTCCTGCGGCTGCGGGGTCGATTTCGAGACAAAGGCCCTCGTAATAGCCAAGCGGAAAGTGTGACTCCGACTTTGTCCCGTGCAGCCCATCGTAGCAGCTGATCGCCATGTCTCCCGGTTTCAGCAGAACATGACTGCGCATGGAAAAGCTGGTTTCGAAGCGTCCGTTGATGCAGAAGTTGACTTCCAGCACGCCGACCTGTGTGCGGATCTCCGTATACGATCCCATTTCCAGCTGCATCAGCATCACGCTCACGCCGTCAAAGATCCGAAAACAGTGAATTTCTCCGTTTCCGTCGGCGTTTTCAAAGCCGCCTGTCTGACCGATCGGGCAGGAACCGATATTGGTTTCGTTATGGTAAGTAATGTGAACGATGGTCAACACCGCCTTTCTCCAATGGAATGCCATGCGCCTGTGCCGATGCCGGCGTTTACTCCGTGCTCGTCCATGTGTGGATGGCTGCGCTCACGCGGCGGTCAATATCCTGGCGTGTCTGTCTGCACGCTTCCGGAAACTGCTTTGCTACCTGAAATGCCAGACGGACGAAGAGACCTGCTCCCATAGGCAGCATGATCTTCAGCATCCCCTCCGGAAAGACAAAGTGGGTGCCGTGGGCATAAACCGCCGTCTCAACCTCGCATTCATGGGGCTTTTCCGCAAGGCGCTTTTCCATACGGCGGATATACTTTGCGGTATCCCACAGCGCATCGTCCTCCGCGCCGATCAGCAGCAGCTTTCCCCGGATGTTTTCAACAGGAATATATTCTTCCGGCTCGATCGGATGCACCGCCTCGGAATCATCAAACAGCTTGCGGGAGTTGACCATATCGCCGGTACGCTTGCTCTCGGCGGCGACGCAGTGCCAATAATCGGGATGCTGATAGCAAAACGGCATATAGGGCAGCGGCTTGCCCCGGTAGGAGAACAGCGACTCGCCCTCGACCGGCCATTCCTTGCAGCCGTCCCTTTTGCCCTGCATGAAACCCTGCCACACAAAATCGCTGGGCGTCATGGCAATGGTCAGGGTAATATCCGGGAACATGGCAGCCGCTGTCAGCGCGAGCGTTCCCGTAGTCGATGCACCGGCAATGCCAATTTTATGGTTGCCGTTGGCTTTCAGCCACGAAATGGCCGTCTCCACACGCTCCAGCGGATAATTATGATGGCCGTAATCCTTTTTCGCAGGCGACATGGTGAGAACGTTTACGCCCTGTCCGCAGAGCCATTTCACGGCAGAGCGCGCAAGCCGATCCGCCGGATCGTCACCAATCATCGCAATGACCGCGCAGTCCGATCCGCCGGCACACGCCCAGTACGCGCCGTAAAAGCCGGCGGTCTCCACATCAAAGTGCAGGTGCTTCATTGTTTCCCTCTAAATTTGATTTTTACGATCTGCATTCTCATCATCCCATCGCCGACCCGGGCAAGGAAGCGGAAAAAGCCGCTGACTGACGGGCCTTTCAGATCGTTGTAGCCCAGCATATAGCCCCGGCTGGAGACCCGCAAACTGCTGTCCCACGCGCCGATCTCGCTTTTCGCGTCCGAAACGGCAAAGTATGCGCCCACATCCTTAATCTCGGCATCCTTCAGCCATGTTTTCAGCATCAGCTTGACTGCCTTCTCATTGGCGGCATCGAACACCAGCACAGCGCCCGGAAAAGCGTCTGCCATAGCACGTA
>OGLV01000268.1_pt1 | contig 21446 bp, 19 predicted proteins | sample 1572851 | NCBI WGS metagenome assembly OGLV01 (sample SAMEA2582005, study PRJEB24529) | metagenome | biome: Human gut stool | place: China | collected 2011
CCAATTCGTCATAGGCCATGACTTCACGAAGCTGCGGGATGTCAAAGGGAGCCAGTCGCGCACCGCAGGAAATCAAAATGCTTTTTGCCGTCTTGCCAGAGACAAATTGTCAAGGACTTTTTAATCAAATTCACAAAAATCTACAAAAAAGGTGCCAGAAGCACCGTATGGCTCCTGACACCTCGTTTGATAGATTACATTTTTCCGTTCAGCAGGTCTTTGCAGAGATACGCATAGTCTGGCAGCTGGTTGATATATGGCTCCCAGCGCCGCTTGATTTCGGCCAATTCCAGCGGATCGGCTGCTTCCAGCGCATGATCGTTGCCCGTCATATATAAAACATCCGTAGCAACATCATCCAAACACCTGCCGCAGAGATCGGCGGCTGATTCGATTCTGATACCGGTATCCACATAGACTGGATTTACGCCAATCGTCAGCCAGACATAGCCTACCTTGTCCGACCAGAGCAGTTCAAAATCAGGGCTTTGCCGCAGATGTTCCGCAAAGACTTCCTTTACTCGCTCAATTTCATGTTTCTCTTTTTCTGTGTAAAGCATTTTCGTGTCCTCCTTGACAAAAATTTTGGTGCGTACCATCATCAGTTTAGCACAAGGCGGCTTCGTTTATCAGTCTGTCACATCTGCTGAATTTCATTTTTGAGCATACGCTTGATTTTATCGCTCATGGTTTCTGTGCTGGTATTGCTGAAATGGACATGAACCTTGTAGGTTGTCTTGCCGATTTTCTTTACCATCGCTGGCGTGTTTTTCGGCGCTCTGGACGCAGTAGCGGCGTCTGCCACCTGCATAGTACGGGGTTCTCTGTTCATGGCGCTCCTTTCTCCGAACGGGTCTGTGCCGCCCGGTAAAAAATCAGTCTTGCTTACTGTTTACAATGTCTTTTGCTGTCTGTCGGGTAGCACCGGCATTTTCTTCCCGGAAATTCTTCCCGTCAAAGAGAATCGGCGCACACCGTTCCAGAATACGGTCATAGATACGGGCGTGGGCCAGATCAGGCGGGTTTTTCAGCTCGGACAGTTTCAAGTTTGTTGTGATAATCATGGGTCTGCGGCTGCGATAGCGGCTGTCGATGACGAAAAACATCTGCTCCATAGCATATTCGGTACTGCGCTCTACACCCAGATCGTCAATGATAAGCAGGTCATATTCGTCAAAGCTGGCGATAAAGTCGGCCCTGTCCTCGGAAAACATGCCCGTCAGGCGGTTCAGGATGGTGGGAAAGTTCGTCATCAGCACAGGCACATCCCGGTCAAGCAGAGCGTTGGCGATACAACCGGCGAAAAAGGACTTGCCGGTTCCCACATCCCCAAACAGCAGCAGGCCGGTGTTGTTCTTGTAAGCCTCCTTCCAGTTCTCCACATAGGCGCGTGCCTTGTCCATCAGAGGATTTTGGCCGTTGTCGTTGGCAAAGGTGTAGTCGTACAGATAGCGGTCTTGCAGGCCCTGGGCCTTCCGGCGCTTGATACGCTCCATGCGGCGCTGCCGTTCCTCGGCGGCCTTGCGCTGTTCCTCGGCCTCCCGCTGGCACTGGCAGATACAGCGGGGCATGAAGTAGCCCGGTTTTCCAAAGCATGGCACAACGGTCAGCCTCTGGCCGCCGCACTTCTTACAGTGAATGAGGCCGTCTGCCGGGTCTATGTACTCGTCCCCGGCCAGTTCTACACCGGCGGCTGCCTTGTCGATCAGCGCCCGGATTTCTGCGGTAATCTCAATCATACGGTTTCATCCTCCTTTACGCTGTAATCCCGGTTGCGGGTGGGCGGGGCTGCTTTCTTCGCGTCCTCACCGGCCCAGCGCCGGATGGTCGCTGCATGGCTCTGATAACGCTTGCCGGTAGAAGCCATGTACTCGGACAGTTTTTCGATGTACTGTTCCCATACAGCAGGAAAGCTGGCCTGCAAGTCTGCCAGTTCTTCATCCGTCAGGAAAACATTCTGGTAACGGCCATAGGTGTGGGAAGGGTGCCCCGTTTCAGGGCGTACCTTCTCTATCTCTCTCTTTATCTTTATCTCTATCTCTTTCTCTAACTCTATCTCTATCTCTGGTGGACGAATGTCGGACAAATGTCCGCCTTTTGTCCGGGGCGGTAAAAGTGCCTTGTTTTCCAGCCTTGCAGCCCGTTTTCGCTCGGCTTCGGTAGAGGACTGTCCTATCATCAGCTCAATGTCGGTCATATAGAAAGCCCCGCTGTCAAGCTGCTCCACAAGCCCCAACTGCCGGAAAATCTCTAAAGCCCTCTCAACCGTCCCTATCTGGTGGCGGGTCAGTGTCGCTATCATCTGCGCTGTGTAGGGGATATGCTCGTCAAGCTGCAATTTCCCGCCGTTTTTCAGCGATTTTAAGTACAGCTTCAAGAGGATATTGGAGTATAAAATCCCGTCTTTCATATCTTCCAGCAGCACAATGGAGTCGCTGTCAAAAAAGTTCTCTTTCAGCTTGAGGTAGTAATACTTGCGGTTATCTGCCATTGTCCCTGTCCTCCTTTTTCCGGCGTTTGGAGTAGTAGCGGGGGCAGAGTATGATAACCGCCCGGAAGCTCTGCTTGCAGCTATGGGTACAGCCCCGGCAGAGGTCATTGTATGTGATACGATCGCAGGTGGAATTCCCGACTTTCACTTGCCGCAGGAAAAAAGACCATTCCAGCCGCCGTTTCTTGCTCATTCTTGGCATGGGTGCGCTCCTTTCTGCCGTTTCCGCTGGTGTGGCGGTATCGGCGGTAATTCTGTATCATCTCGGTATCATTTTCGGGGTTTTTCTGCCCTGTAAGCCCGTTAAAAAATCCTTTGGTATTTGCGGATAGGGTACGGGGCAGCCCCCTTGTTCTGTATAGGTTCGGGTACATTTTGGGGCGGTTTTTATCGTTCCTGTTCCTGCCTTTTCACAGGCTTGCGCTCCCGGTGTAAAATCTGGTCGATATTGCCCTTGACAGTCTGTAAGCGGCGGTATTCCTCCCGTTTTGCCCGGTAATCGTTGTAGCCGCTGTTTTTCTCTTTGATAAGGCTTTCAATCTCTGCTTGCAGGGCTTTATAGCTCGGCAGCTTGGAAATGCCGTTCTCCCTGAAATAGCGGGCGGCTGCGTCTGCTATGATAAAGTCGCTTTCGTGCTTCTGACGGTAGGCTGCTTTTGCTTTGGCGTTTTTCTGCTGTTTCAGCCCGTCCCGGACAGGGCGGGTCTTGGAATAGGCAAGCACCTGCCGTTGCAGCTCCTTTTTCCCGTTCAGCGTCTTTTCCACCTGCTTCAGCTCTGTAAGGCTTTCCTGCATGGCGGCATAGGCGGCAGAACAGGCTTCGTCCAGTTCCTCCGGGGAAGAAAAGCCGTACTGCTGATAGGCGGTAACGGTAGCTGCCATTTGCTTTAGGTTGTGCTTTGCCGCCCAGCGGTCATAGCCCACGCCCTTGCCCTCGGCTCGCTTGGCTTCCCGGTCAACCATGCGCTGCAAGGTGTTGTCTGCCGGGGTGGTTTTTGTGGTTTTTTCCCCTTGTGACGGCTTTTTAACTGCGGCAGGGTATTCGGGTATGGCTTTGGTCTGTTCGGCGGCTCTGTGGGCGTTCTGCGTGAGCAGGGCAAGGACAGCAGCCTTGTCAAAATCGTCCCCCAGCTTCCGGGCTGTGATAGGCTTTGTCCTGTCCGGCGTGAGGTAGGAAAGCCGCCCCCGGCTCTCCTTGACGGTCACACCCTCCCGCAGCAAAAGGGAAGAAAACTCGTCAAAGCTGCCAGCTTGGGAAAGTGCCTGCCGTATCGTCCGGCGCAGCTTCGCCTTGTCCGTTTCAAACTTGGTGGGCTTGGTCGGCTGTCCGGCGGCTTCTCTGGCGGCGTTCTCTTTGTCAAGGGCAAGCTGCCCTTTCTTTGCCGCCCAGTATTCCCGTTCGGTTATCCGTTCCTTGCTGCCGTTCAAGAGGTCGATTTGGTAAAGCCCCTCCCGGTGGCACATTTCCATGACTTCGGACTTGAAGTAGCGCAAGGCAGCGTCGGTACAGCGGTGCTTGCAACCGGCTTTCGTGTCGGCTGGCCTGTCCATGTAGGGCAGGAACGGGACTTCCTCTATCCGCAGGCTGTTAATGACGATATGCACATGGATATTGCCGCTGTGGTTATGCCCGTCCGGGTGGGTACATACAAGGGCTTGGTGGCCGGGGAAATGCTCGGCGCAAAACTTCTCGCCCAATGCCTGCGCCCGGTCTACGGTCAAGCCGTTGTCCGGGCCGTCCCGTGGGGCAAAGCTGATGATATAGTGGTGGCTTTTCACATCTTCCCGCCGCTGGTTCTTCCCATAGCGGAGATTTGCCCGCATACACGCAACGGCAAAATCCTCGCCGCCGCAGTTCAGTGTGGACAGCCGGTAGTCCTCACGGGGGATAAGCCTGCCGGTTTCATCAAGAACGGGCTTCATGGTAAACTCGTCATGCTCAAAAAGCAGGTATTGTTCGGCGGCTCCGTAGTCGGCGTTTTTAGAGTTGATATGCTTGAGTGTTGCCAACCGCGTCACCTACTTTCTTGAGGACTTCATACTTGAGGGCGGCAAGGTCGGCTATGGCGGCGCGTACCTCGCCGGACAGCGCATTGTAAGGTACGCCGTACTCGTTCAGATACCGGGCTATCTGGTTGAGGTTGCCGCCGATCTTGCCGTACTCGGCGGTCAACTTCCCGACAGCGGAGAGCAGTTCATCATTGACCGCTGACACATGGATAACGGGGCGTATAGTGGTGCGCCGTATCGCCTGCCGGAGAAATTCGGACTGGCTGATACCATAGGGCGCAAGCCGCGCTGTGAAGTCGGCATACTCATCTTCGGACAGCCGGGTTTTCACAACGCGGCTGCGGTGGGGCGTGTTGTATTTCTTTCGCATGGTGTGACCTCCTTTCTCGCCCGTAAGGGCGCATGAGCAGGGTTTGGGGAAGGCACTCCCCAACAAGTTTCCCGCGAGGGGCAAAACTGCAGAATTGCGGATTTTGGCACCGTGGTAGAAACTTGCTCTCCGTGACTGCAAACTTTCTCTCACTTCCGTCCGCCACTTTTTTGGAAAACTGCAACCACAAAAGTTTGTTTCTCTTTTTCTGCTACTACTAATCCTGTAAAGGGCATTCCTGCCCGCTTTCGCTAAAATGACACCGGACGCAGTGGTTTCTACCCGGTGTTGGAGAAATCCTTTCTCTTTGCCCTCTACTACGGGTAAATGCTCCAAATGCCAAACACCAGGGCAGAAAAATTCCCTCCTCGCTTACTACTACAACCGGCAGGGGGCAAAATGGCCGGGAGCGGAGCCGGACAACAAAAAAAGCAGTAAATCTTTTTCAAGACTTACTGCTTTCGCTGGCCGCGTCGGTGGCGGCTGGTATTCAGTTTTTATGACTTGTCCGGTGGTTCGTCAAGCCGGAACTTGAATTGACAGTCAATTAACCGCTGCTTTACATAGTCCTCCACCTCGGCGTTGACCTGCCCGTTCACTTTTGAGAAATAGCGGATATATCCGGCGTAGTGGAGCAGGACAGCGTTCACGGCTTCTGGGTCGCCCTCACGGGCTTTGAGGATTGTTTCATAGGGGAGAAGTCTACTCATACCGGCTCACCCCCATTTCTTCGCGTAGCCGCTGCAAGGCAAGCTGGATATGCCGCCCCGCTGTGCTGCGTGACCGGCCAATACACGCGCCGATCACGCGCTGCGGCTGGCGCAGAAAGTAATAGCGCAGGATTTCTTCCCGCGTCTGCTCCGGCAAAACAGAGATCGCGTCGGCAAGGGCGGCGTTGCAGAGCAGGACGGTCTGACCGCAGACGGTAAATGGGTATTCCTCGTCCGGCTCCGACGCGGCAAACTGGACAAACTTCTCGTTCATCAGATAGTCAAGGGAAACTTGCCGTTCCCATTGCCGTTTAAGCTTCAAAATCTTGTCCAAGGCGGCACAGCGGATAACAGTCTTGCAAAAGGCGTTGTACCTGCGCTGGATATATTCTTGATAGGCTATCTGGTCGGTCATGGAAATTCCCCTTTCTGAATAATAGTGCGGGGCGGTGGCACTTCTTGCTGTCGCCCCTTGATTGCCTACCAGCAAAGGCGGGCGGGGCTGTCAACGGCTGCGCATATGCGCCGTTCATCTTGACCGTTGACTGGCTCGGCTGGGTTTGCTATTTACCCGACAAACTTGAATTTATTTTAAGCTATCACGTTTTACCTTCTTAAGCCTTACTATCATTACCATAGGAATTTCTTTGTTGGTTTTAAAACATTCTTCATAAAATCCATCAATGACAAATCCAGCTCTAAAACAAAGGTTAAAAATATCTTGTATGGAACGATGATAATAAATCTGCTCTTTCGGTTGCCCTTCAATCGCTATATCATAGTAACTGTGCGGTGTCATATATTTTTCAGTCAACGTGACAAAACAAGGGTGTTGCGTTGCAAAGACAAAAATTCCGCTTTCCTGCAACAGTTCATAAACAGCCATAAGAAGTGGTTCAATATCCGTAATATCCATAATTGCCATATTAGAAACTGCTTTCGTAAAGGCTCGATTTCTTTTTAATTCTAATATACTTTTTCTATCGGTCGCATCCGCCACACAAAATTCAATTTGTTTTGCATATTGTGATTGCCGTCTTTTAGCCAATTCTATCATTTTTTTGCTGTAATCAAAAGCGACAACCGAAGCGCCTCTTTGTGCAAGATACGAAGAATAATTTCCATTGCCACACGCAATATCCAAAATGTAATCCGCAGGATTAGGAGATAGAAGTTCCGTTACTTTGGGACGCACTACCTCTCTGTGAAATTCATTAGATTCGTCACCCATTGCATTATCCCAAAATTGTGCGTTCTCCTCCCAGATTTTTTTACTTTCCTCTGTTCCCATGTTCTCTCCCACTCCCCAAATTTGCTTTTTTGCTTCCATTAAATCTTCCTTACTATATTCCATTGTTACCCTCCATAACTTCTGATTGTTGCCGTCTTGACTATTATGTATCTTTTCTTTCCAAAATGGTATAGGCTTTTATTTTTATAATGCTGCAAAACTTTTCTTCTGTAAGGTATTCAAAGGATATTTCCCTTTGCCGCCGCTATTGGAAAGCCAAAAGCAGCGGCTTTTTTACGCGATATGACCGAAAAGACTAGAAAGCAGGATATGTCATCATTTGTCATTTCTTCTCAATGTAATAACTGCATGGCATATCAAGCCAAATACAAGAGAAAAACAGCCACCGCCAAATAGTGATGCTCCCCACCCTGCACCCGACATTGTCATAAAACCGCCAACAAAGAAAATACCAATGCCAAGAAATATCCCGACACCATAAAAAAGTCCAATTGCCATATCATACTTATTAAATTGTCGTTTCTCTTTTTTTCACATGTTTCCATTTTTGTTATTACCTCCTTCGCAAAATCGTCCATGTGGACTCCAAAAAGAAAACAAATTTTTTTCAACGTATTTAAATCGGGTTCATTAACATCTCTCTCCCAATTCGATAGCGCCTGCCGGGTAACATTCAATTTCCCAGCCAGTTCTTCCTGTGTCATTCCCGATTGTGTTCGCAGATGACGTATTTGCTTTCCTGTTGTAATATCCGTCTGTTTCTGGTTCAAAATGGTTCCTCCTCTCTGATGCTGATTTTATCAATGATATTTCGCAATAGCCAGCAATGAACGTTTGCATTGCGCAAGATGTTACATTATCTTCTGAAACATATGCCGGATCTTGTCTAAACGGCTGTTCGGGCGGCGTGGCTGAAACACAGGCTCGCCGGAAGTTTCCTGATACCCTTTTAATTCTGTAATGCAGACACTTCTTCCATTTGTATAAAAATTCAAATCATTTCTATATTCACCAATACAACGGGCAGGGATTTCCCCCTTAAAAATAACTTCATCTTTTTCAAGTCTGGTTGATTCAATGATTGCGCAATACTTTGGTGCGTCATTATAAGCCCGTGAAAGATATTCCTGCGGTGCAAAAAGGGTAAAGGAAAGGTATGGTTCCAACAGTTGTGTTCCTGCTTTTTTCAATGCCTGCTCCAACACGACAGGCGCAAGAAAACGAAAATCAGCGGGGGTGCTGACCGGGCTGTAATAAACTCCATAATCAAAACAAATTTGGCAGTCTGTCACTCCCCAGCCATATAAGCCCTGCTCCATTCCATAACGCACACCCTCCATGACGGCATTTTGAAAACTTTGGTTTAAATAGCCGAGAGATACCTCGCTTTTATATTGTGTTCCGCTTCCAACAGGAAGCGGTGTTACAGTCAAACCAATAGATGCCCAAAACGGATTCGGCGGCACTTCAATATGAATCGTGTAGCTCGCTTTTTTTTGCGGTCTTTCCAGATAAATAACCGAAGGCTCTTTCATAGCCACGCCCACATGATATTTTTCTTCTAATAGCGAACAAATAACTTCTAACTGTACTTTTCCCAAAAAAGATAATATAATCTCATGTGTAACAGTATCAATGTCAAAATGCAAAAGAGGGTCTGTATCAGCAATCTCTGCGAGGGCATTTAACAGGGCTTCCCTTTGCTCCGGCTTTTGCGGCTCTACCGTTGTCCGAAGTAATGGCATGGGATTATCAATCCGTGTTTTGTGAGGCAGGAGTTTTTCATTTCCCAGAATGTCGTTCAGTTTCAAAGTATCATCAGCTAAAATAACAATTTCTCCCGGACAGGCATGGTCAACCGGGACGATTTCACCATTTGACGGAATACACATTTCTGTAATCTTTATTTTTTCCTTTTTTGACAGCAGCAGGGTATCCCGTAAATGGAGCGTCCCATGATACAGGCGTAAATAAGAAAGCCGTTTTTTCCGCTCTGTATACTCAACCTTAAAAACATATCCACATAATTCAGACTGAATATCGTCTGTTTCTGTAATGAAAGTTTCTGTAATCGCTTCAATCAGTTTTTCTGTTCCTAAATTGTCTTTTGCACTCCCATGATAAACAGGAAACAAAGAGCAGCATCTGGTTCTTTTGCACTTTTCATATTGTAATTCCTGTATATCCAAAGAATCCTCTGCAACATATCGTTCTAATAGTTCATCGCTTCCGGAAATAATCATATCCCATTTGTCCAAATCAGAAATATCGGTCATGGTTATCTTTGGCGACAGGGAAACCTCCTGCATGACAATCATATCACTGGTAAGTTTATCTTTAATGCTTTGGTAAACACGCCGCAGGTCGATCCCATTTTGGTCTATCTTATTTATAAAGATAATTGTCGGAATGTCCATTTTCTGAAGCGCATGGAATAATATACGGGTTTGTGCCTGTACGCCGTCTTTTGCCGAAATGACTAAAACAGCTCCGTCAAGGACAGATAAAGAGCGGTATGCTTCGGTTAAAAAATCCATATGACCGGGAGTGTCCACGATATTGATTTTATAATCATTCCAGCAAAAAGAAGTAACCGCTGTCTGAATGGTAATTCCGCGCTGCCGTTCCAAAATCATAGTGTCTGTTCTTGTAGTTCCTTTATCCACGTTTCCTTGTTCCGCAATCGCTCCACTGGTGTACAGCAGGCTTTCCGTCAATGTTGTTTTTCCTGCGTCTACATGGGCGAGAATTCCAATATTGATTATTTTCATGTGATTGTCCTCCTTTTACAGCCCCAAAAGGGCATAAAAATCCCCAGCAGTAAAATACTTTTACCACTGGGGATTATAATTTGCGGACATACACATATACAGCATACACCTGTTTGTGATTGCTGTTTTTCGGATATGTCAAAATTGATAAGGCAAAAGTATTCTTAAATTGGGTACAAAAAACCAAGCCCCCACAAAAGGGACTATCATAATCCTTTGTTCCCACTATTTGATTATAGTTTTATTTAAGAATACCTTGCCGCATATTTTTTACTCCTTTTCTGGAATGAAGCTATTATATCACATCAGTTTTAGGAAAGCAAGTACCTAAAAGAAATTTTTCTTCCCCTTATATGTAACAATCATACCGGCTTCCTAGCGTTCAGAATGTTTTCTGCTGTCTGCTGTGGTGTTTGGTTGGAATTGTCCAACCAAAAGCCGATCCGTGGTGTTGTCTGCATTTTACTAAATACAAATTCAATGTATACAGAAAGATATAAGGAGTGGGAGGGATTCCGCCGTAGTCGGCATTGTAGGAAAATCCAAAAGTTTAGATTTTCTCAAAATGCTTATCTTTTGGTCTTTGGTTCGGAATAGTGTAGTGCTGGCGGTCTATCTATTGTTTTCGGTTGCTTGCTTCTTTACCGTACATGAGCATTTTTTGAGGGTTTGAAGCAGCTGTAAAGTGCTTGGCATGATAGGGATAGTTCTCATACTGTTGGATGTTTTAGGAGTGCTGACGATAGTACCGCTTTCTGGGGTGTAGGTCACATTTCTGCAAATGGTAATGGTGCCTGCTTTTTCGTCAAGGTCACTCCACTTTAGTCCGATGCACTCACCGCGGCGGACTCCTGTTGTCATCATCAGATGGAGCATACAGCGGAAATCAAGGGGACAGGCGTCCAACAGTTGAAAGAATTTTGCGGCCTGCTCTTTATTCATTGCCTCTACTGGCTTGCGTTCTCTGCGGGGCGCGTCGACTTTGCTCATGGGATTTTTTGAAATCAATTCCAATCGTTCCGCGTAAGCAAACATCATGTTTAACACCCTGTAATGGTGGTGAAGCGTTTCAGCGGATAGTGGTTTTCCAGCTTTACTTTTGAAGTCGTTGCGGAGATAGATTAGATACTTTTGGATGCAGGCTGGACTAATATTCTGCAAAATTGTTCCCGCGAAATACTCTTTGATATTCTGCGAGACATACTCATAGTAAGCAATGGTAGAGGGCTTGTTATCTCCTCCGCGGATTTGCAGCGGCAACCATGTGTTTTCAATGAAACTGACAAAATCGTCTTTGCGCTTTTCGGGCGGAAGCTGATATACAAGCCCTTGTTCAATCGCATTTTGCTCTTTTTGGTATTCGGCGCGCGCTTCCTGCTCCCACTCTTCCGCTGCGTGTTCTGCTGCTCTCTTGGCCTTGGCGGGGGTCAATCCCTCTGGGGGCATCCATGTTGTGTACTTCCGCACTTGCTTGCCCCGAGCATCACGTTCTAAACAAACTGTGAAGCGGTACGATACTGTTTTCCCGTTCTTCTTGTTCTCTCTGATGTTTGCCATTTCAAAACACTCCTTACGCAGCTGTTTTGCGGCTTTGAGACAAGTTGTGCGCTTTTTTGTGCGCTTTTTGTTGTGCGACTTCTGAAAAGTTCTCTGAAAAATACAAAAAAGTCTTGAATTCCATTGGAATTCAAGACTTTTTGTGGTGGAGACTGCTGGACTCGAACCAGTGACCTCCTGCGTGTGAAGCAGGCGCTCTAACCAGCTGAGCTAAGCCTCCAAGTTGGTGACCCGTACGGGATTCGAACCCATGTTACAGCCGTGAAAGGGCCGTGTCTTAACCACTTGACCAACGGGCCATATGAGACACGGGATGCTTTCGCATCCCGTGCATCTGGTAGCGGCACCTGGATTTGAACCGGGGACACTGCGGGTATGAACCGCATGCTCTAGCCAGCTGAGCTATGCCGCCAAATATTCCTGCTCGACAGGACAGAAGCTACTATACCAAATAAGGAGGCCTTTTGTCAATAGTTTGTCCAAAAATTTTTGCGATTTTCCAAAATCGGGGAGAGGGGCGCGCCCTCTCCCCTTACTTTTCATCAGCAAACGACGTTTTTTCCCTTCGACCAGACGGAGACGATGTTGTGCCGGTGCATCATGTAGATCGCGCGCTCGAAGCGCTCGCGCACCGAGAGCGGATGCGCGGCCTCGGTGAAGTCGGAGTCGTCGACGACAATGGCGTGGAGCTTGTCGCCGGGGACAAAGCCGCCGTGCCCGCCGAAATACTCGTGTCCCGCCGTGGAGCCGAGGTAGTAGCCCTCCTCGACGGTCAGAAATTCGTCCTTCCCGTCGCTCTGCATGTGGCGGAACTTCGACGCGCGGATGGACATGGTGATGACCTTGTTCATCGCCAGCAGCGCGCCGCCCGCAATATCCGACCCGAGCGTGACGAGGTTGCCCTCGCGCAGCAGCGTCCGCACGGGCGCGACGCCCGAGCAGATGTTGATATTCGACCCCGCGCAGTGCGCCGTGACGACGCCGTGCTCGCGCATGGCCTCGCGCTCGCGCTCGTCGGAGTGGACGCAGTGCGCCATGACGGTGTGATCCTTCCACAGCCCTGCGCGGTCGTAGCTCTCCCAATATTGCGCGCAGTCGGGGCAGAGCTCTTTGACCCACGCGATCTCACCCTTATTTTCAGACAGGTGCGACTGGACGTACAGCCCGCGCTCCGCGGCGAGCTTGCCGAGCCAGCTCATCAGCTCGTCGGTGCACGATGGGGTGAAGCGCGGCGTCAGGATGGGCTTGACGGTCTGGAAGCGCCCGCACGCGTCCAGCCAGCGCAGCGTTTCGCGCTTGGACTGCTCGGTCGTCTCCTGAAGCTCGGGGCTGCCGTTGCGGTCCATGTTGACCTTGCCGACATAGCCCGTGACGCCCGCCTTTTCGAGCTCTTCCATCAAAATGAGCGTCGCGTCCGTGTGGAGGGAGGAAAACATGCAAACGCGCGTCGTGCCGCTCGTGATGAGGTCGCTCGCGAGCTTTTTGTAAATGCGGCGGGCGTAGTCGCTGTCTTCAAAGCGCGCCTCGGTCTTGAACGTGTAGGTGTTGAGCCAGTCGATCAGCGGCAGGTCCATGCCCATGCCGAGCATGGGATACTGCGGCGCGTGCAGGTGCATGTCGACAAAAGACGGCATGATGAGGCTATCACCGTAGTCGATGACTTCCGCGTCGGCGTTCTGCGGCACGGCATTTTCAACACTTTGGATGCTGCCGTCGTCATGCAGGATGAGGCAGCCGTGCTCGACGATCTCGAGCTTGCCGAGCGCCGGTACGGAAACGAGATTGCCCTTGAGGATCTTCATATCAGTCACTCCTGTTTTAGCTTTGTGCAAAAGAAAAAGCGCCCCGCCCGGGGACTTCTCCCCCGGCTGAGCACCCATAGCAGAGCCTTTCGGCGGCTCCGTAGAAACTTTCGCGCCATGTAAGCGAAACTATATGAGTTTTTCTCCGCTGCCACCACCATACCACGCGAACGCGAAAATTGCAAGCGAAAAGCGGCGGGCGCGCTATGTCATATCGGCGCGGGTGCGCACATAGGATTGTCCCAAGAGGTGAAACGCGATGCAAAAGAAACGGACAGGACGGATGCTGTGCTCGCTCGCGCTCTCGGCGGTGACGCTCTGGGGCGTGAGCGTCACCGCGCCGGCGAAGGACGCGCGCGATGCGCTCCGCTCGCTCAAGGACGAAACGCTGGGCGTGATGCTGCTGCGCTACGAGCGCGGCGACGGCGGGGAGGACTTTCTCAGCCTGCGAACGTCGCTCGCGCTGCATGCGACGCCGCTTCTGCGCGAGGGCGAGGAAAACATCGCGCAGGCGTGGTCGACAGAACTCGAGCAAAAACCCGACGACAGCAGCGGCGAAACGGGCGACGCGCAGGACAGCGAGGGCACGGTGCTCACGCAGGAAGAGACGCCGGACGAGATCGCCGTGACGGAAAACGGCTCGCCCGCCCGTACGCTCAAGGCGTCCGACCCCTCGGGCTATACGGTATTCGGCAATGTGTACATCAACAACGGCTCGGATGCCGCGCTCGACGCCTCGATGCTCTCGGGCGATTATGCAGCAAAGCTCGGTGCGGAGGGGCCGCAGGTGCTCATCATCCACACCCACGGCTCGGAGAGCTACACCATGCCGCCGGGGCAGGAATACGACGTGTCCGACACGTTCCGCACGCTGGACACGAACTGCAACATGATCCGCATCGGTGACGAAATGGCGCAGGTGATGACCGACGCGGGCATTAGCGTCGTGCACGACCGCTCGCTCTACGACTATCCGAGCTATTCGGGCGCGTACAACCGCTCGCTCGCGTCGATCGAGAGCTATCTGCAAAAGTACCCCTCGATCTCGTTCGTGCTCGATGTGCACCGCGACGCGGTGCAGGACGCGAACGGCCAGCAGTTCAAGCTGCTGTGCGGCGAAGATAAAAACGCCGCACAGCTCGAATTCGTCATCGGGTCGAACGGCGGAGGCCTGAGTCACGATCTCTGGCGCGAGAACTTAAAGCTCGCCTGCGCCGTGCAGGAAACGCTGTACAAAGACTATCCGACCCTCATGCGCCCCGTCACCGTGCGCAACTCCCGCTACAACCAGCACATGACGACGGGCTCGCTCCTTGTTGAGGTCGGCACGGCGGGCAATTCGCTCGAAGAAGCCGTCAACGCCGCGCGGCTTTTTGCCGCGGGCTTTGCCAAAACGATACAAAACGGGACGTAACGGCGCTCCCGCCGCCAAAATAGACGGAAAGAGGCAAAAAAAGCACAAATTCTTGTCAAAGTTGCCGTGTTGCATTCTGCACAAAAATCCTGTTAAATGGAAGTTACCATTTCAATCGAAAAATTTCGTCAGAAATTATTTTTTCAGGAGGGGTAATTCCATGGAGCTTCTTCAGGAGCGCATCCGCCGCGAGGGCAGAGTCCTGCCCGGCAACATCGTCAAGGTCGACGGTTTCCTCAACCACCGCGTCGACACCCGTCTGCTCGAGGACATTGCGGACGAGTTCGCCAAGTATTTCGACACCAGCAAGATCACTGTCGTTCTGACGGCGGAGGCCAGCGGCATCGCGCTTGCGACCATCTGCGCGCAGAAGTACGGCGTCCCGATGCTCTTTGCCAAGAAGGCCAAGAGCGACAACATCGAAAGCGGCCTGTACCAGAGCGAGGTCTTCTCCTACACCTACAAGAAGCGAGTCACGTTGCTCGTCTCTCAGGAGTGGCTGAACGCGGACGACCACGTGCTCATCATCGACGACTTCATGGCCAACGGCTTCGCCGTGCAGGGCCTTGTCGATATCGTCAACGAGGCGGGCGCGAAGCTCGAAGGCATCGGCATCGCCGTGGAAAAGGGCTTCCAGGGCGGCGGTGACCGCTTCCGCGCGAGCGGTATCCCCTACAAGGCGCTCGCCGTCATCGAAAAGGCGGACGAGAACGGATTTGTCTTCCGCGAGGAATAAGTTCTTCAAAAAAGAGAGGCTGGCCATTTGGCCAGCCTCTCTTTTTTGAGCAGGTTTGCACTGCGCTTCGTGCCTTGCCGCCCGTAGGGCGTCTGCGACACGCGCTCCGTGAGAAGTGTTTTTTGGCACGCACACGCCCCAGGGCGGCTTCTCTTGCCGCTTTGCGGCAATTCACCTTCTGTCGCGCCAAAAAACGATTAAAATTTATTTCGCGTCTGCGGACGCGAAAGTCTGCGACGCTGGCGCCTGTTTTCTGCCCGAGAGGGCAGAAAATGCGGCAGGGGGGGCGACGGCCTGTTCGCTGCCGGGAGGCAGCAAAAGCGGCACGGGGATAATGGGGGAGAGGGAGCGGGGGAGTCTTTATTTCTCCGATAGGTGGGCTTGTTCCATTTTGCGGTAGAGGGTGCGGACGCTGATGCCGAGGGCCTGGGCGGCGCGGGCTTTGCCGGCGCTGTCCCAGCCGTACTGATTCAATAGGTCGCGGATGACGCTGCCTTCGGCTTCCTTGAGGGCGGGGAGGGGCTGCTGTTCGAGTTCGCGCAGGAACGACGGCGGCAGGTCGTCTGGCTGGATGATGCTGCCCTCGGCCATGTTGACGCAGTATTCGACGATGTTTTCGAGCTGTCGGACGTTGCCGGGCCAGCTGTAGCGGCGGAACAGCGCGAGCACTTCGTCGCTGAAGCCCTCGACGGTGGCGCCGAGCTGATGGTTAAACTTTTGCAGGAATGCGTCGAGCAGCTCAGGCAGGTCCTCCAAACGCTCGCGCAGCGGGCACATCTCCATATCGATGACGTTGAGCCGGTAGAAGAGGTCGGCGCGGAAGCGCCCCTCGGCGATGCGCTGGCGGATGTCGGCGTTCGAGGCGGAGATAATGCGCGTGTTGAGCGGAATGGGGCGTGTGCCGCCCACACGCTCGAACTGACGGTCCTGCAAAACGGTCAGCAGCTTTGCCTGCATGCTCATCGGCATCTCGCTGATCTCATCGAGAAAGAGCGTACCGCCCTCGGCCAGCTCCATCTTGCCCTGCTTGCCGGATTTGAGCGCGCCGGTGAACGAGCCGCCCTCGTAGCCAAACAACTCGCTTTCAAAGAGCGTTTCGGGGATGTTGGCGCAGCTGATGATGACAAACGGCTTGTCGCGGCGGTTGCTTTCGTAGTGAATGGCGCGGGCGAGAAGGCCCTTGCCCGTGCCGGTCTCGCCGGAGATGTAGACCGACGAGGGGCTGTTGAGGACTTTGTTCATCTGGCGGCGGACGCTCGCCATCTGCGTGCCGCTACCGCGCATGCGGCTGGCGTCGACATGGCGCGTGGGGGGCAGGATGGGGTCGGATTTGGCGCTCAGGCGCAGGGCCGCGCCCTCGCTTGAGCCGTCCGCACCCAGAATGGGGACGGATGTGAGCGTGAGCTCGCAGTCGGGGCGCAGGGGGACGCTCTGGTTCTGCACCGGCTGAGCGCTGAGCACCTCGGCACTCAGCTCACGGGGGAGAAAGTCGTGAATCGAGGTGAGGCAGCTGCCGCTGAGCATCGCGAGCGCGGGACCGTTGCTCGCGGTGATCTCGCCGCGGGCGTTCACGAGAAGAAGTCCCTCGGACACGAGCGACGTAAGCGCGGTGAACTGCTTTTCAAAGACCGAGGAGTCTCCCGCGTGGGCGTTTTTAATGAGCGTTGCCAGAAGGTCGGAAAAGTCGACCATGATGCGCTCAAAGTAGTCCATCTGCTCAGCGATGCGATCGTGTGCGCTCTCAGAGAACGCGGAAAACGACAGAACGCCGACAGGCGTGCCGTCGATGACGATGCGTTTGAGCAGCTCGAGCGTCGCAGGACAGTTGCCGCTGAAGCGGCAGCCAATGCACGAGCGCATCTCGCCCGGGCGCAGGACGATGACCTGGTCATTTTCGATGACTTCCATGATAGACGGCTTGTGCACCGCCGTGCCCTTGCGCTCCAGATACCCCGTGCTGCCCGTGACCAGCACGGCGGAATCGTCAAAAACCGCGCCTTCTATATTAAATAAGTGATGAATAATCTGCAAAACCTGCGAAATCTCCGCACGGTACAATGTCAGATCCATAAATCCGCCCCATTTCTCTCAGCTCTTGCGGCCAGTATAGCAGGATGTGGCAGGAAAGGCAAGAAAAAACGGCATGAATTTGACATAAATGTCTGTCGCGGTGACACGGATGGCAGAAAAATGGTGATTTTGACAAAACAAAAATGGAAAATGGAATGCTTGAGATGAAAAATCCAAAGAGCATATCCGCAATTTTCTATGAGAAATGTATGATTATGTCGATGGAGTTTTGTCCTTTACGACAAATATTTACTTTACTTGATAAAAGCGAGAAAAGTTGGTACGCTCTTTGCTTGTTTGCTTGTAGGAAAGCGGTAAGTAAAGCGCCGTGCAAAACCGGCGCTGACATTTGAAAGGAGTCCATACCATGATCCAGAAATCTGATCCGTTAAATCTGACCGGAAAAGTTGCGGTCATCACCGGCGCAGGCTCAGGCATCGGCCTCGGCGTTGCTCAGATGCTGTCCGCCTACGGCGCGGCTGTCGCCATCGTCGACGTGAGCCCCAAGGCCGAGGCTGCCGCGCAGGAGCTGCGCGATGCCGGCCGCAACGCCGCGTTTTTCCAGTGCGACGTGACAAACGAGCAGAGCGTGATCGACACGGTCAACGCCATCGTCGCCAAGTTCGGCCGCATTGATATTCTACATAACAACGCCGGCGTAACGGTGCGCAAGTGCATCGACGAGCTGAGCGAAAAAGAGTGGGACTTCGTTCTTGACGTGGGTCTCAAGGGCCTGTTCCTGATGAGCAAGCACGTCATCCCCGAGATGCGCAAGGTCGGCGGCGGCTCCATCGTCAACACCGGCTCGGGCTGGGGCCTCAAGGGCGGCGACCAGGCGGCTGCCTACTGCGCCGTCAAGGGCGGTATCGTCAACGTGACGCGCGCCATGGCCATCGACCACGGCAAGGACAACATCCGCGTCAACTCCATCAACCCCGGCGACACCGTGACTGCCATGATGATCAGCGAAGGCCGACAGACCGGCGAGATCAAGAGCGATGCCGATATTGATGAATTTCTCAAGTCCTGCGGCAGCGGCCGTCCGCTCGCCCGCATCGGCCAGCCGGAAGACATCGCCAAGGGTGTGCTGTTCCTTTGCTCCGATCTCGCCTCCTGGATCACGGGCGCGTCGCTCGTCGTGGACGGCGGCGGCATTGCCTAACTGATAACCATAATAAGAAAGGATAACTGCAATGAGTGTGAAAGGCTTCAAGAGTCATCCGTACATCCCGAACTCCGTTCCCGAAGTGGAGCAGGAGATGCTGCACGAGATCGGCCTGAACTCTCTCGAGCAGCTGCACGAGGAAGTGCCCGACGAGATCATCTTGAAAAACGAAATGAACCTGCCCGAGGCGTTCGGCTCCGAGTATGAGCTGCGCCGCCACGTCGAAAAGCTGCTCAAGAAGAACAGCTCCTGCGACGATAACCTCAACTTCCTCGGCGCGGGCTGCTATCAGCACTATGTGCCCGCCATCTGCGACGAGATCAGCGGCAAGGGCGAGTTCCTGACCGCTTACGGCGGCGAGAGCTACAACGACTTCGGCCGCTTCCAGAGCCTTTTTGAATATGAGAGCCTGATGGCCGAGCTCGTCGACATGGAGGTCGTCAACGTCCCGACGATGGACTACTCCCAGGCCGCTTCCACCGCCATCCGCATGGGCAGCCGTGTTGCAGGGCGCACCGGCGTTCTCGTCCCCGCCTCCATGGATCGCGAAAAGCTCGCCGTCATCAAGAACTACTGTACGCCCGACCTCACGATTGAAGAGGTCAAGTGCGACGAAAAGACCGGCTGCATCGACCTCGCTGACCTCAAGAGCAAGCTGAATGATTCCATCGGCGTCGTCTACTTTGAGAACCCCAACTACTTCGGTGCGTTCGAAGTCGACTCCCGCGAGATCGCGAACGCCGCGCATGACGCGCTCGCGCAGTGCGTCGTCGGCGTCGACCCCATCTCCCTCGGCGTTGTGGCCGTGCCCCGCAGCTACGGCGCAGACATCGTCTGCGGCGACCTGCAGCCGCTCGGCATCCACATGAACTACGGCGGCGGCCAGTCCGGCTTCATGGCCACGATGGACGACCCGACCTACGTTCTCGAATTCCCCTCCCGCCTCTTCGGTATCTGCCGCACCAACACCGAGGGCGAGTACGCTTTCGCTGACGTTGCATACGACCGCACTTCGTTCGGCCACCTGCGCGACAAGGCCAAGGAATATGTCGGCACGCAGACTGCTCTCTGGGGTATCACCGCGGGCGTTTACCTCGCGACCATGGGTCCCGAGGGCATGAAGGAAGTCGGCGAGACCATCATGCAGAACGCCCAGTACGCTGCAAGCAAGCTCGCTGCTCTGCCGGATGTGTCGCTGCGCTTCGAGACTCCGTTCTTTAAGGAGTTTGTGCTTGATTTCAACAAGACCGGCAAGACGGTGAAGGAGATCAACAAGGCGCTGCTCAAAAAGCACATTTTCGGCGGCAAGGATCTCTCCAGTGATTTCCCCGCGCTCGGCCAGTGCGCCATGTACTGCGTGACGGAAGTCCACACCAAGGAGGATATCGACACTCTCGTCTCCGCGCTGAACGAGATCCTGGGTTGAAAGGAGAGAAAAAAATATGAAAAAGATTGATAGAAGCTCCAAGGTTCGCACCGGTTTCCATCAGGCGAAGTGGGACGAACCCGTCATTTTCGAACTGAGCAAGCACGGCGAGCGCGGCATCCTTGTCAACAAGGCTGACCCCAAGGTCGCCGAGGCTGTGGAAGGAGTGAGCGCGTTGCCCGAGTTCCTCAAGCGCAAGGAAGCCCCCTCGCTGCCTGAGATCTCTCAGCCCCGCGTGCTGCGCCACTATGCGCGCCTCGCGCAGGAGACCCTCGGTGCCGATGTCAACATCGAGATCGGCCAGGGCACCTGCACCGTGAAGTACAGCCCCAAGGTCAACGACCAGCTCGCCAACCTTCCCCAGATGCGCGAGATGCACCCTTTGCAGGACGAAAGCACCTGCCAAGGCATCATGGAGATCATGTACAACACCGGCAAGTACATGTGCGAGATTTCTGGCATGGATCGTTTCTCCTTCCAACCCAGCGGCGGCTCCCAGGGCATCCTGGGCATGGCGTCCCTCGTGTACGCCTACTACAAGTCCCGCGGCGAGGAGAAGCAGCGCAACGAGATCATCACCACGATCTACTCTCACCCCTCTGACGCGGCGGCTCCGCACGTCAAGGGCTTCAAGATCATCTACCTGCACCCCGATGAGAACGGCTATCCCGACTATGAGGCGTTCAAGGCTGCCGTGAACGAGCACACCGCTGCCTTCTTCGTCGCCAACCCCGAGGATACCGGCGTTTACAACAAGAACGTCCTCAAGTTCACCAAGCTCGTGCACGAGCACGGCGGCCTCTGCGCTTACGACCAGGCCAACGCCAACGGTCTTCTCGGCGTGACCCGCGCGCGCGAGGCAGGCTTTGATATGTGCTTTTTCAACCTGCACAAGACCTTCTCCACCCCGCACGGCTGCGGCGGTCCCGCCTGCGGCGCCGTCGGCTGCACGAAGGAGCTCGAAAAGTTCCTGCCCGCGCCGCTGATCGGCTTCGACGGTGAGAAGTACTTCTACGATTACGAGACCACGAGCAACCCGTCCGCCATCGGCAAGATCCGCGAGTTCAACGGTGTTGCGCCGGTCATACTCAAGGCCTATGCGTGGATCCGCGCCATGGGTCCCGACGGTCTCTATCAGGTGGCCAAGACCGCCGTCCTCAACAACAACTATATGTTCAAAAAGCTCATGGAGCTCCACTGCGTCGACGCGCCCTACATCCCCGGCAAGCAGCGCATCGAGCAGTGCCGCTACACGCTTGAAACGCTCGCCAAGGAGACCGGCGTCGGCACGGCGGACGTGCAGCGCCGCATGATGGACTTCGGTATGCACTACTGGCAGAGCCATCACCCGTACTACGTGCCCGAGCCGATGACCCTCGAGCCGACCGAGACCCCGTCCAAGGAGGATATCGACGAGTACATCGAGACCCTCAAGTACGTCTTCGACGAGGCCTACAACGATCCTGAAAAGGTCAAGAACGCCCCGTATCAGAGCGTGTGCCACCAGCTCGATGAGTCCAATATGGACGATCCCGAGCAGTGGGCCGTGACCTGGCGCTGCTATCTGAAGAAGTTCCAGTGAAACACTTAGGCCTGATCGTCAACCCCATCGCGGGTATGGGCGGAAGCGTAGGATTAAAGGGCACCGACGGCGTGGCAGCGGAAGCTGCCC
>OGLV01000273.1_pt1 | contig 21209 bp, 18 predicted proteins | sample 1572851 | NCBI WGS metagenome assembly OGLV01 (sample SAMEA2582005, study PRJEB24529) | metagenome | biome: Human gut stool | place: China | collected 2011
ATCGTCATTTCATATCGAGACCACCCACCCTCCTCATGTTTAATTATTAAATAAATAATTACTATCACACGCAGCGGCAGCAGCAACTACATACATAATATATAAATTAATAAAATAATAATTCAATAATATAAATAAAAAACTAAACAATTAAATAACTAACTAAATAAATAATAAATCATATCTTTCTTCTTTAAAAAAACACTTAAGGGAAATTCCCTATACACCCCATTCCCCTTAACAACCTCAAACCCACCCGAGAGGAGGACACATGAGCAGTTTTAGACTTACGAAACGAGACTATCTTATTTTTCAGGAAGTCGCCCGTTGGCGTGTCATCACTGGTAAGCAAATATGTATTTTAGCAAGTTTTCCAAGTTTAAGGACATGCGACCGTAGGTTAAAAAAGTTAATAGATAATGGATATATTACACGTCAAAAAATCATTTATGGAATACCAAGTTTGTATAGCTTAACACATCAAGCAAAAATATTAATCGGATTGCCTGCGAGAATTGAAAAAATCAGATTAGAGCAAATTTCACACGATATCACAGTTTTAAATGTAGCAATATATTTTCATAACGTAAAAGGCATTCTCTTCGCGGATATAAAAACTGAAAAGCAATTACACAGCTTGGACGGTTTCAGCAACCGAAATCACAGACCGGATTTTATATATACGATAAACGGAAAAACAACGTGCGTTGAAGTTGAGCTATCTTTGAAAAATAAAGATAGACTTGAAAAAAATATCAAGCAGGATTTTATGAATTACGACTTTACATACTGGGTAGTTACAGATAGAGAAAACAAAATCGCTCAAATCATTGAACAGAACCGCACAATTTACCCTACAATTGAAATCTTAGAATTAAGAGAAATAAAGGAGGAATTTGAGCATGGATAAATTTATATCTTTTGTCTGGACACGGAGCAGAACAGCACGGTAATGCTATTTTACTTGCTGTCATTTTCATTGCCCTTGTCGTTGTGTTATGGGAGAGCAGACGCAGTTATTTGCTTCGTAAAATCTTCAACTTTTGGAGGGAGATGAAACCAATTATAAGAGCTACGCGTCAAAAAAAGAAACAAGTGAACAGTCAACAAGAAAATGCTACTTTGATTGGGTTAAATGGACGTAAAAACGTATATGTTCCAGACAACGCAAAACACATTTTCATTGCTGGTACAACCGGCAGTGGAAAAACTGTTGCACTTTCTAATTTTATCCAGCACGGGATAGAAAAAAGTTTTCCTTTGCTAGTGATTGACGGGAAAGGAGATATTGGAGCCGGTTCAATTTTGGAAATCACAAAGCAATTTTGCAGAGAATATAAAAAGAAGCTGTACATAGTTAATCTTTCAGAACCAGAGCAATCCAGTAAATATAATCCCTTTGCTAATGCTTCTCCGACCGCCTGCAAGGATATGCTTATTAACTTAACAGATTGGAGCGAACAGCACTACAAGAGCAATTCAGAGCGTTTTTTACAGCGTCTTATTATCTTGTTACAGCAAAGCAATATTCCGCTATCATTTCAAACAATCATCAGTCATATGAGTACCGACAGCTTTAATGCATTAAGTGCAAATCTATTAAAGCAAGAAGAAATCAGCAAGCAAGAGCATTTGCTCAACTTAGAAATTTCAAAAACTTGTGGAAAGATTGCAGAGAGTGCCACCGCCCGTTTTTCAACCATAGCCGAAAGTGAAGTAGGGCAAATCTTTGACACCGACGGAATAGATATTTACACAGCAATACAAGAACGTGCTGTCATTCTCTTTGTTTTAAATCCACTTCTTTATCCTGAACTAAGTCCACTTATGGGACGAATGGTTTTGATTGACGCAAAGCAAGCTGTAAGCAAGTGCTTCAATACGAACCTTGAACGCGGTTTCTTCATTTTTGACGAAGTCAGTTCCTATGCTTCCCCATCTCTTATAGATTTAGTAAACAAATCGAGAAGTGCAAATATTACTTGTGTTCTTGCAACGCAAAGTCTCAGCGACTTGGATTATAGCGTTGACACATCTTTCCGCGAGCAGGTTATAGAGAACTGCAATAACTATATTGTGCTTCGTCAAAATAGCGCGACTAACGCGGAAACTTGGGCAAATATTCTTGGCACTCGTGAAAGTGTCGAAGTAACCTATCAAGTTGAACAACAATCACGCATTACAAATGCAACTGGCCTTGGTTCGGCAAAACGTGTGCGTGAATTCTTGTATCACCCTGATGAAATTAAAACGCTTACGACTGGCAATGCATTTTTTCTATCGAAGGATAATAACTTTCATTGTAAGCTCAAAGTAAATAAACCTTTTTAAAATGATTGGGGGTCTACACATGTGGCAAATCATATATCCGCGTCTTAAAAAAGTTGCGCTCTTTTGCCTCTCTCATTGGACGTATATACTTTGGTTTTTGCTTTATTTCATGGGTTCCTTCCTGATATTGTCGTCTAACCGTTTTATGGATTATGGAGAAGCTTTTATTACCTGCGTTGTTCTATATATGATATCTATTGCTGTTGCCCTCACTTGTGGAGAGTTCGTTCAAAAGCTTCTGAACGGTGTCAGACCGCCGGAAACAAGCAGAGAGAAAGATTATTTGCTGCCACTTTTTAATGACGTTTATGAGGACGCGAAAGAGCTTTATTCAGACCTTCCGCGTATAAAGATTTTCATTATAGATAATCTTTCAGTAAATGCATTTGCACTTGGCACGCACACAGTAGCGGTTACACAAGGGGCAATTAACACTTTCAGCATTGAAGAACTGCAAGGGATTATTGCACATGAAATAGCACATATCTATTATGGAGATACAAAATCAAAAATGCTAAATGAAATTGGAAATGGGTTGTTTTCTATATATGTTCTATTCGTAGATTTGTTTTTGAAGGTTTTAGATTTGTTTTTTATTGACTTAGACGACCCTGATACAAAGGATACGAGCACCCTTTTTCGTGCGTTATTTTTATGTTTGCGTCTTATTATCAATTTAAGTGTAATGGTAACACTCTTTCTTGGAAATGTGTTGTTATCCGGAAATGAACGCAAAAATGAATTAAGAGCAGATAGATTTGCCCACAGTATCGGTCATGACGAAGGATTAAAAAATGCGTTGTACTTGCTTCAAAAAATGAGCTTAGGGGAAAATATGCGTTTTATTGATAGAATGCAACAGAACCACCCACGCATATCTAAACGGATTGAAAAATTAGAAGAACTACAAGAGCAGGAGCAATGAACATACACAATATTTCATACCCCCTTAGTTGATAAAAATTGCACACAACAACAAAAATAGACTGCATTTATTGAATGCGGTCTATTTTTGTTTGTGTGCATATATTTGCTGTTGGGGTATGGAATATGTTTTTGATTGTTGTCACCATTCGCTGTTGAAGTGTAGACGACGGTTCCGTCTTTGTCAAGGGTAAATGAACGGACTACGTCCGCCCTTGACAAATCCGTCCCCGCCGCCTATTTCGCAATCAGCGGATGATGACCCCACCCCGCAACGGGCGTTGCCAAATTTGAATTTTGGGAGGTGCGAAAATGTTTGATACAAGTTAGAACCGGTTAAGCATTTAAAAATACTAGAAGAATATATATTAAAAGAAAGGGGAAATAAGAAATGAAACTTGATTCAATCGGGAATTATTGCATGTATTTACGAAAATCCAGAAAGGATATAGAAGCGGAAAAGCACGGTGAAGGGGAAACTCTAAAAAGGCATTTTGATACGCTAATGTCACTAGCTAACCGCCTTAAAATCATAATTCGTGAGGACGCGATTTATAAAGAAATCGTAAGTGGTGATACGATTGCTTCCCGTCCTGTCATGCAACAGTTACTTGCAGATATTGAAACGGGGAAATGGGATGGTGTACTCGTTGTAGAAGTGGAACGTTTGGCGCGTGGCGATACGATAGACCAGGGGATTGTAGCCCAAACCTTCAAGTATAGCAACACAAAAATCATTACCCCGATGAAAATCTACAACCCAAACGACGAAGGGGATGAAGAATATTTTGAGTTCGGTCTCTTTATGGCAAGAAGAGAGTATAAAAAGATACGACAAAGAATGCAAAACGGTCGTGTTGCTTCCGTACAGGAAGGTAAATTTGTTGGCAATGTTGCCCCCTATGGTTTTAGTAGAAAGAAAATAAAGGGAGACAAAGGATTTATTTTAGTGGAGAATCCGGAAGAAGCCGATACACTGAAACTCATTTTTGAACTGTACGCCAATCTAAATTATTCCTATAACCGAATTGCCGACCATTTAAATTCTTTGGGAATCAAGCCACGTCATGCAAAAAATTGGACTGTGGCAACCATTCGTGACATTCTTCACAACGAAACTTATAGAGGAATTTTACATTGGGGAGCTAGAAAGAATGTAAAAGTTATCAAAAAGGGCATTGTGACAATGACAAGACCAAGAAATAAAGGTGACTATACGGTATCACAAGGTCTACATACCCCATTAATTAGCCAAGAGCTATGGGAAAAGGTGTTGGAACGCCATCGTGTAACCGCTCCCAAATGCCCTCATAAAACCGCTTTGCAGAACCCCCTTGCGGGCATTGTGATATGTGGCAAGTGCGGGGAGAAAATGCAAAGGAGACCGTATAAAGACAGACAGCCATCATTAATTTGTACAAATCGAAAATGTGACAATATCAGTTCTGACTTAGAAATTATTGAACGCAAAATCATAGAAGCACTCAAGGAGTGGTTAGGAGATGTTGCAATCAATTTTGAAAAGGTCGAAGAAGAAAACGCATTACAAGTCAAAGCTCTGGAAAGAGCATTAACGAAAACGAAATTAGAGCTTGAAAAGGCAGAACTCAAACTAAAACGTGTCTGTGAGTGCTTTGAAGAAAAAACGTATACGCGCGAAGTTTATTTACAACGTTCCCAAACGGTATCGGAAGAAATCAGGAAACTTAGAGAAGATGTGGTAAATCAAGAAAAGGAATTGGAGGAAACGCGTGTGAAATATAAATCTGAAGAGGACTTCGTACCACAAGCCCAATATGTATTGGATACTTACTATATGACGAACGACCCAGAAGAACGAAACATAATGCTGAAAAACATTTTGGAAAAAGTAGTCTATACGAAAACCGAAAGGGCAATCCGAAAGGATAGCGACCCCACCAATTTTATTATTGAGCTTTATCCTAAAATCAGCAAAATTAATTCTTAATTAGGATAAAAGCGACAATCTCTAACATGCGTGGTACAGAGGGGAAAAAATCCTCCTAAAAATCAATCCCAATTAGAGATGATTTTTTCCACATGAAATCGTGATTTTCCTTGTAGATAAAGGGATTATGAAGCATTCCATTATTTTACAATCGCTCAATTTCCAACAATGCACGGGCGAGTTCTTCTGTACCAATATCTGTCAGCAATCCTTTCAATTCCGCATATGGCATCGAATAGCGCTGTGACAGATAACGCAATGACGCACCAAGCTCACCGTCCCCTGTGCGGATTTTATTGCGCATCAGCTTGCAAAGGGAAGTGGAATCGAATAGAAAGTTTGGATTTTAAAAAGAAAAATTTTACAGTATCAATGGTTTTCTGTATTAAAAAATGTTGTAAATGCTTCTATTTTTGTTGTAGAAAGCAATCAATATTCTTATAAAAAATATTGATTGCAGTTTTTTTCTTGACTTTATTTTAGAAGAGTTCTATAATAACTACAAAGAATAGACTAATTAAATCCTAGAGATTGATTATGAATTGTCGATTTCATACATAGCGAAGGGGAAAAACACATGAGCTATATCGCGCAGGGACTCAACAACTATACGAAAACCTACTCTAATAAGCGGACAGGCTTTTCGGTGGGCTATTATACTGTTTCTCAGGTAAAGGCGCTCTATCCACAGGGGGATTATCAAGTGGCCGCCCAGATCGGCGCCGGCGTCAAAAAAAATGCGCCGGATACGCTGGCCTACAATGGAAAAACAGAACCGGCCGCTCCTTACAAGAAAAATCCGCTGCATCGCACGGCTGGCTATATCAGTTGCGGCGAAAAGCAGTTTGTCGCGGTGAAGAAGAACATTGTTTGGCTATGGATTTTGCTGCTGATCCTTTTGCTGGCGCTGATTTTTGGCATACAGTATGCGGCGAATCATTGGGATGAGATGTTCCCGGATCAGCCTGCGGCTGCTTCTACAGATCCCAAAGGCCAAGTGGATCAAAATATCGTAGAAGGCGATATTACGCTAAGCACCAAGAAAAAAATTGATACCAAGGGGAAAACCATCAAACTGCCGGGCATTACCTCAATGAAATTTAAGGCGGGGCAAACGGAGCAGGAGTTTGTGCTTCGCAATCCGGAAGGGAATCCCTGCTATTTTAAATTCCAGATTATTTTGGATAAAACGGGCGAAATTTTGTATGAATCGAATCTCGTTCCGCCAGGATATGCAATTGCAAAATTTCATTTAAAGCGCGCAATGGATGCAGGCAGCTATAAAGCTACAGTGAAATATTTAACCTATTCATTCGATGCGGAGCAAAACCGGCTGAATAACGCGCAGGTAAAAACAACGATTACAGTGGAATAAACCTATGATTGGCAGGATCACGGGCCAAAAGGAGAAAATTTATGAACGGGGGTCGTTCGGAATGAAACAAAGGACGAAATATAGCAAACGTTGCCTTGCGGTTCTGCTTGCGATACTGATGCTGCTTGCGGCCGCGCAGCCGGTGTCGCTTGTGGCTGCGGCGGCAGGGGATGATCCGGACCCGCAATTTGGCGAGGGCGCGGCACGCGCACGCTATACCACGAGCGGTACGTTGGAGATTTCTTTTCCTGAGGCGCAGGCGATAGCAGGCGGGATTTCTTACTATGCGGATTTTTATGATTTGGATCGGGGCTATCCCCAGCGCGAAACGCCGATCGTCTCTGCGGTGGAATTGAGTGGGGCACGGACAATGGCCGGTGAAAGCGCGTTAATTTTCTCAGAACTTTCTGCTGAGCAGATCAAAGCGTATGGTTTAAATATGTCTCATCGTATTAGCGTTGCAATTACGGCAGTGGATGCAGATGGATGGCGTTCGCAGCCGATCGAAGCCTTGGTCGGGGATTCATTGGATGTTCCAGCAGCGGGAGCGTCTCCAACCGGGTCAGATCGTTATACCTCTGTTTCCCGGTTTGAAGATGCCTATAACGCCGCCAGGGAAGATGGCGGCACCCATGATTCCGGCGCAAAATTTTGGGAGTATAATAACGGCAACGGTACCGCCGCAATGAATATTGACGGCGTGTATGATGGCAATAAGAATGCGTATCAGACGCCAGGCTTTGATAATAGTCAAGCTTTTCGTTTCTACATGAATGGCAATGAGCGTTCGGCAGACAGCTATGAGCGTTTCGATGTTATGTACAACCAAGATCATTATCAGTTTAAGAATGCAGAAGAACTGTGGATCTGGGTGGACACCTCTTATGTTTCGTTTGAAGAGTTTGCGCTTCAAGTTCGGTATATGGATTATACTGGCACGCTTCGCATAGACAGCGGAGATTTTTCAGTAGAAGGGAATTGGATTACGCATGCGTATAGCAAGGATGTTTACAGCACAGTCGGCTATGCAAAGCAAAATCATGAAGCGGTTCCGGTTTATTACCAAAATGCAGACGGGCTATGGGATACGATGTATACCAATACGGATGGTTATTTGGAGGATTTCGGCCATTATCGTGGATTCCTTCGCGTTCCTATTGACAAACTATGGAATGAAGATGCGAGTAGTTCTTATAAACAGTTAACAACAGAGCACCCCTATTCTTATGAAATTTCCGTTTGGGATGGATATGTGGGCGTAAATACAGAAAGGGCACATTTCACTGCGGAGACGGCTTATACGGCTCCCGAGGGTTCTCTTTCATGGATTGACCGTGAGTACAAGTTCCCCGGTTGGGAAGATCGAACAATTTATTTTGATAAAACGAGATTTGAAAATACAACAGGATATCGATTAGGGGTTACTCCGATTGAAGATATCGCCTCTGTTGGCTTTACATGGCGTGGTGCCTCTGAGGATAGTATGAACAAGCCGTTTTACATCGATCAGATCGGCTTCAGCGGCAAAAATCTTGAAACAAATGACCCGGGCTCCAGCATTGCTCCCCTACAAACGCTGGATACCTATCATATGGTGCCGAGCGATCAGGAGGCAGTAGAGAAGCTGGTGAATCAACATATCCCGGATGTGGAGGCTGTCAACGTTGCCGATGCAGGGATCATTGAGGATCTGGAGGCGATTTGCGCGGAGCTGAGCGCAACAGTCACCTTGCCGGAAAAGCTGAAACAGGCAAGAGAGCGTCTGAATCAGATTCTGAATGGGCAGGATCCGGTGCTGTATTTACATACGGAGCTGCAAAAAGCTGATGCCGATATTCCAGCGCTATTCGAGCTTTATCAAACCTTTACCTTGGGAGAGCTTCAGCGCTTTGGCCTGAAGGATGAAGCGGATCTGATCCGCCGTTATAATGAAACCGGGCAGAGCGAATGGTATCCCAGCGCTTTGACACAGCTTTATTTCAAAGCCTTTAACGATGTGGAGCAGAACTATGCGGTTGGTCAGACTGCCATCCATGAGTATGACGATTACCGCCTGGAACCGAATGGAAAATGGCATTATTTTGACCGTGCCCATCACCTGCTTTGGGAGAACGGGATTTATAAGGGCGCGTGGGAAAACAGCAAGAACCTTGTAGCTTACAGCCGCTCCTCTTATGATTCTGCGGAAACGGGAACGAATAGTACCGATCAGCGTTTCAGCTTGGCGTCCACATCCGTGGGGCAGAATGGTTTTGCAAGCTCCCGTTCCATTGATACAAGCTTCTATCGTGATTCCTTATCTAATGGCGAAACCTATCGCATCTCCCTGACGCATAACGGAGAAAATAAGGATAACTGGGATGCGCTCAGCGGCGTGAATATCGGCCAGGCGACAGATTTCATCTTCTACGCAGATTTTTCTGAAATGAATGATATCCGCAAGATGTGGGTTGCCTTGCGTACGGAAAATGGCAATATTTATTCCCATGATGAAGACGATGGTACACAGTGGGACTATCAAATTCTGGATATGGATGCGGCGATCCCTGCATGGAAAACTGTTCAAACAGATAACGATGGGAACGACGGCTGTATGACAGGCGCCTCGCTGAACGGGTTCCGTGGCTTTATTAAAATACCGCTTTCCCATTTTTGTGAGATTACAAGCAACGGCAATGCCGGCCCTGTGATTTCTGCCAATGCAGTTGTTAAGCAGATCAAGCTATTTTATACCGGCTCTCAGGGCGGCGAGAGTCCTGCGGGTACGACGATGTCGGTGGATATGTTCGGTTTTTCGAGCGGCACGCCAATAAGCGGCTTTGAGCAGCTCCATCCGGAGAGGGAATTGGAGGAGCCACAGCTTCAAAGCTCTGATGTGGAAAGTGCTGTAGCAGCAATTCTTGCCTTGTATGAAGATGTTACGTTGCTCAATGAAACAGAAGCAAAGACGGATTATCTCTTCAGCTATGGCAGAACGGAACAGTCCATCACAGCATATCGCGAGATGTTGGCTCTTTACCATACGCTGACGGTTACAGAAAAGGGAGAGGTGGAGCAAAAGCTCCCGGCCAACATAAAAATGGCGGATATGGAGGCCTTTGTACGCAATTATGATACCTTCGGCGGGGTACAGGGCAACCTGAAAAAATATGTTGATAGCGCCGTTGCACAGCGTGAAACGATTGAAAATGCTTTTCAAAAAACGGCGGTGTCCACTGGCCCTGTGGGTACGTTGCTGGAGGAATATAACGACTACCCGGCGAAATACCAGAATGCAGTTTTAACCTATTGGGCGGATCGTAACCTTTCCGCCGTCTTCCCGAACTTCACTGTGCAAACGGATCAGATTACCACGAACACATCAGCAGATGATCCGCTCATCACGATGCAAATCAATGCGGAGGGCACCGCTTATTCCGGCAGCGCCGCGCTGCCTTTCTATGCTGCTGCGGCTGATCCCTACAATGTGGAGCTTGATATTCCTTCAACCGTCGAGCTTTCTATGGGTGATACGAAAATTACTGTGCCGATTAATGGTCGCAAACTCAATCCCACCGACCCGGGCACGATGAATTTCGAGCTCTCCATTGCCGAATCGAGTGTTGAGAAATCCGGTGTCTATACCGGCTCCTTCAATGTCACGTTGAAGACGCCTGTGGCAGATAAGGGCACGAATCAGGGTAGCAACACAATTTCCGGCGGTGTCCCGAATGCAGAAAGCTACCGCATGGAAACCTACACCGTTTATGTCCAGCTCGTCTGCGACGCTTCCTACACCGTCGTTATCCCGGCGGATGTCGGCGTGGGCTGGGGGAGGACTGATCGAGTGGAGGCCGGTTCGCTGAAGGTCGAAAATCTGTTTATCCCCACAACGGCTTCGGTTGAAGTGGGCGTAACCTCCGAGAATGAGTTCAAGATGATTCATAACAGCTTTGCGCTTCCTTATCGGTATCAAACAGGGGATCTGAAGGATTTCCGTGGAGATACGTTCAATATGAGCACAACTGATCTTGAGAGGGAGCTGTATGTTGAAGTGCCCAATTGGTCCGGTGCTCCCAGCGATCAATATAAAGATACGCTGACCTTCACCGTAACCTATCACGAGCCCTGAGCCTTCGCTCTTTGATTGAAAGGGGAGATATCGCATGAAAAAATGGATTGCTTCTGTGGTGGCTGGCGCGATGCTGGCGGCCGCCTGCATGGGCGGTGCTTCTGCCGCCGTGCTGGAGCAGGATACTCCGTCAGGCTCCGCAGTGGTGCGCACTTCGTGCGAGGTGGAGTATTCTGTGGTGATTCCCGCTGATGTGGAAATTCCCTTCGGTGCGCTGGATACCGCGCTCGGCCATGTGTATGCGGATGTGATGAAGCTTGAGGCCGGCATGGGCGTGTATGTGGCTGTCGCCTCCCAGGAGGATTACCGCCTGATGGATGCAGCCGGTGCAGAGCGCGGCATTGCCTATGCGCTCGAGGGGGCTGGCGCGATCTGCTTTGACCGCGTGAATGATCCAACCCGCTTCCCGCTGAATGCTCGGATTGCGCAGCAGGAGTGGGATGCCGCCTATGCGGGCGATTATGAGGATACGCTGCTCTTCACCGTCAGCTATGAAGCGCTTGCCTGAGTGGCTTTGGCCAGATCATTGTGAGCTGGCGGCAGGCTCTTGCCGCTTCTCATTGTGATAATAAAGAAACCCCGATTTTTGTGAAAAGGAGAAGATCATTATGAAAAAAGTTCTTGCTCTTGCCCTTGCCCTTTGCATGATGCTGGCCATGGGCACGGTCGCCTTTGCCTACGGCGAAACGATCAACAAGGATACGGTTCCCCAGTCCGGCAGCATGCTGGTGAAGACGGATGCCGATCTCCCAACAGAGCCCGGCGTGCCCGGCGGCGATGAGGAGTGGACGGTCACCATCCCCGCAGAGCTGGTTGTGCCGTGGGATAACGAAGAGGATAGCGCCTCTGAAACGCAGCAGTATACTCTGGACGCTACGCTTGCCGCCACCTCCGATGTGACCGTTACGGTCGCCCCCTTTGGCGAGAAGGCACTCACCATGACCTGCGGGGATGATTCCCTGCTAGCCACCATTGATGGCGATGAGAGCATCAAGGTTTCCGGCAATGATACGGCGAGCGGCGATGTTTTCGCCTCCATCACGGCGGCAGATTTTGACGCTGCGCCGGTTGGCCTTTATCAGGGCGAACTCACCTTCACTGTGGTGTATGATAACCACATTGTTGCTTAATTGCTTCGCTTCATAAGGGTGGATTCTCCGTCTTCGCATTCCCGCCCTATGAAATAAAAGCTCCAAAATTTTAAAACCAAAGGAGAAAACGACAATGAAAAAAGTTATTGCACTTGTACTTGCACTTTGCATGGTTTTTGCAATGAGCGCTGTTGCGTTCGCGGTTGAAGAAACAATCACAAAGGGTGCTGCTGATCAGGAAGGCGCTGTTGTCGTCCGGACGGTATTTGATGATGATACTCCCGGCGCATATGATAGCTACACTGTCACAATCCCGGCCGATGTTACTGTTGATTGGGGCGCAGATAGTGCTGCTATTCCTGCGGTGAAGGTTGACTATCAGCTTGCCGCTACTTCTTCTCTGAAGGTAACGGCCGCGTATGAAGATAATGCGGACGACGCGATTACGTCCTCTATGGCTGCTGATGAGTCTGACGTCTACACGAATGGTCAGGCCAGCGTTGAGACCCTTAACGAAGAAGTTGCCATCACTGTTTGGGGCGGCGCTCCTGCTGCAGGCTTGATTGTTGGTACGGTTAACTATACCGTGGTGTACACTGCTGCCTAATCTCAACACCTAACTTATTCGTTTATCTCATTTTCCCTGCCCGGCGCGTACCGGGCAGGGGACACCGGGCGGCCTACGCCGCTCATCCAATCTGAGAGGTGATTCGTTGTGAAAAAAGCGCTGGCGCTCCTGCTCTGCCTGCTGTTGGCCTGCGGCTGCTGCCTACCGGCACTTGCTGCTGATGGGGCCGGGCAGTCGGGAATGACGCTCTCGACGGTCGTACCGGATACGCATACCGTGCAGGTCACTTATAACCGGGGCGGATACGTGATGGTGAACGGTGCATTGTGCGAAGACGGATGCACCCTGACAGTGCCGCGCCATTCCCAGTTGGAGTTGTCTCTCATTACACAAAAGGGCTATCGGGTGGAAAGTGTGCTGGTCAACGGCGTTGATGTTACGGCAAGCGTCGTGAACGGCTCGTATACGATCCCTTCCGTTTCGCGCGATATAGAGATCGCTGTCACATTCCGTGCGCGTTCTGCCGGTGAAGAGGTGTCGGCTGTGGACGTGGCCGGTAAGGTGTATCAGGAGGATGATCTCCTTCCCGGTGCGGAAGTAAACTTGGATTTTGGCACGGTGAAAGCGGTTTCCGGCCAAGATGGCAGCTATTTGCTGGAAAGCTTGGAGGATGGCCGCCATTATGTGGAAATCTTAGTAGACGGCAAAGTGGTTGGCCGCACGCAGTTTGTGCTGCAAGCGGCCGAGGTGAACGAAACGGTAGTTGATACCCTGTCAGACGGTACGCAGCGTGTGCAGTATCCAAAGGGGACAGTGAAGGTGTATCTGGACTTTATCGTCAATGCGGATGGAAGTATCACCATTCGCCCGGGTGAAGAGCCCGCGTCACCGCCCGTTACTCCCCCGGATGTACAGCCGGAGATTCCGGATTTGGGCGACTCGCTCCTGATCCTGTTTCTGCTTCTGATGGCGTTTGGGGCAGGCATGGTGGCCTTTGCCTCCCGCCGCAGACGTGAGTATATGTTCTGATCTCATGAAAAAGTTCATTTAGCAAAACCCCGCGGGAGGCAATGCGTTTCCCAGCGGGGTTTTGCGTGTTTTGCAGGGGCCAGTCATATTCCCCCTCCTCTTTCAATAGGTTAAGTATCGAAAGGGGGCGAGGGCTATGGCACGTAAACCAGATGAACATATGGCTCTTCCAGTAACAGAGCAATTTGCGCAGGATGGCGCTCGGTTCGATACGCTTTTGATGGATATGGCAAAGGTGCTCTTTACACAATGGCTGCACGCTGAGGAGCAAAGGAGGGGGACGCGATGAGGCGGAAAAACGGCATGGATCGGAAACATCGTGCCGGGCTGTATCTTCGCCTGTCGAAGGAGGATGAGGCACAGGGGCAATCTGGCAGCATTTCAAATCAGCGGGCAATTTTGGAACGATATGCGCAGGATCAGGGCTGGGAGGTAGCCGGCTGTTATATTGATGATGGTTATTCCGGCCTCCATTTCGACCGGCCCGGCTTTCAGAGGCTGCTCAGCGATATTGAGGCGGGCCTAGTGAACCTAGTGCTCACCAAGGATCTCTCCCGGCTCGGTAGAGATTATATTGATACCGGCTATTATTTGGAGCGGTATTTTCCCAGCAGGCAGGTGAGATATATTGCATTAGCGGATGGAATCGACACCTTCGCTTCTAGCTCTGCGCAGAATGATATGGGGCCCTTTAAATCGGTTATGAACGATTTATATGCAAAGGATATCTCTCAAAAAGTGCGTGCCGTTATGGATACCAAGCGGGAGGCCGGCCAATTTATCGGCGCCTTTGCACCTTATGGTTATCAAAAGGATCCGGAAAACAAAAATCGGCTGTTTGTAGATGGTCCGGCGGCCGAAGTGGTGCGGCGGATTTTTGAGGAATATCTGGCAGGGCAAAGTATGGCGGGGATTGCGCGTCGGCTCAATCAGGAGGGAGTGCTTCCTCCATCGCGTTATAAAGCGGAGATTCAACGGCTGCCCTATCACAATGCGAATGCAGTGCAGGGCGTTTGGCGGGCGGAAACGATCCGGACGATATTGGGTAACCCCACTTATGCGGGCGATCTTGCCCAGGGAAAAAACGAGAAATGGAGCTATAAGCTAAAGGCTTCCCATAAGGTGCCGCGCCAGGAATGGACGGTCGTGCCTGATACCCATGAGGCGATCATTGACAAAGAGGCGTTCCAGATCGTGCAGCAGCTGTTGGAGAGGCGAAGCGGCCACTGCAAAACGAAGGCCCATTCACATTTGCTCTCCGGCTTGGTGTTTTGCGGGGATTGCGGCAGGCCGATGACTTTTTGCAGAAGATCCTCTGGCAGGAGCTTTGTGCTGATCTGCTCTGGCTACTCCCGCTATGGGGAGTGCCAAAGGCATACCACGGATGAAGCGCAGCTGGAGCGCACCGTGTTGGAACGGCTAAATGGTTTTGCAAAGCAAGTTTTGCCTTCAGGCGTGGAAGAGGCCTTGTTGCAATCATGCAGTGGCAGGAATGAGGCGCTTTGGATGCAGGAAAAAACACATGCGCAGGAGCGGTTCAATCAGATCGGCTCTATTTTGCAGGCGCTCTATGAAGACCGTGCCGCACAGCGGTTGGAGGAGAGCGAATTTACTCAGCTGGCGGCAACCTACCGGGAGGAAAAGAGAAAGTTACAAAGCCTTCTGGAGGGTGGCCATTTGCGTGGGGAGGATCGTTTTCTCTTCCTGCGCGCCGCCCACAAACTGCTCTATTTTGAGCAGCCTGACCGTCGGCTGCTGTGCCGGATGATCCGGCGCATTACCATTGGGCAGGGCGGGGCAGTATCCATCGACTACTCCTTTCAGGCGCCGGGGTTTCATAACGGGATATAAGGCGGGCATAGGCTCCGGTCCGCCGTATTGACTGATGATGATTTGTGCATATTTTGGGTTTGGGTTTGCAATCTTTACCGGGTATTGCAATTTTTTTTGATAACTCCACATTTAGCAGCCCTCCCTCATGCTGTAGTCCCATGGCCATGGGTTACGCAGCCATTCTGCGCCAGATCCGCATCTCGGCGAGAGCGGGCCGTATTTGCACTCGTATTCCTCAACGAGTGAGGAAACCATATTGGCGTATTGTTTGGCCATAGCGAGCGCCTGCATATCGTTTGGATGGGTATCCAGGTATAGGTGAAGCTCCCAGTGCGCAAACTGAGCGGAGCTCAGGCGCAGGAGCAGTTTTTCTCTTGGCGTCATATGCTGCGGCACCCCGCTTTCCCCAAAAACGGCTTGTCGAGCACCGGAAAGAGAGTGCCGCGCGCAAGCGCCTTTTCCGCATCATAGCTTTTTGCATCCTGTTGATAGGGGATATAGGCCATAGCAACGGCGTAATCCTCCGGGAAGGAGGGCAGCGGGAAGGGCGCAAATTCGGAACATTCGTTTGTATGATTGCAGCCGCAAGGGTCAGTATCTTCCATTAACTGACCGCATACTGCGAACGTGTCAAGCAGATCCTTCAATTCGATTTCTCCTTTTGATTGGATTGAGGTGATACCTCGTAGCGGGAACAGTCGGTCTCTTTCCCCCTCGTCATCAGAATATGGTGAAATTCCGAAAAAGGTGCAAAAGGGCGTTTGGAACCATTGCGTCCCACATCGCATATACTGTTTGAGAGGAGCATGACGCCCGAATGGATTACCACACATCTGGAGAAGAGGAGCTGCGATATGAGGAGAAGGCCACTCTTTCATAAAAAGATGCATTTTGGAAGGCGCGGCGGGAGCGCAAGGCTTCTGCTGCGGATGATTGCGCTGCTCCTGCTTATCTTATCCGCCTTTTTTTTGATCGATAGCAGGATTCGCCCCGTTATTTGCTCCATTGCGGAAAGTCAGGCACGCAATATGGTAATGCAGGCGGTGAATGACGCGGTGCTGGAATCGCTCGGCCAGGAGGGGCTTCAGTATGGCGATCTGGTATCTATCCATAAAGAAGAAACAGGGCGGATCACTTCCATTGAAACGGATGTTGTAAAAGCGAACCGGCTTCAGGCACGCATTGGTAATGCAATCGCACAGCGCATTTCAGAGGCCAAAAGCTATGAGATTAGCATCCCAATCGGCTCTCTTTCTGGCAGTGAGCTGCTTTTAGGGCGTGGTCCTTGCCTGAAGCTGAAAATGACGCTGGAGGCCAGCACGGTTTTGCAGCTTCGCAATCAATTTGCTTCTGCTGGGGTCAACCAGACGCATCATCAGGTGATGCTCGATATTCAAACGCACGTGCTTTTCATTACGCCGGATAGCTATGAGCCGACCGAAGTGAATACGAGCATCTGCATTGCGGAAACGGTCATTGTCGGTGAAGTGCCGCAGGCTTATGCGGGGATCACTACGGGGGAAATTACACAGAAATAGCCTGGGAGAAAAAAGCGCAAGCTTAATATATTTCGATTTGCCGCAACTCTATCCGCTTTCTCTTGCCTGCCGGATATGCTTTGTGATAGAATAGCTTCAAGCCAAGCTTGAAGCATTGCGGATTGTTTCAAACAAAGTTTGACGCACTGTAGAGGGAAGTTTTTCGTGCATGGCAACATAAAAAAACAGCCATGATGATGTGTTGAGCTAAAACACTGTTGGTAGGGGCGGTCTTTAATTGCCCGTAGGTGAACTCGTAATAAAGAAGCTTTCGAATTCAGCAGGGAGGCGTTTGATTGGAAACAAATAGGACAATACTTCGCGTGACGGATTATGGGGCCGATCCGGCAGGAAAAGGGGATTCCGCGAAAGCGGTTCAGGCCGCGTTGGAGGCGGCTCGCAATACCCCGGGCCCGGTCACGCTTTTCTTTCCCAGGGGCGAATACCATTTCTATAAGGAGCATGCGCAGCGGCGCGTTTATCATACCTCCAATACGGATAGCTGCTCTCATCCCGAGAAGGCGATCGCGATCTTGATCGAGGATCAGGAGGATCTCATGCTGGATGGCGGCGGTTCACTTTTCCTGATGCATGGTAATATGATGGCGCTGGCGGTTGTGCGCTCTAAACAGATCACGCTGCGTGCGTTTGCCTGGGATTTTGCTGTGCCAACGGTCAGCGAGATGACAGTGGCCGGCTTTGGGCAGAAGGGTATTTCACAATATACAGATTTCTATATCCCAGCGGCGTTTCCGTTCCGGCTTTCCGGCCGCCGAAAGCTTTTGTGGACGGGTGGAGCAGGCATGGATGGCGCGCCGTATTGGACAGAGAAAAACCATCACGCAGGCTGGTCTGTCGTTGGTTATGACCCGAGCGCGGGCGTTTCCCGCCGCTACAGCCTTTTGCAGGGCCCGTTTTCACATGTGTGGAAGCTCGAACAGCTTGCACCGAATCGGGTGCGCGTGTTTTATTTTGGCAAACGGCCGGGTGTGCAAAAGCTGGGCATGGTCTATGAATTGTGCGCCTCCAAAACAAGGGAGACAGCCGGTGCGTTTCACTGGGAGAGCGAAGATCTCCTGATTGAACAGGTAAACGTGCACTACATGCATGGTTTTGGCTGGCTGACGCAGATGTGCCGGAATGTCACCTACCGAGATTGCCGCTTTATGCCGCGCCCCGGCACGGGCAAATTTACCACGAGCTTTGCGGATTTGATCCACGCCTCCGGCGTGGGAGGGCGCATGACAATTGAAAACTGTGTGTTCGGCCACGCGCATGACGACCCGATCAACCTCCACGGGACATTTACCCGTGTGGAGAGGAGGCTGGATGCACGCACGCTGACGCTCCGTTATATCCATAAGCAGCAGGGTGGGTTTCCACAGTTCCATACGGGCGACGAAGTGATTTTTTATGCGCGCGATACGCTTGCGCCCCTGTGTGGCAAAGAGGAACGATATCGCGTGGTAAAATCAATCGATCCCGGAGCAGGTGGGAATGATCTCAAAACGATGACCGTTACCTTCGACCGCGATTTGCCAAAGGAAATCACAGCGCAAATCGGCCCGCAGCCAAAATATGTTGCGGAGAATGTGACATATACGGCGGAAGTCGTCATCCGCAATAACTTCTTTACCACCATCCCCACGCGCGGCATCCTCTGCACGCAGCGGCGCAAGGTGTTGATTGAAAACAATGTGTTTCAAAATATGGCGATGGCGTCTATTTTCCTCTCTAACGATTCCAACGAGTGGTATGAATCCGGCCCGATTCGTGATTTGACGATTCGCGGCAACACCTTTTATATCCGTCCGGCAGGGCAGACGGAGTGGAAGTATAAGCCTGCGGTGTATATTCACCCGGAGGTCAAGGGAGGCTCTTCCAAGCTCTCCGCGGATACGCCGGTGCATCGGAATATTACGATTGAAGAGAACACGTTTTACATGGGCCATGACAGTGTCGTGCGTGCAGAGGGTGTGGCTGGGCTCATCTTCCGCCGCAACCGCGTGCTGCGGGATGCACCGGGTATTCATCTGCACATTTCCCCGGAAACGTGCGCCTTAAAAGCAGGCGAGTGGGTTTCCCTGCAAACGCAGGCGGAGGGCAGACGCAATCAGGCCGAGGAAGATCTGCTCTTCTCCTTTGAAGCCTGCTCTCAAGTAACCCTTGCAGACAACACCTATGATAATGGTTTGAAGATGGGCGCTGCACTGATCCGCACGAGGCGAGAAGCAATCGAATGTGAGGACGCCTTGACCTTTGACGCGCAGTGCCCCGCTTCTGCACCTGTTGGGGCCATTACCTATCACAGCACGGAAGAATCGGTTGTCACAGTGGATAAAGGCACTTTGACGGCAAAAGCACCAGGGGCTGCCTATGTGTATGCGCAGACACTGTGGAACGGGGTTGCGATCCAGTCCAATTGGATTCCGGTTTGTGTAGGCGAGGCGGAGCTTCCGCCTGAACGGGAGCCGGAGAGCGCTGTGTGCGATGCGCGCGTGACGATTCCGGCGCTCCTGTTTGATACGGCGGGCGCCTCAGAGCAAAGCATCGCAATCACAACCGCGCCGGATTGCGGATTGGAACGCATTGAAATCCAGCTTTCGGCGGATGAAACAGCCGGGGAAATCGCCTTGTGCACGGGGGATGAACGCGTTATTATCGCGCAGGCGCAGGGGCGGGAGCTCTCAGTGGGTGTTCCGTTAGCGCCGGGGCTCAATTCCTTTTATGCGCGCGTAACGGCTCATAATGGACAAGTAAGCTCCGAACGGGCAGTACATATCATTAAAATTTGAAAGAATCATTTATTTGATTTCAAAATAAGAAAGGATGCAAACTGATGGCAGTGTTTAGACCCTTTGCGGCAGTCAGACCTCTTCCGGATTATGCGGCGCAGGTGGCGGCGCTTCCCTATGATGTGATGAGCAGCGCGGAGGCGCGCGAGTTAGCGCAGGGGAATCCGAATTCCTTCCTGCACGTGGATAAAGCGGAGATTGATCTCGACCCTTCCATCGACCTTTACGACGCGCGCGTTTATGAAAAGGCGCGGGAAAATTTGGAGAAGCTTGTGTCGGACGGCATATGCGCGCAGGATCAAAAGCCTTGCTTCTATATCTATCGCCAGATTATGGAAGGGCGAGCGCAGACAGGCTTGGTCGGCTGTGCCTCTATTGATGATTACCGCAGCAACACGATCAAAAAGCATGAGTTTACCCGCGCAGATAAGGAGGCGGACCGCATTCGCCATGTGGACGCCTGCGACGCGAACACCGGGCCTATCTTTCTGGCCTGCCGCCCACAGGCCAAGCTCCACACAATATTGGAGGATTGGAAGGCGGCGCACGCGCCGGTTTATGACTTTGTGCAGGATGGCGTGCGGCAGACCGTTTGGGTGGTGGATGATGATTCGGCGATTGTGCGGCTGACAGAGACCATTGCGAAAATTGAAGCCCTTTATATTGCGGATGGGCATCACCGCGCCGCCTCCGCCGTGCGTGTGGGCGAGATGCGCCGTGAGGCGACGCCCGGTTATACAGGGGAGGAGGAATTCAATTTTTTCCTTGCGGTTCTCTTTTCAAGCGACGAGCTGGCGATCATGGATTATAACCGTGTGGTGAAGGATCTCAACGGTTATACGCAGGCGGAGTTTTTACAAAAGATTGGGGAAAAATTCGAGGTTTCCGCCTATGAGGGGGAGGGGGCGTTCCACCCGGAGCAAAGCCATACCTTCGGCCTATATCTGGGCGGAAAATGGTATCGCCTGGCGGCAAAGGCAGGCACGTTCCCTGAAGGCGATCCGGTTGCGAGCCTCGATGTATCCATTTTGCAGGAGAACCTGCTTGGCCCTGTGCTCGGCATCGGTGACCCGCGCACGGATAAACGTATTGACTTTGTCGGCGGCATTCGCGGCCTTGGGGAGCTGGAAAAGCGCGCAAATAGCGATATGTTGCTCGCTTTCTCTATGTGTCCGACCACTTTGGAGGAATTGATGGCCATTGCCGATGCGGGCAAGGTGATGCCGCCGAAATCAACTTGGTTTGAGCCAAAGCTCTTAAGCGGCCTGTTTATCCATAAATTAAAGGAATAGCCCGCTTTCCGGGTGGTAGCAGTTGCATTGCGGCGGTTGTTTTTGCTATAATATCGTTTTGAATGGAAGTAACAATAAGGGAGATAGATATATGCATTGGTCGGAAGAGATCGCACAGAGAATCATCGAGCGCAAGCCCGATAAGGAGGAGTATGTTTGCGCCGCCGGGATCAGCCCGTCCGGCTCGATCCACATCGGCAATTTTCGTGATGTGGCGACGAGCTATTTTGTTGTAAAAGCGCTGCGCAAAATGGGTAAAAAGGCGAAGCTCCTCTTTTCATGGGATGAATTTGACCGGTTGCGCAAGGTGCCGGTGAACGTGCAGGCGGTTGCACCGGAGTTGGAGGCGTGCA
>OGLV01000278.1_pt1 | contig 20825 bp, 22 predicted proteins | sample 1572851 | NCBI WGS metagenome assembly OGLV01 (sample SAMEA2582005, study PRJEB24529) | metagenome | biome: Human gut stool | place: China | collected 2011
CTCCAAGCCCACGGCGGTGGCCTTCGCCATCGCGCTGGAATTGAGCTTGCCGGAGACCCGCGACCTCATCGCCCGCGCGGGCTACGCCCTCAGCCCCAGCAACAAGTTCGACGTCATCATCGAATACTTTATCATGCAGCGGGACTATGACATTTTCAAGATCAACGAGGCGCTGTTTGCCTTTGATCAGAGCTTGTTGGGAGCGTGAAAATAATGAAAAATCAAATGGATTGGGATTTCTTTTTTCGCGAATTGACTGTCGGCGTAAATATTGACGAGACCTGCTTTTATTTCAGTGATGACCCCAATGAGGAAGAACATTATCTCGGCTACTTACCACAGTACGACAAGCCGTACTGGGTAGGTTACTGCGATATAGATGGCGGATGCGACTTTGATACAGCGGAAGAGCTTGTTCAGGCGAAAATTTTTAACGGAAAAAGTCTTAAGGACCGCTGGAACAGTGTTGTAATTTGCAGCATTGAGGGCCTCGGCTACGAAGATTGGTTGGAAGATTTTGAGCATGAGCCGGTGAATCCTCAAAGTGATGAAATTATTCAATAGAACAGGAGCGTAACACCATGACTTTTATCTGCTACCCCAAATGCACCACCTGCCAGAAGGCGCAGAAATGGCTGGACGAGAACGGCATTTCCTATATATTCCGGGATATCAAAATGGAACATCCCACTTATGAGGAACTGTCTGCGTGGCATCGGCGCAGCGGGCTGCCGCTCAAGAAATTCTTCAACACAAGTGGCCTCCTCTATAAATCCATGGCGTTGAAGGATAAGCTCCCCACCATGAACGAGGACGAGATGCTGAAGCTCCTTGCAGCAGACGGGATGCTGGTCAAGCGCCCGCTGCTGGTGGGCAATGACTTCGTGCTGGTTGGCTTCAAAGAAGCTGAGTGGGCGGAACGTCTGAAAACCCAATAAATGTCGCCCCACAGGCGACCAAACCCTCCTTCGGCCGCGCTACAATGAGAGCGCAATCAAACGAAGGAGGGCTTTCATTATGACAGAATTGGTTTTCATCCTGGAGCGCAGCGGCTCCATGGCAGGGCTGGAGGCGGACACCATCGGCGGCTTCAACTCCATGATCGCGAGGCAAAAACAGGAGGCAGGCGAGGCCTTGGTCTCCACCGTGCTGTTTGACAATGAGAGCGTGGTCATCCACGACCGCCTGCCCCTTGCCAAGGTGCCGCTCATGACGAAAAAGGAGTATTTCACCCGGGGCTGCACGGCGCTGCTGGACGCCGTAGGTGGGGCCATCCACCACATTGGGAACATCCACAAGTACGCCCGCCGGGAGGATGTGCCGGAAAAGACCCTGTTCGTCATCACCACCGACGGCTACGAAAACGCCAGCCGCCGCTACGATTACGAACATGTGCGCCGCATGATTGAACGGCAGAAGGAGAAGTACGGCTGGGAGTTTTTGTTCCTGGGCACCAACATCGACACCGCCAAGGAGGCAGCCCGTTTTGGTATTGACGCCGACCGAGCAGTGAACTACAAGTGCGACGAGGAGGGCACGGCGCTGAACTATGAGGTCATCAGCGCCGCCGTGTGCAGCGTTCGAGCGGCCCAACCTCTCAGCGCCGACTGGAAACGCCGCATTGATGAGGATGTGAAGAAAAGGGGTAGATGAGAGGCTTTACTTGGCCTTTTCCATAGTGCAAGAAAGAGGTGTAGCCAACGGATTGCTCCGAAGGCTGCGCCTCTGTATTTTGATATTCTCTTTTCTCCAAATGCTGTTGAGAAAATGATAGGTTTATGGTATAATGCTGTTAATCTTCTGGAAGGAGAATTGTTTGATGACGCCTTTAAGCGAGTTGATACGGATCATGCGCAAGAAAGCCCTGCTGTCACAGGAGGATTTCGCAAAAGTACTGAATGTATCCGTTGGAACGATAAACCGTTGGGAAAACGCCAAAACCAAGCCGAATATCACGGCAATGAAAAAAATCAAGGCATTTTGTGAAGAAAACGACATCCCCTTTGATGAGATCGAAGCGGCGTGGATCGCCCAGGAGGAGTGAGGAAGATGGCAGAGATAAAGAAAGATCAGGAACGGGACGAACTGTTCCGCCGCATCTATAAAATTGCCACCGACCTTGTTCACGCAGGTCATGTGGCGGAGTGGGACTTCAAATCTTATGTGCTGGGCACGATGTTTTACCGCTATATTTCGGAGAACTTCACTGCCTATATCAATGAGGGCGAACACGCTGCCGGGAACAAGGACTTTGACTACGCCAAAATGCCGGACGCCGAGGCGGAGACTGCCCGTGAGGGACTGGTGCAGGAAAAGGGCTTTTTCATTCTGCCCTCCGAATTGTTCTGTAATGTCCTCGCCCGGGCGGACAAGGACGACAACCTGAACGAGACGCTGGAGCGTGTGTTCAACCACATTGAGAGCAGCGCCGCCAGCGGAGACGCTGAGAATGATTTTGCAGGGCTGTTTGACGATTTCGATGTGAACAGCAAGGCAATTGGCGAAACTGTTGCCAAGCGCAACAAGGTGCTGGTAGAGCTGCTGAACGGCGTAGCGCAGATGCCGCTGTTCTCTACTGATGGCATCAATCCCGACCTGTTTGGTGATGCCTACGAATATCTGATGGGAATGTACGCCGCCAATGCCGGTAAAAAGGGCGGTCAGTATTTCACTCCCGCCGATGTTTCGGAGCTGCTGGCTCGCCTCGGCACCATTGGCAAAACAAAGATCAACAAGGTCTATGACCCTGCCTGCGGCTCCGGTTCTCTGCTGCTGAAGGTGGAAAAAGTGCTGGGCAAGGATAATATCGAGCGAGGCTTCTACGGTCAGGAGATCGACCTGACCACTTACAACCTTTGCCGCATCAATATGTTCCTGCATAACATCGAGTTCGATAAGTTCAGCATTGTCCGGGAGGACACTTTGCTCAGCCCGCAGCATTGGGACGACCAGCCCTTTGAGCTGATCGTATCCAATCCGCCGTTTTCCGTGCCGTGGGAGGGGGATAAGAATCCGCTGCTCATCAACGATCCTCGCTTTTCGCCTGCCGGAGTGCTGGCTCCTGCCTCCAAGGGCGATATGGCGTTTATTATGCACAGCCTTTCGTGGCTGGCTTCCAACGGTGCAGCGGCCATCGTTTGCTTCCCCGGCATTATGTACCGTGGCGGGGCCGAACAGAAGATCCGCAAGTATCTGGTGGATAACAACTTTGTGGACGCTATCATTCAGCTGCCCTCTAATCTGTTCCTGAATGTTACGATCTCCGTGGATATTATGCTGCTGAAAAAGAACAAGACGGACAACGCCGTTCTGTTCGTGGATGCCTCTAAGGAGTTTGTGAAGGTCACAAAGAACAACCGGCTCTCCGAGGACAACATCCGGCGCATCGTGTCCGCCGTGGCAGAACGCAAGGACGAACAGCACTTTGCCCGCCTTGTGCCGAACGACGAAGTTGGCAGCAAGCAGAATAATTACAATCTTTCCGTTTCCACCTATGTGGAACAGGAGGATACCCGTGAGAAGGTCGACATCGTAAAGTTGAATGCAGAAATTGCGGAAATCGTCGCACGGGAACAGAAATTGAGAGAGGAAATTGATAGGATTATCGGGGAGATTGAGGAGGAACAACGATGAAAAACCTATTTATCGATTCGAATATTTGGCTGTCTCTTTATCATTTCACAAATGATGACTTGGCACAATTTTCAAAATTAAAGGATATGGTCAATAAAAGCATCCGTCTGTTTGTCCCTCAGCAAGTATATGATGAGATTACGAGAAATCGAGAGGTAAAATTAAAAGATGCGCTTAAATCTTTTGACATTAAAACTTTTCGCTTTCCTGCTTTTTGCAAAGGATATTCTGAGTTTGAAACGGTTAGGATCGCTTATAACAGCTTTGTGAATCAAGTAAATGCTTGGAAGAAAACGATTGATACAGATATCGAGACTCATCGTTTACCTGCCGATGAAACAATAACACAAATTTTTGAAACTGTTGAGTTAATTCCGTGCCAAGACTATATAGATAAGGCATATATGCGTTATCGGATTGGAAACCCTCCTGGAAAAGACAACAAATATGGCGATGCAATCAACTGGGAATGCCTACTGGCTAATGTGCCTAACGGCGAAGATTTGTACTTTATTAGTGCAGATAAAGATTACTGTTCCGACCTTACCGATGAACGGATTAAGGACTTTCTGAGACTTGAATGGAGAAGCGTCAAAGGTTCTGAAATTCATTATTATAAAAATCTGGTTCCTTTCCTTACAGAGAATATTTCCGATATAAAATTGGAAGCAGAGGCAGAGAAGCAAAACCTTATTGACCAGCTATCCAATAGTGGAAGCTTTCAAAGGACACATGCTACAATTGCTATGCTAAAAATGTTTTCCGGATGGACGGAAGATCAAATTGAGGAGCTTTGTACTATTGCGGAAGACAACACTCAAGTTTCCTGGATACTAAAAGATCCAGATGTATTCGAATTTTATAGCAACATTCTATCTGGAAAAAACTTAGAAAATCTGCCCGACAGTGCGACAAAAAGAATTTTCGAAGAACTATATTATTCAGATAGTCAAGATGAGCAAATCGATGCTGAAGCGGACATGGCCGACACACTTGAAGAGTACTTTAACCACTAAAAACGGAAGGTGAAAAGATGACAAAACTTGAGGAACTGGTTCAAGAACTTTGCCCAGAGGGTGTTGTTTATAAAACGCTCGGAGAAATCGCAACCGATGTTTTCCGTGGGGCTGGTATTACAAGAGACCAAGTTCGTGAAACCGGTACGCCGTGCGTTCGATATGGGGAAATCTATACCACTTACGGTGTATGGTTTGAAGATTGTGTGTCACACACAGACGAGACTCTTTTAACAAGCAAGAAATACTTTGACTATGGTGATATTCTTTTCGCTATTACAGGTGAAAGTGTAGAGGACATCGCAAAGTGCTGTGCGTATATTGGTCACGAAACCTGTTTGGCTGGTGGTGATATTGTTGTTCTTAAGCACAACGAAGACCCCAAATATTTGTCCTATGCGCTTTCAACATTGGACGCACAAAAGCAAAAGAGCAAGGGAAAAGTTAAGAGTAAGGTTGTTCACTCAAGCGTGCCAGATATAAAGGCTATTAGGGTTCCCGTCCCGCCGCTGCCGGTGCAGCGTGAAATTGTCCGTATACTGGACAATTTCACAGAGCTTACAGCAGAGCTTACAGCAGAGCTTACTGCAAGAAAGCAGCAGTATGCGTATTATAGGGATAAACTGTTGACACATTCTTCTGAAACAAAGATTTGCAAATTGGCAGATGTTTGTGAGTCAATTGCTGATGGGGACCACATGCCCCCACCAAAAGCAGATGACGGAATTCCGTTTATCACGATTTCAAATATCACAGAGCAAAACAAAATTGATTTTTCAAACACGATGTTTGTACCCAGCTCTTATTATGACGCTCTTGCGGATAAGCGGAAACCGCATAGCGGGGATATTCTATATACTGTTGTAGGTTCTTATGGAATCCCCGTGTGTATTGAACAAGACACTAAGTTCGTGTTTCAAAGACATATTGCAATTCTCCGCCCAAGGTCAGAAGTAATTAAGGCTCGGTATATGTTCCACGCAATGCAAAGCGGCGCTTTTAAAGCGCAGGCGGACAAAGCTGCAAAGGGAGCAGCGCAAAAGACAATTGGCTTATCCTCACTGGCAGAAATGACCTTGCCCGTTCCCAATATGTGTATACAAGAACGCCTTATCCGTGTTCTCGACAACTTTGATTCCATCTGCACCGACCTAAATATCGGTCTGCCTGCGGAAATCGAAGCCAGACAAAAGCAGTATGAATTTTATCGAGATCAGCTCTTGACATTCGCTGCACAGGGCGAGACAATTTTGACAGACAGACAGACAGACAGACAGACAGACAAGTATAGCGCCCTGATTCGCCTGTGTCAATATGTTTTTGGGTATGTTTCTATCGAACTCGGGAGTATTGCGACTGTCACGAAACTTGCTGGATATGAGTTTACAAAGTACGTTACTTACTCAGACCAAGGGGAAATTATTGCACTTCGTGGTCTGAATGTCAAAAATGGAAAACTTGACTTATCAGATGTAAAGTATATCGATGAAAGTGATTTATCAAAGTTGACCAGAAGCAAGCTTTGCATCGGAGATATGCTGTTCACTTATGTAGGAACAATTGGTCAGGTGGCGGTGATTCACGAAAATGATCGGTATTATCTTGCACCGAATGTTGCGTTAATTCGCATCGATAAAACGCTTGTAGATCCGGAGTATATGCGGTATTTCTTTCAAACAAGTGCATTTTGGGAAACGCAGATCAATCGCCTGTTGCAAGCATCGTCTATGCAGAATATTCCTATGGAGAAAATTCGCAAGTTTATTTTACAGATTCCGTCCCTTGATGAGCAAAGAAGTATCGTGTCAACCCTCGACCGTTTTGACGCCCTCTGCACCGATCTTTCCTCCGGCCTGCCCGCCGAAATCGAAGCACGGCAGAAACAATATGAATATTACAGGGATAAACTACTTGAATTTGAAAAATGAGGTGAGTGCAGAGTGCCAAGTCAAAATTCGAACAGCAGAAAAAAGCGGCGCGATCATGTCAAAGCGCAGCCTACCGTTCCGCCTGTAGCTTTTCCTGCAAGCATGTCACAAGCAGAAATGCAGCACATAATTGCGAACGCAATCATTGAAGCCAAAAAAGCAGATGAAGACGCTAAGCAGAAGCAGAAAGAGTCCAATATCCGAGAGTTACAGGAGGCAATCGGATTTAAAAAATATAATGACAAGAATAGATTGCTGCGTATCATTAAGATAGCGATTAATGAATTCAAATGCATTTTCAAAATCTGTGTTTTACCTCGAAAAAATATAAAAGGCGACCGTGTTACCTTTGGCATTCTGAGCATGCTGTTGACTTTGATTTTTGCCCTCGTGTCATTGGTGCTGTATGTTGTTACTTTTATCTTCTTTGTATGCGGGATTATTGCGCTCATCCGTGGACAAGGTGCCCCGCTATGGGGCATCGAGTGGTATATTTTCATCCCATTCAGCTTTGCTGCATTTTTATTTGCCAGCATATTCCGCATCTCCTCAATCGAAATTGAGAAAATAGAAGAGAGGGATTATATACAGAGTCTACTGAATATTGTCCTTACAATAATCGCAGCTGTTTTTGCGTACCTTTCTCTAATAAAGGAGTAATATGATGAGCTATTTCAATATAGTTGCTCAAAGCAGCGAAAGCACGGTTGTAACAGAATACAAGCCGCAGGCGAAACGCTCGGAGGCGTACCAGAGCGAAGCGGACTTGGAAAAGGAGTTTATCCGTCTGCTTTGCGAGCTGGGCTATGAGCGCTTGACCATCCATAAAGAGGCTGACCTGATTGCCAATCTGCGGACGCAGCTGGAAAAGCTGAACGACTATCGCTTTACGGACGGCGAATGGAAGCGTTTCTGGGACGAGGTGCTGGCAAACACAAACTCCGGCATTCTCGAAAAGACCCGGCTGATTCAGGAGGACTATGTGCAGGTGCTCCGCCGGGATAACGGGGAAAGCAAAAATATCCAGCTCATTGACAAGAAGTGCATCCATAATAACAGTTTGCAGGTCATCAACCAGTATGCCATCTCCACAGAGGAGGGGGCAGCTCATGACAATCGCTATGATGTGACGGTGTTGGTCAACGGCCTGCCGCTGATCCATATCGAGCTGAAGCGCCGGGGCGTTCCCATCCGGGAGGCGTTTAACCAAATCGATCGCTATCAACGGGACAGCTTCTGGGCATCCAGCGGACTGTATGAATTCGTGCAGATTTTCGTGATCTCCAACGGCACAAATACGAAGTATTATTCCAATACCACCCGTTTCAACCATATCAAGGATGCCAAAGCACAGAAAGCCAAGAAGTCCAAAACCAGCAATAGCTTTGAGTTCACTTCGTTCTGGGCGGACGCCAACAACCGCATTATCCCGGACCTTGTAGACTTCACCAAGACCTTTTTCTGCAAGCACACCATTCTGAATATTCTTACCCGTTACTGTGTATTTACGGTGGAAAATATGCTGCTGGTGATGCGGCCATATCAAATCGTCGCCACCGAGCGCATTTTGAACCGCATTGAGATCGCCAACAATTATAAGAAATACGGCACCGTAGCAGGCGGCGGGTACATCTGGCACACCACCGGCAGCGGCAAAACGCTGACTTCCTTCAAGACGGCGCAGCTTGCCACCAAGCTGAACTATATTGACAAAGTGCTTTTCGTTGTGGACCGCAAGGATCTGGACTATCAGACGATGAAGGAATATGACCGCTTTGAAAAAGGTGCGGCCAACAGCAACACCTCTACGGCGGTTTTGAAGCGCCAGTTGGAGGATGACAATGCAAGAATCATTATCACCACCATTCAGAAGCTCGCCACCTTTATCAAGAAGAACGCCGGACACAGCGTTTTTGATAAGCGAGTTGTTATCATTTTTGATGAGTGCCACCGGAGTCAGTTCGGGGATATGCATCAAGCCATCACCAAATACTTTAAGAAGTACCATCTGTTCGGCTTTACCGGCACGCCCATCTTTGCAGTCAATGCAGGCGTAAGCAAGAATCCCACACTCCGCACGACAGAGCAGGCTTTTGGCGATCAGCTCCACGCCTATACCATTGTGGACGCCATTAACGACAAAAATGTACTGCCCTTTCGGGTGGACTACATCAAGACAATGGATGCCGAGCCGGATATTGACGACAAGGAAGTTTGGGACATCAACCGGGAAAAGGCGTTTCTTGCCCCGGAACGTATTCGACTGGTCACGGATTACATTCTGACGCATTTTGACCAGAAGACCTACCGGGGTGATAAAACCTATACATACAGCGTATTGCAGAATATCACCGAGGTTGCCTCTGCCGGCAGCAAGCAGCAGATCGAGGAAATCAAGCAGAAGCAGCGGGTCAGCGGGTTCAACTCCATCTTTGCCGTGTCCAGCGTGGATGCTGCAAAGCTCTACTACGCCGAGTTTCATAGGCAAATGGCGGAAAATCCGCAGAAGCGGCTGAAGGTTGCCGTCATTTACAGCTATGGAGCGAATGAGGAAGAAACGGATGGTATTCTTGACGAGGAGAATCCGGAGGATACCTCCGCACTTGACCAAAGTTCCCGTGATTTTCTGGATGCGGCCATCCGTGACTACAACGGGATGTTCCACACCAACTATTCCACAGACGGGGACAAATTCCAGAATTACTATAAGGATGTTTCCCTGCGGATGAAGAACAAGGAACTTGACCTGCTGATCGTGGTCAATATGTTCCTGACCGGCTTCGATGCCACGACGCTGAATACGCTGTGGGTGGATAAAAACCTGAAAATGCACGGGCTGATTCAAGCATATTCCCGCACCAACCGGATTCTCAATTCCATCAAGGTGTTCGGCAACATCGTTTGCTTCCGCAATCTGCAAAAGCGTACCGACGATGCAATTTCTCTGTTTGGCGATAAGGAAGCGGGCGGTATCGTCCTGATGCGCGGCTATAAGGATTACTACTTTGGCTACGAGGATGCCGACGGAAAATATCACCCAGGCTACCAGGATATGATTGAGGAATTGACAACGAAATTCCCGCTGACAGAGGAACGCATTACCGGCGAACAGCGGCAGAAGGAGTTTATTGTTTTGTTCGGTGCGATTCTGCGTATGCGCAACCTGCTGACTTCGTTCGACGAGTTTGCCGGAAGCGAAATTTTGAGCGAGCGGGATTTTCAGGATTATCTTGGCCGCTATCAGGATCTGCGGGACGAATGGAAAAACCGTAAGCCCGGTGGCGAAAAAGAGGACATCACGGACGATATTGTCTTTGAGATCGAGCTCATCAAACAAATCGAGATCAATATCGACTACATTCTGATGCTCGTCCAAAAGTATCACGATTCCCACTGCGACGATAAAGAAATTCTCATTACGATCCAGAAGGCAGTAGATGCAAGCCCAGAACTACGTAGCAAGAAGGCACTGATCGAAACCTTTATTGCAGGTATCAACGATGTGTCAGATGTGATGCTGGAATGGCGCACCTTTGTTGCCGAGGAAAAGGAACGGCAGCTTGTCACGATTATCCAAGAAGAAAATCTGAAGGACGAGGAGACCCGTCGCTTTATGGACAGCGCTTTCCGTGACGGTTCTGTCAAAACGACGGGCACAGACATTGACAAGCTGATGCCGCCGATCTCCCGTTTTGGCGGCGGGAACCGCACAGTTAAAAAACAGGCCATAATTGATAAATTGATGGCGTTCTTTAATCGATTCTTTGGGATTGGATAAACGGGTCTTAGGGCACCCCAGCAAGGCGAAGTAAATTGGCACAAAATCTGCCACGCTATAAGCAAAGAATAGGCGCTGCCCCCGGTCAAAGGAATGGCCGGGGGCAGTGTCTTTTTCACCTTCTTTTCCGCCTCACAGCGCCTTCAGCTTCCGGCAATATTCCGACTCCGCCATTTCCCCTGCCTGAAACGCTGCGCGCAGCTCCTCCGCCACGGCGACAATGCAATTCCATTCATCAGTGGAGATGGTGCCCCGCTGCTTCCGGCCCTTTAGGCGGTTATAGGTGCGGGCATACTCCTTGGCGGCGGCCTCCCGCAGTTTCCGTTTCGCCGTCTCATGGGCGCCCACGCTGCGGCAGGTCTTGCCGTGCTGGCCGAGGATGGGGCGGTCGCAATACTGGGTGTTATACCCGCCCACGGCCACGAACCAGTGTCCGCAATTCTTGCACCTGCGGGGCAGATTCCCTGCGGCAATCCCCCTCGTCAAGTCCAAGTAGAAAAAGGCAATCAAGTCGTCAAAAGTGGAGCGCTCCGTCATCTTCGGCTTCCCGGTTTTCTCGTCCCGGTACGGGATAAAGGATATGTGCGCCGGGAAATCAAAGCGGAATGACGCCACGGGCGGGTCGTAGAACGGGTCAGATTCCTCGTCCATATCCACCAGCTTTGCCTTCCCGATCCCATCCTTGAAGCGGCCATAGGCGTCGATATAGTTCTCCCGCTTGCAGGAGGGCAAGCCCTCAAAATACGCCGACAGCATCCACTGGGTGTTGCGCCGGAAGTCGCTCAAGTCCTGGCCGATCCGGCTGAGCCGGGCTATCCAGTGCGCATAGTCGTCGTGGGCCTGCGTCCCCCGGGTCATCATCTCGTCCCACATCTCCCGGCAGTCCTCGTCGCTGGTGAAGCAGGACGGCGCATCTTCCCGCCGCAAAAGAAGGTCATACAGCGGCAGCTTCCGCAGCAGATGCCACAGCCGCCGAAACGCCTCGTTGGCGATCCCGGCGCTGGACGGGTCCCGGGCGGCGAAAAACATCTGCGCCTCGGCGGCAAATTCCTTGGCCGCAGCGCCTATATCCAGGGTGAGCTGCCCCGACACCTCCAGCGCCTCCGCCGCAAAATATCCCAGCGGGTACTCCTCCCCCGCCACGATCACCCCCGCCGCTGTGAAGTCGGCGGAAAAGAAATCCACTGCGTCATAGCTCATCCGAAACATAGTTTCCCCTCCATACCCGATTGATTTTTTGCGTGCATGCCGATATTTCTGAAACGCCTTGCAAATGCGTTTTTATCTGTTATACTCATAATACCCGATAATAGCAATATTGTCAATCGGGTATATTCCATCTATGAAAGGAGGGCAGCCCATCCACCATTCCATCCAAAAAGAAAGCCGCCGAACTGCGGCAACAGTCCGGCGGCACGCCGCGCTTCGGAAAACGCAGACGCCATCTGCAACAAGTCTAACAGAGAGGCCTCCGAAACGCAAGTTCTTTTTCTCTGAATTTGAAATAAGGAGTGTTTTATGAAACGATCCGACTACACCGACTATGACCAACTTCCGCTGTTCCTCACCGCAGAAATGACGGCCAAGCTCCTGGGGATCTCCCTCTCCAGTGCCTACGAGCTGATGCACGAAGAGGGCTTCCCGGCTCTGCGCATCGGCAATCGCATCGTCGTCCCCAAGGAAAAGTTCTGCCGCTGGGTGGACCGGCAGACGGGAGGTGCCCGATGAAGCGCACCCTGCCGTGGCAGACGCCCGCCCGAAACTACTACCCCCTGCCGAAAGTCCTTTGCCAGCTGGGCCTGTCCCCCGGCGAAATCGCTGTGTACTCCTTTCTCATGTACTGCGAAAACCGCACCACCTACCAGTGCTACCCCAGCTACCGCACCATCGGCGAGGCCGTGGGCATGAGCCGCAACACCGTTGCGAAATATGTCCGTCAGCTGGAGGAAAAGGGGCTCATCCGCACGGAGCGCACCACCGTCACGCTGAAAGATGGCCGCAAGCGAAACGGCTCTCTGCTCTACACGATCCTCCCGCCGGAGCAGGCCGTGGAGCAGTTCAACCGGCAGCAGCTGGCCAAAGCGGAAGCCGCCGCCGAGCGCCGTCGCATACAAGATACGCTGGCCAAACAGGCCGCAGAAGCCCCGCCTTCGCCCCTGTGAGCTGCTGTGTGACCTCACCGGAGCGAAAGCGGGTGAAGATAGCACCCCCAGGGCTTTTGAGCGGTTTCGGACCGATTTTCGGTGCGCCGAAATCGGGGCAGGAGAAAGGCATTGGCGCTTTTCCGCACCTATGCCGTTCACGGCAGCCCGCAGCGCGGGCTGCCACGGGGGTTTGCGGGATTTTGAGATTGACGCTGATTTAGGGGCTCCCAATATGCTTTGGCGCTATTCTTTGGAAAAATGCCCGTTTGCCCCGTGTTTTCAATGGTTTTGAGCGGCGCAGACATACGAAAAAGGAGGAATTTTCAATGGACAACAACGGAAAAAGCCGTCACTCCGTGTGGCTGTCAGACGAAGTGTGGCAGGAAGTGGACGCATTTTATAAGCTGGACAATTGCCCCACCCGCAATGAGTTTGTGGAGAAGGCCCTGCGGCAATATTGTGGCCGTCTGCACGCCGAACGGTCGGTCGCATACCTGCCTCGCGCGCTGCAGGAGATGCTGGAGGGCACACTGGGCGTGTTCGGCGACAGGTTGGGTAAGCTGCTGTTCAAGCTGGTGGTGGAGCACAACATGACCAACCATCTGCTGGGCGGCGACATAGACATGACCCGGGACGAGTACAACAAAATGCGCGGCAGCAGCGTCCGGGAGGTGGCCTCCACCCACGGCAGCATCTCTTTTCGGGATGTGCTGCTGTTCCATCGGGAGGAGTAAGCGGTGCAAAATCTGCCACGCCGTAAGCAAAGAAAAGGGAAAACTTTCAGTAGCTTTCCCCCGCAGCTTGTGGTATGTTGTGTTGCTGCAAGGAGGTGACCTTAATGGCAAAACGAAGACCTGCCGGTTACGGCATGGTACGAAAGCGCGACGACGGACGCTGGGAGGGCCGCATCGTCATCGGCCACCGGGAAAACGGCGAGCCGCTGTTCCGTCATGTGTATGCCAAGACCCAAAAAGCTCTGTTGGATAAGCTGCACCAGAACATCGAGTGCTACCGGGACGTGGAGCTGACTGAGGACAGCCGCATGACGCTGGGGGAGTGGCTGGATCGCTGGCTCACAGAGTACAAGGCGGGCACGGTGCGGCCCGGTACGCTCAAAAGCTATCGCTGCTATATCGAATACTACATCAAGCCGCAGCTGGGCGACAAGCAAATCTCCCTCATCTCTCAGCAGGACATCCAACGGATGTACCGCCGCCTGAAAACAGAGGGACGCATTCATGAGCATCCCGAAATGAATCATCAACTCTCTGACTCCATGGTCCGCCACATCCACTCCGCGCTTCACGCCGCACTGAAAGACGCGGTGCAGGCGCATGTTATTCCCAGAAATCCGACCGAGGGGGCGACCGCACCCAAGCCAAACTACAGGCCCAAGCGCATCCTCACCCGTGCGGAGCTGGATGCTTTCCTTGAAGTGGTGGAGCAGGATGAGGTGTGGAGGGACTTCTTCCAGACGGAGCTGATGACCGGCCTGCGCCGCGGTGAGATTTGCGGTCTACAATGGAACGACTTCGACGAGGATACTGGTACGCTGAAGGTATGCCGCACCCTCCACAGTCAGAGGAAGGGTGAGTATACCGTCGGTGAGACGAAGACAAATCATGGCATGCGCACCATCATCCTGCCGAAAAGCGTGGCATCCATCCTGCGGCAACGCAAGATGGATGCCATCGGTCCGTGGATATTCCCTAATCCGGTGAGGCCGGAGGATCCCGTCAACCCCAGCAGTGCTTACACCCACATGAAAACCTTACTCCACCACGCAGGGCTGCCAAGCATTCGCTTCCATGATCTGCGTCATACCTTTGCCACCCATGCCCTCACCAGCGGCGTGGACGCCAAAACGCTGTCCGGTATCCTGGGCCATACCAACGCCTCCTTCACGCTGGACACCTACACCCATGTCACAACCGATATGCAGAAGACAGCCTCTGGCATCGTGGGCGGCTTCATGGAAGACATCTTCGGAAAGGAGTTGAAACCGTGGCAAGAAAACGAAAAGCCGGAGACGGAACCGTAAGGCAGCGCAAGGACGGACGGTGGGAAGGCCGCATCGTCATCGGCTACGATGATAACGGCTATCCAAAGACGAAAAATGTCCTCGCCAAAACCAAGAAGGAGTGCGTCGAGAAGCTCCAGAAGCTCAAGGAGGAATGCGGCGGGCTGAAGCCCGAAAAAGTTCGGTCCGAGATGGTCTTCGGGGACTGGCTGACATACTGGTACGAGAATCACTCCAAGCCCAAGATCCGTCCCACCACGCAGGAGACTTACGAAAGCCGCATCCGACTGCACATCATCCCGGAAATTGGAGACATCCCGCTGAACAAGCTGACGCAGAATGACCTACAACAGTTTTACGGTCGGCTCAAGAAAAGTGGCCGGAAGCGCTTCACCGACAAGTACGGCGAAGGGCTGTCCGACCGAATGGTGCGTATGTGCCACGCCACCTGCCGCTCGGCGCTGGAGAAAGCGGTGCAGGATGGGATGATCCGTGTGAACCCGGCCCTCGGCTGCAAGCTGCCGCCGAAGAAGGCGCGGGAGATGCAGGTGCTGACACGAGAAGAGTTGCAGCGATTCCTCGTTCAAGCGAAGTTTGAGGGCTACTACGAAGTGTTCCTTCTGGACTTAGCCACCGGCCTGCGCCGTGGCGAGCTCATGGCGCTGCAGTGGGATGACCTGAACTTCAAAACCGGCGTACTAAACGTGAACAAGCAGGTCTACGATGTGCGCGGCCAGCTTCAAATCAGCACGCCCAAGACGAAGAACTCCGTCCGCAAGATCGTCCTGCCGCCTGCGGTGGTGGCGGTGCTGCAGGAGTACAAAGAGGCGGTGGACTCCCGCTGGATGTTCCCTTCGCCAGTAAAGGAGGACTGTCCCATTACACCCGGCGTGGTACGCCGCAGACTGCAGTTCATCTTGGAGCACGCAGGATGCAAACATGTTAGATTTCATGATCTGCGCCACACCTTCGCAACGCTGGCACTGGAAAACGGCATGGATGTAAAAACGCTCTCCGCCATGCTGGGGCATGTGTCGGCGGCCACCACGCTGGACATCTATACCCACATTACCGATGATATGCAGCGGGCAGCCGCAGAAAATATTGACCGCGGTATCGGCAAGGCAGCGCCGCAGGAGGACGCTTCAGAGCCGGGGCGGGAAACTGCCCCGGCCACGGCGGAGAAGCCGAGTATGACCGATTTCAAGCCCTATGTGGGCCGCAAGCGCAGGCCTGGCACCGGCTGCATCAGCGAAATCAACGACCACCTCTTTGAAGGCCGCTACTCCCCCAAGTGGCCCGATGGCAAAAAGCACGCTCGCAATGTCTACGCCCACACCCGTGAGGAGTGCGAGGAGAAGCTGAAGACGCTGATCGAGGAGATGAAAGCGAAAATTGCGGAGGCGCAGCGGCAGAAAGCGGAGGGAATGCTGCCGCCGCAGGAACCAGAGAAGGGTAAGAAGAAAGGCGAGAAGAAAACGAAGGAAGCGAAAAAGGGTAAGTAACATGAACCACCGACATGGGTACCGAGTCATTGGTACCCATGTCGGTGGCCTTATTATCGGCTCATACAACTTTTAACAATTATATAGTATGTTTCACAAGTTCAGAGGAAACTTCTTTCAAAAGAGTCGTTGTACGAACGCTGGTAGACTCTTTCCTGTCAACAATCGACTTTAGCCACTCCTTTGCTTGGGTTAAATAGTAAGGATTACCCCACTCTTTCGCTAAGAAAAGTGAGAACTCTGCGTATTTTTGAGCATGATAAACCTTGCGTTTATCGCTGCTAAAGCATTGCTGGAGAATCTGCATCGCCTCTTGCATGCCTTCTTCTGCTTTTGCTGTTTTCTGTTTTTTATTTGCTTCAAACAGAATGATCGCGCGCGAGTTTTTAATGCTAAAATTGTTTGAACTCTTGTTTAGGTCAGTTTACAAGGAACTACACGCAGACCACGAAACGGGGGCTGCTGACAACAAATAAAGGCTGAGTATCAAGCACCGAAAAAGTGCGAGATATTCAGCCTGTTTTGTTGTCCGGGGTTTCCAAAGGGGCTTGCCCCTTGGCACACGACTTTGCTTGCAAAGTGTAGTGTGTTATACGCTCTGTCGGCGTTGCCGTAAAAATGCCGTTGCCGTCGGGGAAAGCAAGGGCATTTGAAGCGGCAGGAAGACAGGGCGTATATGAAGCCCCGTCCCTCGTCCCACGCCGAACTATGGGACAAAGTGTCCCAAACGGATAGCCACACTCCCGAAAAAGCAGACGGATTTTCCTCTCAAAATTGAAATGGGGGGAAGCCATTTTAAGGCTTTCCCGCCTTGATTGCCTATCAGCAAAGGCGGGCGGGACTGTCAACGGCGGCGCGTGAAATGCGTCGTTCATCTTGCCGTTGACTGGCTCGGCTGGCTTTGCTATCTTCACGACAAACAGGAATGTACTATTTTTTCTTGATAAGTTTCAATTTTATATTTTTTTTGTCGGCAATCTTTTGAAGCACCTCTACCACATACGAACATTGTGCCTTAAATGGTAGTGCAGACAATTCGTCATTTGATTGTATTTGCTTTAGTGCTTCTTGCAACTCAGAAAGTTCTAATAAATTGACTGCTACGCAAAAGAAGTTTTTCCTGCGCCCGTCATTATAGTTAGAAAGTAAGTGGGAAAGAATTTGTATTTTTTCCTGCTGTTCAGCATTATATTGCTCAATGCCCATGCTCTGCGCTCTTTCTAAATCTGCATTTCGCCGCCTATGCGTGATAAAAGAGTCATATTTATCAATGTGTTGATATTTTTCGCATGGATATTGTTTGCACTCATAGCAGTATTCTATCTCTCCATGTGCAAGACTGCATTTCGCTATCTTGCATGATTGATTACCATTGCCGCAGCCGCCGCAGTAATTTCCTAAAAGCATAGGACACAGCCCGCAATTTAATCCACAAAGAGAAAATAATTGATTTTTCCGTTCAAATCCTTTCATAAGTATCAGCTCCACAAATTCTAATTTTGCTCTGTTCGGTTTCCCGTAATTACATTTCAGCTACTTCCTCTACTGCATACACTCATTTACATATTCCACAGGTACGTCCATGCGCTCTGCTGTCTGTTCCGGCGTCATTCCGCTGTCTATAAATCTTTTGCAAACCACTTTCATATTTTCGCCCACTTCGATAATATGCCTGTCCGGGTCATAGAAGCGAACCACACGCTGTCCCCACGAATGTTCCTTAACCGGGTGAATATATTGAACATCACACTTTCGGAGGTTATTCGCAAATTTATCAAAATTATCTTCTTCAAAATAAAGTTCAAAATTATTGCCGCCGAAAGAAATATCACTTGTACCAATAAATTCCTTGTATGTTTCCAGCGTCTGCAAGGCTAAACCGCCCGTCAAGGTCTTGTTTGCGCCAAAGTCCATGACTACCTCAAGCCCTAAAACGCTTTTATAAAATTCAACGGTTTTATCCATATCCGTTACAACTAACATCGTATTCATCATGTACCTCCACAACTCCCTGATTGGAGAGTTTTTAATGTCTTTTCAGTTTTTGCTATATCCTTTTCAATCAGAGGGCGCATACTGTCCTTGTACTTTGATAAATCAGCGCCTTACAAACAAGACAATATTCTTGAAATATACTGTGGTGTTGCAGCGCCTCCCTGTGCAAGAGACTTTATGCACTGTCTGGCTGTAATCGATTTTTCGTCTGTTACATGAGCAAGAAAATCAGAAAAAATAAAATCAAAGCGATTTTTTTCGTCCCACTGAGCATTTGACGCAAGAATATACAATGCTTGGTTTCTGACGAATGATTTTGGATGGCTGAGCAAAGAAGCAAAGTCATCAAAATATTCGTACCATTCATCTGTTTCCTGACTTTCCGATATAATTTTATCGGCAAAAGAGCAGGCATATTTATCATCTTTTGGTGTCAGCTTAGCTACAATATTTTCTTTCATTTTCGGTTACCTACAATCCGGAGATTTATAAATGTATTTTATTCCTAATGCGTAAACAGGCTTCTATGTGCATAATCCAATGTCTTGAAAACGGCATTTGGATCAGTCCTCGTATATCTTTATTGCACCAATAATCAATTAACCAAATTGCGTTTTCATTATTGCTTACGACATTTAACGATTTTAAGTATTCTTTCCTTTCTTCTGATACTTTCTTTTTCAATTCGACATAAGACAGACTTTTGATTATCTTTTCAGTACTTACTTTTACCTCAAAAATGTATGAATAAAGCTCTTTCAAATTAAGCTGTATTGAAAAATCTGCAATCTGCTGTTTTACAAGTTCATTTCCTGTTGTTATTATGGGCGAATTGATTCGCTCCTGATAATTCCCTGTGTAAAACACCTGTTCGTCTTCGTTTATCAAGATATGCGCAACTATATCTTCGATACGAAATATATGCCAGATTGAATATGCAATGGTTTTGCTATGATAACCGTCTGCATTTAAAAAAGGGATTGCATTAAATTCTTCTCTATTTAATTCGCTATAGAATACGGTTAAGATTTTCATTAACCGGTTCCGCAGTTCAAATAATGTATCGATACCCGCTTCATAGGTATCATTCTTCCTAATTTTGGTTTGCATTGCTTTGTTAAGTTCTGACCATTCTTTATTCACAATCAATCCTCCAAATCCCGGTTGGCTATTTCTTGCCGCTCACTGCTTTCCAGCCTGTTCAATCATTTTCTTCATCAACTGCTGGAATTGTTCGCTTGTTTCCTCGTCCAGTGGCATGACCTTTCCAATCTTCCGTAACCAACGCGGTCATATCATCAAGGGTATGAAGCTCCTGTTGCTGCTCCTGTGCGGCGTTTTGGATGTTTTGAAGCATAGCAGAGGTGACAGTTTATCCCGGCTGTTCTCCGCTGTCTATATCATTCTTAATGTCCCGCAGGATAGAAAGGAACACATTTTTGATTTTTTCAATTTCCGCTTCATGTTCGTCTGTCTTCTGTGCGTTCATAAACTGTATATCCTGTCTTGCCTTTGTCCGGTACTCCGGGCGGTCTTTCGCGAAGCCGTAGTTATTTCAATAAGCTGGTTTCGTGCCGTTATCCCCTTTACCGCCGTGTCCTGAAAATAAATCCGTATCAAATCTATCAGCTTCGGAAAATTCCTGTGTTCCAACAAGCGATTGAGGATTTGCACATCGACAGCACCCGTCACAAGCCCCCTCACGGCTCCCGCGGACAAACCTAATTCAGAAATATCGTAGCTTTTACGGACGCTCACGGTAGACAAGCCCAGTAGGTAGTCCGTAGATACCTTAAATTCCTTTGCCACACCTATGAGAATATCGCTGCTGACCGTTCTTGTTTCGCCGCTGACGATCCGGCTTAACTGGGAAGCGGAAACGCCTATTTTCTCCGCAAGTTCCTTTTGTGTGATGTGGTTCCCGTTACATAAATCGGAAATCCGCTGTCCGGGTGTTCCGGGTAAAGCCATAGATACGCACCTCCTCCGCATACTTCCATTATACAGAATGATTGCAAAAATGCAATTCTCGCAAAATTCCGGGGATTGCATTTTTTTCGTGTAGACTTATCTTAGTTCATCGATGAGCCGCACCTTGAAAACAGAATGACCGTCCAAAAGAAATATGACCGGCGGGGAAAGCACCGCAGCGGGCCAGCTAAGGGACAAATTGTCCCGAAGTGCGGGGAGCGTGCCAACACAGGGAGCCTTTCGGGGAGAACGGCAAAAGAAAACGGAGGAACGCATGAAAAATAGCTTATACAAAGATTTGCCGCCGTTGGGGCGCAGACCGGACGGTTTCCTTTACCTGTACTATCCCATCTGTGAGGTGGTGGGCTTGCTCCACTGTGGGCGGCAGAAAGCGGTCAACACCCTGCGGGAGTTACAGTATGCGGAGTTGATTGACATTAAGAAGAAGCAGGGCTGTGGAAAACCCAACTGTATTTACCCAAAATCCTATGAAGCGGTATCAAACGCCGACTTCAAAAAATCCGGTTTTGGAACGCCGGAGGGCTGAAAACCGTACCCATGAAGTACGGAAATCGCCCTTGAAAAGTACGAAAAACGGACGGTATATAGAAATACAGAGATTAAAACGATTTATTTATATCTTATCCATTCCAATCCTATCAAAGATATTTCCGGCGGGATTTTCCTGTGGAAAAGTCCCGGATAGGAAAGGAATGGGGAAAGGAGCATTTAACCTTTGTTCCGCTGACGAAAGACAACCGCCTGTGCGCTAAGGAGATTATCGGCAACCGGGCGAATTTGACGAAGTGGCAGGACGATTTTCACGCCTACATGG
>OGLV01000283.1_pt1 | contig 20403 bp, 14 predicted proteins | sample 1572851 | NCBI WGS metagenome assembly OGLV01 (sample SAMEA2582005, study PRJEB24529) | metagenome | biome: Human gut stool | place: China | collected 2011
TTGGGGGTCTAAGGTGGCCATTCTCTCACGTGAGAGAATGGCCCCCTTATCCGCGTCCCCTGCACGGTGCAGGGAAAAACGCCCCCTGCGAGTACGCAGGGAACAATACAACACAGTGTGTTAAAACAATGTTAACTGGCTCGTTTCAGGCAATCCCGCAAACGCGCCCAGCGCGCGCAGCTGGTCGATATGCGTCTGCGACAGCTTGTTGCAGCAGAGGGAAAACTCCTCCACCGATGTAAAGTCCTTTCCCTTGCGCTTCTCAACGGTGTCGAGCGCTGCGGTCTCGCCGAGTCCGCGGACGGACGTGAACGGCGGCAGCAGGCCGTTTTCCGTGACGACGAACTTCGTCGCATCGCTGCGGTAGATATCGATGGGCTCAAAGTGGAAGCCGCGCAGGCAGAATTCGTAGCAGACTTCAAGCGTCGTCATCAAGTCCTGCTCCACGGCGGTCGCGTCCTTGTTGTTTTCAATCTCGCGGATGCGGCGGCGCAGCGCGTCGGCGTCCTTGCAGCACTCGGCGGCGTCGAATGCCTTGGCGCGGATGGAGAAGAACGTCGCGTAGAACGCGAGCGGCTCGTGCACCTTGAACCACGCGATGCGGAACGCCATCATGACATAGGCGACCGCGTGCGCCTTCGGGAAGAGGTAGCCGATCTTGGCAAGCGACTCGATGTACCACTCCGGCACATCGTGCTTGCGCATCTCTTCGACCCACATCGGCCAGTCCCCCGCCTTGCCGCCTTTGACCTTGCCCTTTCGGACGGCCTCCATGATCTTAAAGCTCATCTTCGGGTCAAGCCCCATCGAGATGAGGTAGAGCATGATATCGTCACGGCAGCCGACGGTCTCCAGAACGCTCGCCGTGCCGCTGACGATCAGATCCTTCGCGTTGCCGAGCCACACGTCCGTGCCGTGGGAGAAGCCTGAAAGGCGCAGCAGCGTGTTGAAGTCCTTCGGCTGCGTATCGACGAGCATTTGGCGCGTGAAGCGCGTGTTGAACTCCGGGATCGCGACGGCGCCCGTGGGGCCGAGCACCTCGTCGTTCTCATAGCCGAGCACCTTGGACGAGATGAAGATCGACATCGTGTCGGGGTCGTCGAGCGGGATAGCGCGGGCGTTCACGCCCGTCAGATTTTCGAGCATGCGGATCATCGTCGGGTCATCGTGGCCGAGCATATCGAGCTTTAAGAGGTTGTCCTCCATGCAGTGATATTCGAAATGCGTGGTGATCGTGTCGCTGTCGGGGTCGTCCGCAGGGTGCTGTACGGGGCAGAAGTCCTCGATATCCATGTCGTCCGGCACGACGACGAGTCCGCCGGGATGCTGGCCCGTCGTGCGTCGCACGCCGACGCAGCCCGCCGTCAGGCGGTCGATCTCGGCGTTGCCCGCGGCGATGCCGTTTTCCTCGAGGTATTTTTTGACGAAGCCGTAGGCCGTCTTCTCCGCGAGCGTACCGATCGTACCCGCGCGGAACACCTGCGTCTTGCCGAACATTTCGACCGCGTGCGCGTGGGCACGCGCCTGATATTCGCCTGAGAAGTTGAGGTCGATATCCGGCACCTTGCCGCCGCCGTAGCCGAGGAAAGTTTCAAACGGGATGTCGAAGCCGTCCTTGACGTACTTCGTGCCGCAGACGGGACACATTTTATCGGGCATGTCCGCGCCGCAGCCGTACTCGCCCGCATGGAACTCGACGTTGCGGCACTTGGGGCAGCGGTAGTGCGGCGGCAGGGCGTTGACCTCGGTGATGCCGGCCATGTACGCGACAAGCGACGAGCCGACCGACCCTCGCGAGCCGACGAGGTAGCCGCACTCAAGCGAGCGCTGCACGAGCTTCTGCGCCGACATGTAGACGACGTCGTACTTGCCCAGAATGCTGCCGAGCTCGACGTTCAGCCGGTCGACGATCAGCTGCGGGAGATCGTCGCCGTAAAGCTCATGCGCTTTCCCCCACACCATGCGATTAAGGTCTTCCTCCGAATTTTCAAGCCGCGGCGGAAACAGCTTGCCCTTGGGCAAAAGCTCGATATCCTCCACCTGCTCGGCGATGGCGCGGGTGTTCGTCACGACGACCTCGTAGGCTTTCTCCTTGCCGAGGTAGTCAAATTCCTTGAGCATTTCGTCCGTCGTGCGGAAGTAGAGCGGAACGGGCTCGTTCGCGTCGGCGAATTTCTTTGACGCGAGCAGGATATGGCGATAAACCTCGTCTTCGGGGTCGAGGAAGTGGACGTCGCCCGTTGCGCAGACGGGCTTGCCGAGCTCTTCGCCAAGCTTGACAACAGTGCGGTTGAAGTCCTTGAGGTCTTCGTCGTCGCGCACCGTGCCGTCGCGCACCATGAAGCGGTTATTGCCGAGCGGCTGAATTTCAAGATAGTCGTAGAACGAGGCGATGCGCTTGAGCTCATTCCAGTCCTTGTGGTCGACGATGGCGCGGAACAGCTCGCCCGCCTCGCAGGCAGAGCCGATGATCAAGCCCTCGCGATGCGCGACAAGCTCGCTTTTCGGGATGATCGGCACGCGCTTAAAGTATTTGAGGTTCGACGCCGAGATGAGCTGGTAGAGGTTCTTGAGGCCCACCTTGTTCTTGGCGATCAGAATGATGTGCTTTGGGAAACGGTTGCGCTTGACGCCGAGCGGGCGGAGCTTCGTCATCTCGTCGTTGATCTGCTGGAGGCGCGTGACGCCGCGTTCTTCGAGCATGACGAAGAACTTGGCCAGCATCTGCGCGACCGGGACCGCATCGTCGGACGCGCGGTGGTGGTTGAACTGCGGGAGCTGCAAGTGGTCGGCCACGATGTCGAGCTTGTACTTGCCGAGCTCGGGCAGGAGATTCTGCGCGAAAATCAGCGAGTCGAGATACGTCGGCTCGAACGGGATGCCGCACTTTTTGCAGCCTGCGCGGATGAAGCTGATATCAAACTCCGCATTGTGCGCAGCGAGCGGGCGGCCGCCCGCAAAGGCCAAAAACGCGTGCAGCGCGTCCTCCAGCTTCGGCGCGCCGCGCAGCATGTCGTCTGTGATGCCGGTCAGGCCGATGATCTCAGGCGAAAGCCGGCGCTCGGGGTCGACAAAGGTTTGGAACGTGTCGACGATCTCGCCGTCTTTCAGAATGACCGCACCGATCTCGGTGATGGCATCGTGCGCGACCTTCAGACCCGTTGTTTCAATGTCGAAACAGCAGATCTCAGTCGAAAAATCGCCGTCCTGCGGGCCGTGCACACAGATACGGTCGTCGATGTTGTTGAGAAAATAGCCCTCACAGCCGTAAAGGAGTTTTATTTTACCCTCGCCGGTGTGCCAGGCGTCCGGGAAGCTCTGCGCTACGCCGTGATCCGTGATGGCGATGGCGGGCATCCCCCACTTGATCGCGCGCTTGACGACCGCGGCGGTGTCGGTCAGCGCGTCCATGTTGGACATACGGGTATGTAAGTGCAGCTCGACGCGCTTTTCCTCCGCCGTGTCCGTGCGCTCGGCGTGGTCGATCTGCATGATGTCCTGCGGGTTGAGCTGCATGTCCTTACCATCGTAGGAGAGCTCCATGCGGCCGCTGACGCGCAGCCACATGCCGACGCTGATCTTGCCGAGAAGCTCCGTCGCCTCGCGCTCGGGCATGCTGCGGCGGATGAAGAGCGAGCCTTCGTAGTCCGTCATTTCGAGCAACATCGTCCAGACGCCGGCGCGGCGCGTCTCGTGGCAGTCGAACTTGAAGACCTTGCCCTCAACGACGACGTGACCGGCCTTTGGCGTCAGCTCGCTGATGGGGAGCACTCTCCCCTTTGCAATCTCGCGGCCCATGATGACACTGCCGCTGCCGCTCACCTTGCGGCCAGCGTTCTTCAACATGTCGGGAAAGGCCTCCGCCGTTGATTTGACGTGGATGTCCACGCGCTTTAAGTCGTAATTGCGCGCAAGAAGCTGCTCGACCGTTTCGCGCGTCGAGTCGTTCATCTCCGCGCGCACGGTCATGTCGAGCGTCATCGTGCGCTTTTCCGGCTCGAGCACCATGTTCGTGACCATCGCGGCGTTGAGCGGGACGCGCAGGTCAAAATCCGGCGAAAAGTCGGTGAATAATTCAAAAAAAGGAATCTTTTGTGCCATAGCCACAACCTTATCTCAGTATCGTTTCCGCTCGGTCAGAGTTTTTTGATTTCCTCCATCAAAGCGTCGACAAGCTTTTCCTGCGGCACTTTGTAAAGGATTTTTCCTTTTCGGAAAATCATGCCCTCACCTTTGCCGCCGGCCACGCCGATATCGGCGGCCGAGGCCTCACCGGGCCCGTTGACGACGCAGCCCATCACGGCGACCGTGATATTCTTCTTGCAGTCGGCAAGACGGCGCTCTAGCTCCTCGGCGATCGGGATCATGTCGTACGCCGTGCGGCCGCACGTCGGGCAGGAGACGAGGTTCACACCGCTGCGGCGGATGCCGCAGGCCTGCAAAATGCGCTTAGCGGCGTAGACCTCTTCCACGGGGTCCGCCGTGAGCGAGACGCGCATCGTGTCGCCGATGCCCTCGCACAGAAGGCCGCCGATGCCGATGGCGGACTTCAAAAGCCCCATCGTGGGCGTGCCCGCCTCGGTCACGCCGAGGTGGAGCGGATAGTCGACCTTTTCGTGCAGAAGGCGATAGGCCGCCATGTTGAGCGGTACATCAGAGCTCTTGACCGAGATGCAGATCTCGGTAAAATCGAACTTTTCAAGCAGCCGCACATGTCTGAGCGCGCTCTCGACGAGCGCCTCGGGCGTCACGCGGCCATATTTTGCGAGCAGCTCCTTTTCAAGCGAGCCGCCGTTCACGCCGATGCGGATGGGAACCTTGTGTTCACGGCAGGCGTCTACGACCGCCTTGACGCGGTCATCTCCCCCGATGTTGCCGGGGTTGATGCGAATTTTGTCCGCGCCGCGCGCCGCCGCTTCGACGGCGAGACGGTAGTCGAAATGAATGTCCGCGACGAGCGGGATGGAGATATTCTCCTTAATTTCACTCAGCGCGTGCGCGGCCTCCATATTCGGCACCGTGACGCGCACGATCTCGCAGCCCGCCTCTTCGAGCGCGTGGATCTGCGCGATGGTGGCCTTGGCATCCTCAGTGTGCGTGTTGCACATCGACTGGATCGTGACCGGCGCGCCGCCGCCGATAGCGACGCCGCCTGCGATAATTTGCTTGCTCATAAGATCATCCTCCTCACAGGAGCTTGACAATGTCGTGGAACGTGACGAACAGCATCAGCGCCATTAAAAGCGCAAAGCCGATGCCGTTGATGACGTTCAGATATTTGGACGAAATTTCCTTTTTGAAAAGCGCCACGGCGATGCCGTTGACGAGCAGGAACAGCACGTGTCCGCCGTCGAGTGCGGGCAGCGGCAGCAGGTTCATCACGGCGAGGTTCACCGCGATCATCGCGGCGAAGTAGAGGATGCTCTCGAGCGCCGCGCCAAAGCCAGCCTCGGCCTCGGTCTCCTTGCCGACCTCCGTGATGGTCGAGACGATGCCGACCGGGCCGCTCAGATCGTTGACGCCCGCCGCGCCCGAAAGCAGCATTTGCAGGCTTAGACGCACAATGCGGACATAGTCCATCGTCTGATACCAGCTGTATTGCAGGCGCAGAAGCGGCGTCGCCTCGACGATCCCACCGTAGGTAAAGCCGTAGGCCTCGTACTCCTTACCGTTTTCGTCGGTGTAGACTTGCCTGGTGAGCGTGCGGTCGAGCTTTTTGCCGTCGCGCAGGACGGTCATGTCGATCGTGCCCGTGTCGCCAAGGCCCATGATGAGCGACACATCGCTCTTTAAATAAATGCGCTCGCCGTTGATGGCGTAGATCATGTCGCCGGGCATCAGGCCGTCCTCTCCCTGCTGCGGAAAATCGGGGTTCAGCTCGACGATCTCCGTCGTGTAGAACGCCTGCGCGCCCGCGTACAGGCAGATGACGATGATGAGGCCCGTCAGGAAGTTCATGAACGCGCCCGCGACGAAGATGATGAACTTCTTCCACCAGACCTGGCGGCCCAGCGCGCGGTCATCGTCCGAATCCTCGTCCTCGCCCTCCATGGCGCAGTAGCCTCCGATGGGCAGGAGCCGCAGGGAGTATTCGGTGTCTCCTTTCGTCTTATGGAAGAGCTGCGGGCCCATGCCGATGGAAAATTCGTTGACGCGCACGCCGCAGGCCTTGGCCGCCAGAAAGTGGCCCAGCTCATGCACGGCGATGAGCACGCCGAAAATCAGGATCGCAATGAGAATATAAACCATGGTCTCTCCTAAATTTGGTCAGTTGAGCTTTTCGCGCACGACCTCGCGCGCGAGCCGGTCTGCTTCCAGAATATCCGAAAGCTGCGGCTGATATACCGTCTCCGTCTTGTCGAGCGCCGCTTCGATGAGGTCAGGGATGGCACAGATGCCGATCTCATCGCGCAGAAACGCCGCGACGGCCTCTTCATTTGCGCCGTTCATCGCCGCGCAGTAGACGTTCCCGACGGCGGCGCACTGCTTGGCGATCTTCAGGCAGCGGAAGACCTCTTCATCGGGCTCGGCGAACGTGAGCGGCGGGCACTTGAGAAGGTCAAGCGGCTCCGCGGGCGAAACGGCCCTGTTGGGGTACGTCATCGCGTAGCGGATGGGCAGCTTCATGTCCGGTGTGCCGAGCTGGGCGAGCATCGCCCCATCGTGAAACTCGACGAGCGAGTGCACGATACTCTGGCGATGGATGACCGCGTCGACCTGACGCAGCGGCAGACGGTAGAGGCGCATGGCCTCGATGATCTCAAGGCCCTTGTTCATCAGCGTCGCGGAGTCGATGGTGATCTTTGCGCCCATCGTCCAGTTCGGGTGCTTGAGCGCGTCAGCCTTCGTCTTAGTCGCAAGCTCCTGCAGGCTCAGGCCGTAGAACGGCCCGCCCGAGCAGGTCAGAATGAGGCGCTTGATCTCACCGCGGTCGCGGCAGCCCTGCAAGCACTGGAAGATCGCGCTGTGCTCGCTGTCGACGGGGACGATCTCCGCGCCGTATTTTTCCGCCGCGTCCACCACAAGCTCGCCCGCGCAGACGAGCGTTTCCTTGTTCGCAAGCGCGATGCGTTTTTTCTTCTCGATGGCGGCAAGCGTCGGCTGGAGACCAATCATGCCCATCACGGCGGTCACGACCGTGTCGGAGTCGTCCGCCGTGGCCGCGGCCAGAAGGCCCTCCATACCGGAGAGCACTTGGGTGTTTGTGTCGGAGAGCCGCGCGCGCAGCTCGCGCGCCGCATCCTCGTCATAAAGCACGGCAAGACGCGGGCAAAATTCCCGCGCCTGCTGTTCAATGAGGTCAACGCTCTTATTCGCCGTCAGCGCGGCGACGGAAAGCCCCAGCTCGCGCGCCACCTCAAGCGTCTGGCGGCCGATGGAGCCGGTGGAGCCGAGTAAAGCAATACTCCTTGTCATAATAAGCCTCCGCAGACCGCGGCCCATACGACCGGCGCGATGAAGAGCGTGGAGTCAAAGCGGTCGAGCATGCCGCCGTGCGTCAGGAAAAGATGGCTGTAATCCTTGATGCCGGCCTCGCGTTTGACGAGCGACATCGAGAGGTCGCCGAGCTGGCCGAAGATATTGGCCACCACGCCCACGAGGATCAGCATGAGGTAGTTCGGCGCATAGCCGAGCCATGCCTTGCCGACAACGCCGAGCAGCACCAGCGCAAGCGCGCTGCCGATGGGCCCGCCGATCGCGCCCGCCCAGGTCTTGTGCGGGCTGACGTGCGGCGCCATCTTGCGCTTGCCGAACCACATGCCGAAATACATCGACAGCGCATCGCCCGCAAACGCGACGCAGAACGGCGCGAGCACATAGAGCTTGCCATAGTTTTCGTCCATGCGCAGCAGGAAAATGCAGCTGTACATCGCCGGGAATACGATGCCGCCGACGATCGACACCGCCACATCGTGGAACGTGAACGGTTTTTCCTTTCCGTAAGAGATAACCGCAAAGAGGAACGCCATCATCACAAGGATCCAGCGGAAGATCGTAACGGTCGAAATCGGAAGATCGTATGTGCCGCTCATCTCTTCCTTAAAGAGCCATATCTCCTGCATGACGACCGTTGTGACAAGTCCCCAGTAGAAATTCGCTGGGACGTTCTCCCCTGCCGTGTGCAGCAGCTCATAGGCCGCGATGCCCGCGATGCCGCAAACGACGAGCATCGTCGCCCATGCGGGGCAGGCAAGCAGCACGGCGAGCAGCGCCGGCAGGCCGACGACAACCACCAACCATCTTTGTTTCATTTCTGTTTCTCCTGTTTCAGTCCGCCAAAGCGCCGCTCGCGCTGCTGATACGCGACGAGCGCCTTGTCGAATTCTCTTTCCGTAAAGTCGGGCCAGAGCGTGTCGCAGAAGTAGAACTCACTGTACGCGCACTGCCACAAAAGGTAGTTGCTGATGCGCTTCTCCCCGCCCGGGCGGATGAGAAGGTCGGGATCGGGAAGTCCGCTTGAATAGAGGTAGAGCGAAAAGCCCTCCTCGGTCAAAGCGTCCGCGTCCTGCTCCCCTGCCGTGCAGTCACGCGCAAACGCGCGAGCGGCGTGCAGAATCTCGTCGCGTCCGCCGTAGTTGAGGCAGACGTTGGCCTGAAAGCCCTCGATGCGGGAGGAGATCTCATTCGTCTCATCGATGAGTTCCCGAAGTTCCGGCGTCAGGACGCTTAAATCACCCAGAAAGTGCAGGCGGTTGCCGTCCTTTTCCATCGTGTCGATGCACTCGTGCAGATATTGCTCGAGTAAGTGCATGATGCCGTCGACCTCGTCCTTCGGGCGCTTCCAGTTTTCGGTCGAAAAGGCGTAGACCGTCAGATAGTCGATGCCCAGGTTCTTGCAGTAGGTGCCGAGCTTTCGAAATGTCTCCGCCCCCGCCTTGTGACCGGCCGAGCGCGGGAGGCCGCGCTTTTGCGCCCAGCGGCCGTTGCCGTCCATAATGACGGCAACATGACAAGGCAGGTTGTTCAAATCAACCTGCCCTGCCTTGTTCTCTTTGGAAAAGAGCCCCATATCAGACCGCCATGAGCTCCTTCTCTTTCTTCTCGAGAAGGGCGTCGACCTCTTTGCACATGTCGTCGGTCAGCTTCTGCAGGTCCTTTTCGGCAACCTTCAGGTCGTCCTCGGTGATCTCGCTGGCCTTCTGCTTCTTCTTGAAGGCCTCCATCGCGTCGCGGCGGATGTTGCGGATGGCGACCTTGCCGGTCTCGGAATACTTATGGATCTGCTTGACGAGCTCCTTACGACGCTCCTCCGTGAGCTGCGGGAAGTTCAGGCGGATGGACTTGCCGTCGTTCTGCGGGTTGATGCCAAGGTCAGACTCCTGAATGGCGCGCTCGATGGGCTTGAGGGCCGTGCCGTCCCACGGGGTGATGACGAGCTGGCGCGGATCGGGAGAAGCGATGGCCGCGATCTGCTGGATGGGCGTGGGAGAGCCGTAGTAGTCGACGCTGATGCGGTCGAGCACAGAGGCGTTGGCGCGGCCTGCGCGCACAGAGGCAAAGTCCGCGTTCACCGCGTCGATGCTCTTTCTCATTTTGTCGGAATAAACCTTGTAATCTTCTTTATTCATGGGGATACCTCCTCAAAAATTTTTATCGTAAAACCGCAGATGCGGGGTCGCTCAGTTTTCGCCGACGATGGTACCGATCTTCTCGCCCTCGACCGCACGAATGATGTTCTCGGGATCCTTGAGGGCAAAGACAAGCACAGGAATGTGGTTGTCCATCGAAAGCGACGTGGCCGTGGAGTCCATGACCGCAAGGTGCTGGGCCAGCACGTCCTCATAGGAGATAGCGTCGTACTTGATCGCGTTTGCATCCTTGGCGGGGTCGGCGTTGTAAACGCCGTCGATGTTCTTGGCGAGCAGGATCACGTCGGCGTTGATCTCTGCTGCGCGCAGCACCGCTGCCGTATCGGTCGAGAAGAACGGAGAGCCGATGCCGCAGCCAAAGAGCACTACGCGGCCCTTTTCCAAATGCCGGATGGCGCGGGCGCGGATGTAGGGTTCGGCGACTTCTTTGATCTCCAGCGCCGTCTGCACGCGCACGTCGACGCCCTTCTGCTCGAGCACATCGGCGACCGCCATGCAGTTCATCGCCGTGGCCAGCATGCCCATGTGGTCGGCACGGGTGCGCTCGATGTAGCCCTCGCCGTTTTTCACGCCGCGCCAAAAGTTGCCGCCGCCGATGACGACGCCCATCTGCACACCCATGTCCGTGCACTTTTTGATGACGTCGCACACCTTGGAAACGACGTCGAAGTCGAAGCCGAAGTGCTTGTCGCCCGCCAGCGCCTCACCGCTGATCTTGAGCAGCACGCGCTTATACTTGAGTTGAGCCATGCTCATAATCTCCCCTTTCAGGAACAAGTTCAAATTTTCACAGCTACTATTTTAGCGTATTTTTGCTCTTTTGCATAGGGGGAAAGCGTAAACTTTTTTCACAAATTCGCTCTTTCCTTTTTCGTCAAGTTGAACCGCCGTGAATAGCGGAAAAAAGCAGCCGTTTCATACGGCTGCTTTTTTAGATTTTTCGTTTACTTGATGCCCTTGATGCGGATAAGGTCCTTCAAAAGCTCGACCGTGCCATCGATGCCGAGCAGGCTCGAATCGATGCAGAGGTCATAGCTCTTGGCATCGCCCCAGTCCTTGGCGGAATAGTAGTTATAGTAGGAAGCGCGGGACTTATCCGTCTTCTTGATGCGGTCTTTCGCCTCGTTCTCGCTGATGCCGTTGCGGGCGGCAACGCGCTTGATGCGGTTTTCGAGCGGAGCCGTGATGAAGAGATTGATGACGTCGTCGCGATCCTTGAGCGCGTAGTCCGCGCAGCGGCCGATCAGGACGCAGGGGCCCTTGTCGGCGAGCTTTTTGATCGTGTCGTAGGTCGCCAGGTACACCTGCTGTTCGATGGAGCCCTTGGGCGTCACGTGGTTCATCGAGAAGGAATAGGGGTCCATCGCGATGGAATAGAGAAAGCTCTTTGGGCGTTCGTCAAAGGAACGGAACAGCTCTTCGCAAAGTCCGCTCTCCTCTGCCGCCTCCTTGAGCAGCATGTCGTCGTAATAGGCGATGCCGAGCTGCTTGGCAAGCATCGTGCCGATCTCGCGTCCGCCGCTGCCGTATTGTCTGCCAACCGTAATGACCATAAAGATTCCTCCTTTTTCGCGCCTTGAAACAAAATCGGTGCTATTTGGATTATAGCACCGATTTCGTAAGAAGACAATATTTTTTCCTGTTTCGATTTTGTAAAGGCTCGGCCTTATTCCGGAAGCGGCAGGCCGAGGCGGCGATACATCGTCTTTTTCACCGCGCGCAGAATATTTTCATAGCCCGTGCAGCGGCACAGATGGCCGGAGAGGAGCTTTCTGAGCTCGTCATCGGTGTAGAGGCGGTTCGTCTCCAAGATCTCGACCGCAGTCATGATGAAGCCCGGCGTGCAGAAGCCGCACTGGACAGCGGTCTCTTCAATGAACGCCTGCTGGATATCGCTCAGCTCGCCGTCGGGCCCCATCAGGCTTTCGAGCGTGCGGATGTGCTTGCCGTCCGCCCAGACGGCGAGGTAGATGCACGAGTTGAATGCCTCGCCGTCGATGATGACGTTGCAGGCGCCGCACTCGCCGACCTCGCAGCCCTTCTTCACGGACGTCATATGGTAATCGTTTCGCAGCATATCGGTCAGCGACGCACGCACGTCGACCATTTTCTCAACGTCCTTGCCGTTTAAGTTGAATCGCACCAGCTTGTACTGACTCATTTGATGACACCTCCCGCCCGTTTGATAGACTCGATCAGGCAGCGCTTGGCCATTTCGACCGCGATGTGTTCGCGGAACGCCTTGGAGGCGCGCCAGCTGTCACGCGCGCGGATATCGTTGAGCACGGCGAGTGAGAACTGTTCCGCCGTCGTAAGCGTCAAGGGTTTATCCTTGGCAGCTGCCTCCGCGCTCGGGCAGCGCATCGGCACAGGACCGGCAACGCCGTAGGCGATGCGGGCGCGCTCAATAGTCTGCTTGTCGGGCGACAGGCGCACGTTCACGCTGCACCCGAGCGTCGCGATGTCCATCGCGTTTCTCATGGCGTACTTGATGTAGTAGCCATAGCAGTTTTCGTAGCTCGCCTTTGGGATGAGGATGGCGGTCTGGATTTCGCCATCCTCCACGCGGATGTCGACCTGACCGGCCTTGATGTAAAAGTCTTTGATGGGCAGGCGGCGGATGCCGTCCTTCCCCGTTAGCTCAACGATGGCCTCCCACGCATGCAGTGTGGAGGCGGAGTCCGCGCTCGTCACGCCGTTGCAGGTGTTGCCGCCGATGGTGCCGATGTTTCGGATCTGCGGGCCGCCGACCATGTCGACCGCCTCGCCGAGAACGTTGATATATTTCTGGATGATGGGGTCACGCGTGATGTGGTAAAAGCTCGAAAGCGAGCCGATGCGGATGTTCTCCTCCTCGTCGATGCTCACGCCGCGCAGCTCGTCGAGGCCGTAGATCGAGATGAGTTCCTTCCCGGCGCGCTTGCCCTCGCGCATCTGCACGAGCACGTCGCTGCCGCCGGCGATGATCTGCGCCTCGGGATGCTCCAAGCGGAGGACGACGGCGTTTTCGACGCTTTCCGCCTCATAGAGTGCTTTCATGTCATACATGGCTCACTTCTCCTCCTTCCAGCTGTCGTGGATGAGCCCCGCCTTGCTGAACTCGGCGTACAGAACGTGCGGGGTGATGGGAACGGTGTCGATGGCGACGCCGGTGGCGTTGTAGATGGCGTTGCGGATGGCGGGCGCGCCCGAGCACGCGGGCGGTTCGCCGAGCGCCTTCGTGCCGAACGGCGACGTCGGCTCGGGATTTTCGATAAACTGCGCCTCGAGATGCGGGTGGTCCATGAACGTCGAGAGCTTGTAGTCAAGAAGATTATTGTTGAGGGGGCGGCCCGTCTTCTCGTCGAATAAAAGCTGCTCGCTCAGGCCGAAGCCGATGGCCATGGACATACCGCCGTGGACCTGCGCCTCGGCAAGCGCAGGGTTGATGAGCTTGCCGCAGTCGTGGACGTTGATGATCTTCTTGAGCGTCACCTTGCACATCGGGATATCCACCTCGACGTCGGCAAAGGTGCAGCCAAACGAATAGGCGTTGTTGCGGATGGTGTAGGTCGACTCGGCGGTGATGTGCTCGGAGTCCGCGGCGTTGTACTGCGCGGTCATCGCAAGGTCTTTCAGCGACATGAGCACCATGCCGTCGCCCTTGCGGATGATGTTGCCGTCGACGATGTCCATATTGTCGACCGCCTGACGGGTGAGCTTTGTCGCGTACTGAAGAATTTTCTGCCGCAGGAGCGTCGCCGTCTGGCGGATGGAGAAGCCCGCGACGTAGGTCTGGCGGCTCGCGTAAGCGCCGAGGCCTGTGGGCGTGATGTCCGTATCCTGACATGAGACGACGCGCACGTCGTGATAGCTCTTGAGGCCGACGGCCTCGGCCGTCATCTGCGCATAGGCCGTGTCCGCGCCCTGCCCAATCTCCGTCTCACCGCACTGCATCGTCACCGTGCCGTCGAGGTTCAGGAGCATGCGGTTCGAGGACGTTTCAAGCGAGATGGGATACACCGCCGTGTTGTACCAGAAGGCCGCCACGCCGATGCCGCGGCGGACGGGGCCGATGTCCTTGGCATACTCCTCGCGCTTTTTGTCGTATTCGATGTACTCCTTCCCCTTTTCCAGACATTCGCGGAAAGAATCGTAGTAGTTCGTATTACCTGAGAAGCCGTCGTGGAAGCCCTTGGGCATGATGTACTTCATGCGGTATTCGAGAGGCTCGATGCCGACGGCCTTCGCGCACTCGTCGATGTTCGCATCGTCCGCGAATGAGGCCTGCGGCATACCGTAACCGCGCATCGCGCCTGCGGCGGGGCGGTTGGTGTACACGGTGTAAGCGTCGCCCTCGAAATTGTCGCAGGGATAGATCTGCGGGAACGAGCCCATGGCCTTGGCGACGATTGAATGGCCGTGCGAGGCGTAAGCGCCCTGATTGGAGAAGCACTCGACCTTGCGCGCGGCAATCGAGCCGTCCTTATGGAGCCACGTGATGATATGGAAGCGGATCGAGTGGCGCACACGGTTACTGACGAATGTCTCTTCACGCGAGCAGTCGATGCGCACGCATTTTCCGTGCACCTGCGTAGAGCACCACGCGCACAGCGGCTCATAGAGCGCATCCTGCTTGTTGCCAAAGCCTCCGCCGATGTAGGGCTTGATGACGCGGATATCCGCCCACGGACGCCCGAGCGCCTGACCGACGATGCGGCGGATGATGTGCGGAATCTGCGTGGAGGACACGACGACGATGCGGCCATTTTCCTCGTAAGCGTAGCAGCCGTGGTTTTCAATGTGGCTGTGCTGCACGGTGGGGGTGTTGTACCAGCCCTCGACCTTGATGAGGCCGGGCTCCTGAATGGCCTCCTGATAATTTCCCTTGCGGATATCCGTGTGCTTTAGGATATTTCCCGGGAAATTTTCGTGGATGCAGGGCGCGTCGGGCTCCATGGCCTTCTGCACGTCGAGCACAAACGGGAGTTCCTCATATTCGACCTTCAACGCGCGCACGCCCTGCATGGCCGAGACCTCATCCTCCGCAATGACGACCGCGACGTCGTCGCCGTAGTAGCGCACATGGCGGTTCAAAAGATTGCGGTCGGCCACGTCCTGATGCCCCGGGTCCATCGACCAGGGATGGCCCGCCGTCGGAAAGCAGTGCTCCGGCACGTCGAAGCAGGTCAGCACCTTCACAACGCCGGGGATGGCCTCCGCCGCGGACTTGTCGACTGATTTGACAAGTCCGTGCGCGATGGTGGAATGCTTGATGCGCGCATAGAGCGCACCGGCCGGCATCCGATCCTCATAGTATTTCGTGCGTCCGGTGACCTTGTCGAACGCATCGACGCGGATCTCGCTTTTTCCTACCTTGCTCATCTGTCTACCTCCTGTTCCGAGCAGCCGCTTTGTCGGTTTTGCTCGAAATCTGCAACTCCTTTGCTATTATTTTAGCACATTTCGCACAGCGTGTACAGTGCTGCATGCGTGATATAATACAAATGATCGCGGATGTACCATTTTGTCCGCTTTTTTCTGCCGATTGGTGAAAAAGAAACGAATGACTGGTGATTTAATAGATGGATAACACGTTGAAAATAGGATGCGTGGTCATGGCGGCGGGCAATGCCGCGCGCTTTGGCGAGAACAAGCTCGCCGCGACGGTAAACGGAAAGCCGCTTATCGAGCATGCGCTCGATGCGATCCCGCGGGAGAGCTTTTCCCGCGTGCTGGTCGTGACGCAGCACGAAAACGTGGAAGCGGCCGCCAAAAAATTTGGCTTTGAAACGCTGCGGAACGAACATCCCGAGCGCGGCCAGAGCGAGACGATCCGCCTCGGCACGGCGGCGCTGTCAGACTGTGACGCGCTCTGCTTCATGGTGGCCGACCAGCCGATGCTCAAGCGCAAGACCGTCGCGCAGGAGCTTGAGTTCTTCCGCGCGCACAGCGAAAACATCGTCGGATTGGGACACAACGGCGTGCGGGGCAACCCCTGCCTCTTCCCTGCCCGCTTCTTTCCTGAGCTTTTATCGCTTGAGGGCGATATCGGCGGCAGCGCGGTCATCAAGAGGCATTTAGATGATCTGCTGCTCTTTGAAGCGCCGGAGACGGAGCTGCGCGACGTTGACACGAAGGAAGCTCTCGAAGCGCTTAAGAAACGCTGATCTCGCCGCGGAGATCCTCCTCCATCGCCTGCTTGATCTTCTCCTTGTCGTAGCCGCAGGAGAAGAGATAGTAGAGCTTGGCGACAGCGGCCTCAGTCGTCATGTCGAGTCCGCTGACCGCGCCCGCCTTTTTGAGCGCGCTGGACGTTTCGTAGGTGCCGAGCGACACCGCGCCCTGCGGACACTGCGAGCAGACCGTGAGCACCGTGCCGTTCTGGAAGGCCTTGCGGATGATGGGCAGCAGCGCGTTCCCGTCGCCGGGGATGTTGCCCGCGCCGAACGTCTCGATGACGATACCGCGGAGCTTTTCGGTCATAATGGCCTCGAACAGCGAAAACTGAATGCCCGGAAATACCTTGATGACGCCGATGGGGATGTTGTCAAGCGTCTGGAGCTTGAGCCCGCCTTCCTGCCGCGGCAGGAGGGCGGCTTCGTTATATTTGATGGAAATGCCCGCCTCGGCAAGGCTCGGGTAGTTGGGCGAAACGAAAGCGATGAGTCCGTCGGCGGAGTATTTTGTCGCGCGGTTGCCGCGCAGCAGCTTTCCGCCGAAGTACAGGCACACCTCGCGCACGATGCCTTCCCCCGCAATCAGCAGCGCGGTGATGAGGTTGTCGCGCCCGTCGCTGCGAATTTCGCACAGCGGGATCTGCGAGCCCGTGAGCACCACGGGCTTGTCGAGCCCATCGAGCATGAACGACAGTGCCGAAGCCGTGTAGGCCATCGTGTCCGTACCGTGCAGGACGACGAAGCCGTCGTAATCGTCATATTTCTGCGCGATCAGCTCTGCGATGCAGTTCCATTCGCGCACGGTCATGTTGGATGAATCCAGCAGCGGCGAGAGCTCGTAGAATTCCCACTCCGGCATCTCCGGCGCGCGGAGGTCGGGGATGGCGTCGAGCGCGGCGCGGAAGTAGCCCGCGCGCGGCGCGTAGCCGTTTTCCGTGCGCGTCATACCGATGGTGCCGCCGGTATAGATAATGAGAACTCGTTTCATAGCTCTCTCCTGATTGTATTACTTTTTGTACGGCGTATGGTCGAGCGGCAGGCTGCGGCGGCGCTCGCCGTCGTAGCGGTAATACGCCTGCGCGATGGCCGGCGCCGTGGGGATGGACGTGATCTCACCGATGCCGATGGCGCCGTTGGCGAGGTTTAATCCCGGCTTGTCGATGACGATCGCCTTGATCTCGGGGATCTGATGCGAGCGGAACAGGCCGAGCGTGCCGTATTTTGCCGTGGGCTTGCCGTGGTCGAGCGGGTACTGCTCTGTCAAGGCGTAGCCCATGCTCATCACGACGCCGCCCTCGATCTGCCCTTCGCAGGACAGCGGGTTGATGGCCTTGCCGACATCGTGCGCGGCGACCATCTTTTTAATTTTGCCCGTCTCCTTGTCGAGAATGCACATCTGCGTCGCGTAGCCATAGGCGACATGGCTGACGGGGTTCGGCACATTTGCGCCGAGCGGGTTCGTCTTGGCGTAGTATTCGCCGTAAAACTCCTGCCCCTTCAAATCGCTCAGCGAGCGGTACTCCATCGCGTCGCGCAGCAGCAGGCATGCGCGGCGGCAGGCCTCGCCGGTGACGAGCGTCTGGCGTGAGCCGGAGGTATCGCCGCTGTCAGGCGTTATGAACGTGCTGTTGCCGTCGTAGACGACCTGATCGCGCGTGAGCTTTGCGTTTGTCACGACGAGCTGCACCAGCACCGTGCCGAGACCCTGACCGATGCAGGACGCGCCCGCGCGGATGTGGACCTTGCCATCATCGCCGATGACGAGCTTGCAGCGCCCATAGTCAGGAAGGCCGACGCCGACGCCCGCGTTTTTCATCGCGCAGGCAAGGCCGACCGGCTCGCCGTTTTTGACCGCTTCGTCATAGTAGGGCTTGATGGCCTCGAGCGTTTCGACAAGGCCCGTTTCGGGGCCGACGATCTGGCCGTTCGGCAGTACCTCGCCCGGGCGGATGGCGTTGCGGTAGCGAATTTCCCACGGGGAGATGCCGACAAGGTCGGCCATCTCGTTGAGTAGCGTTTCAGTCGCAAAGCAGGTCTGCGTCACGCCGAAGCCGCGGAACGCGCCCGCGGGCGGATTGTTCGTATAGTAGGCGTGGCCCTCGATTTCAAAATTCTCATAGTGATACGGGCCCGCGGCGTGCGTACACGCGCGCTCAAGCACGGGGCCTCCGAGTGAGGCAAAGCCGCCCGTGTCGGACACGACGCTCGCCTTTACGCCCTGAATGATGCCGTTTTCGTCGCAGCCCATCGTGAAATCCATCCACATCGGGTGGCGCTTGGGATGGACGAGCAGCGATTCCTGCCGTGTGAGCTTCACCTTGACCGGCACGCGCGCGATGTATGCGATGAGCGCCGCGTGGTGCTGCACGGACATGTCCTCTTTCCCGCCAAAGCCGCCGCCGACAAGCATATTTTCGACCTGGCAGTGGGCAAAGTCGACGCCAAGCATCGCCGAGCACTCGTGCTGGGTGGTGTGCGCGCTCTGGTCGGTTGTCAGCAGCTTCACGCCGCCGTTTTCAAGCGGAAGCGCGACGCAGCACTCGGGTTCCAAAAAGGCGTGCTCCGTCCACGGGGTCTGAAACTTTTCGTGTAAAACATACTTGGAATTTTTAATGGCCTCGTCGGCGTTGCCGCGCATGACATGGCGGTGCGCCTGCAGATTGCCGCGGTTGCCCATGATGACCTCGGGCGCACCGGGGGCGGATGCCTCCTCAGGCCCGTAGACCGCAGGGAGCTCTTCGTAGACGACACGTACAAGCTTTTTTGCCTGCTCGAGTGTTTCTAAGTCGCGCGCACAGACAAGCGCCACCGCGTCGCCGAGATACTGCGTGATCTCCCCCTCGCCGATGAGCGTCGGCTGGTCCTTCTGGATGTGGCCGACGTTTTGCTGACCCGGAATATCCTTTGCCGTCAGCACGCAGACGACGCCGGGGAGCTCTTCCGCTTCTTTCGTGCGGATGTAGAGCACGCGGGCGCGCGGGTACTGGCTGCGCACCGCGCCGCCATAGCACATGCCGTCAACATAGATGTCATCGGGGTACTTGCCATAGCCCTGTACCTTTTCGGCGACGTCGATACGGTGCACGCGCGAGCCGACCTGAAAGTCTTCCTTCTTTTTGGGAATTTTCCCCTCGCGTAAAATCTTCGCCGCAAGCAGGATGCCGTCGATGATCTTGACATAGCCCGTGCAGCGGCAGATATTGTTGCGGATGGCAAAGGCCGCCTCTTCGCGTGTCGGGTCGGGGTTCTGGTCGATGAGCCCCTTGGCCGAGATGACCATGCCCGGGATGCAGAAGCCGCACTGCACGGCTCCGGCCTCGCCGAAAGCGTAGGTAAAGGCCTCCTTTTCAAAGTCGGAAAGGCCCTCGACCGTGACGATATGTTTCCCCTCCAGCTTGTCTGTCTGAGGGATGCAGGCTTTCGTCGGCTTGCCGTCGATGAGGACATGGCACGTGCCGCACGCGCCCTCACTGCACCCGTCTTTGACGCTGGTCAGATGCAGCTCGTCGCGAAGATAGCGGATGAGTTTTTGATTTTTCTCCACCGTGACCGGTGTACCATTGACAACAAACGAAGCCATTTCAGATCTCCTGTTCACGAGAAAATCACAAATATCACAATTATTTTGGCTGCCTAACTAATTTTATTGTAGCACAGGCACAACAAAGACGCAACACAAATTCTAAATTCCGATATTCTATTTTCGGAATCACGCTTTTTGCCGCAAATCCTTGACAAATTTCGCACAATGGACTAAAATACCATCGTATCTGCAAGGGGCGCTGGCGCAAGCTGGCTGTGATGCGGCGTATCGCCGTCGCTGTCCCTCGGACCTGATCCGGGTAATGCCGGCGTAGGAATGCAAAGAGTATCTTGCCTGAACTTTGCACCGTGACGTCGACGCCGCGGTGCTTTTTTGCGCCGCGGCGCGGTCAGGGATCATATTTTTAGGAGGAATCCCTTATGAGCAACACGTCCACCCATTCCACCACCCGCCGCCTGACCGAGGGCGGCATCTGCATCGCGCTCGCCCTTGTGCTGAGCTATCTCAAAATCCCCATCGGTCTGTCGTTCGGCGGCTTCGGCGGCTCGATCACCCTTGTGATGGTCCCGCTCATTCTTTTCGCCGTGCGCTACGGCGCGCCTTGGGGCATCCTCGCGGGCGTCGCGTTCGGCACGCTCAAGTATTTCTTCGCCGAAGGCTTCGCCGTGAGCTGGGTGTCCATCATCTTCGACTATTCCGTCGCCTACGGCGCGGTCGGCCTTGCGGGCCTTTTCCGCGTGAAGAGCAACGACTATTCCAAGCTCCCGCTCGCAGCCTTCGTCGGCTGCCTCGGCCGCTTTGTCATCCACTTCATCTCCGGCGTGACGGTCTACGCGCAGTATATGCCCGAGGAATTCATGGGCATGACCATGACGTCTCCCGTGTTCTACTCCGTGCTGTACAACGGCACGTATATGCTGCCGAACACGATCCTCGCGATCATCATCTGCGCGCTGCTGATGAAGCCCGCAGCGAAGCTGCCGAGCGCAGAGTAAAAAATAATATGGCAGCGCGACAGCGCTGCATTTGTTCCCTGCGCCGCGCAGGGGTGCGATAATAAGGGAGGGGTATCTCTTTTTCAAAAAGAGATACCCCTCCCTTACACCCTCCC
>OGLV01000286.1_pt1 | contig 20320 bp, 14 predicted proteins | sample 1572851 | NCBI WGS metagenome assembly OGLV01 (sample SAMEA2582005, study PRJEB24529) | metagenome | biome: Human gut stool | place: China | collected 2011
GAAGTGACGATCATGCGATACAACGAGAACGGTGCCCTCGAAATCGGCAAGAAAGTCCTCCAGCCAGCTGACTGCCTGAATATCCAGATGGTTGGCAGGCTCGTCCAGCAGCAGAAGCTTCGGGCCGGTAGCCAGTGCGCGCATGATCTCCAACCGGCGCTGTGCGCCGTAGGGCAGGCTGCCGGCCTGCGCGTTGGCAAGGTCTGCCATGTGGAAGATGTCCAGCAGTTCCAGCGCACGCTCGGTGCACTGCTTTTCCTCCTTCCAGTAGTTCGGCATCCGCAGCAGGGAGGAGGCCAGATTATACTTCATGGACTCGTGCAGACCCACCTTGATGTTGTCGATGACGCTCAGCTCCTTGAACAGACGGATGTTCTGGAAGGTACGCGCCACGCCCATGCGGTTGACCTGATAGGTCTTTTTTCCGGCGGTGGGCATCCCGTCGATCAGGATGGAGCCGCGGGTGGGCTGGTAGACGTTGGTGAGCAGGTTGAACACGGTGGTCTTGCCTGCGCCGTTGGGGCCGATCAGACCGGCGATCTCGTTGCGGCCGATCATCAGGTTAAAGTTGTCCACAGCGGTCAGACCGCCGAAGTCGATACCCAGCTCACGCACGTCCAGAATGGGCTTTTTGTCCTTGTCGCGGTCGGTCAGAAAACCGCCGGAGGGCACACTGTGCAGTCTGGTCTTGAACTCACTCATGGTCAGCGGCCTCCTTTTTGGTATGTTTGCGGAACAGTTCGCCATTCATGGCCTTTTCCACGATGCGGCTCAGGGAGAAATCGTAGCTGCCCAGCAGTCCGCCCGGGCGGAAGATCATCATCAGCACCAGCACCAGCGAATAGACCACCATGCGGTAGCTCTCAAAGCTGCGGGTAGCCTCGGGCAGGATGGTCAGCACGGTAGCGGACAGAATGGAGCCCAGCATGGAGCCCATGCCGCCCAGAACCACCATGACAAGGATCTCAATGGACTTCATAAAGCCGAAGGTAGAGGGGTTCAGCACGCCGATGTAGCAGGCGTACAGGCCGCCCGCCAAGCCTGCGAAGGCAGCGGAGAAGGCAAAGGCCATCACCTTATAATAGGTGGTCTGGATGCCGCAGCTCTCGGCGGCGATCTCGTTGTCGCGGATGGCCAGCACAGCACGGCCGTGGCGGCTCTTCATCATGGCGTGGATGAGGAAACAGGTGATGACCACGCACAGGAACACGTTGGTAAAGTTGGAATACTTGGGGATGTTTTTCAGACCCTTGGAGCCGTAGAACAGCTTGAAGCCCAGCACATCATCAATGTTGTTCAAGGTGATGCGGATGATCTCGCCAAAGCCCAGCGTCAGGATGGCCAGATAGTCGCCGGTCAGGCGCAGGGCAGGGATGCCGATAAGCACCCCGAACAGCCCGGCAATCACCCATGCCAGCACCAGACCGATGGCAAAGGCCACGCCCTTGGGCAGGCCCGAGGATTTGGTGAACAGGGCGCAGGCGTAGGCACCCACGGCCATAAAACCGGCGTGACCCAGCGGCAGCTGCCCCAGATAACCGGTGGCAACGTTCAGCGAGACGGCCAGAATGATATTGATGCCCACGGTCAGCAGCACCTTATTCTGGTAGGTGGACAGCATATTGCCGGTCACATAGGAAAGCCCCACGAACAGCAGCCCCACCAGCACCAGATTCATCAGGTAGCGCACGGGCATTTTGAGGGTCTTGCGTTTGGTATTCATCGTTATGCCCCCTTACACCTTTTCCTGCACCTTGCGGCCAAGGAAGCCCGTGGGCTTGACCAGCAGCACGATGATCAGAATTGCAAACGTAACAGCGTCCTTCCAAGCGGAAAGGCCGATGGCGGAAACAAAGCACTCGCACAGGCCGATGGCGATGCCGCCGACCATAGCACCCGGGATGGAGCCGATGCCGCCCAGCACGGCGGCGACGAAGGCCTTCAGACCCAGCATGGAGCCCATGGTGGGGGTGGCCTGCGGGTAGGAGCAGCAGTACAGCACGCTGCCGATGCCCGCCAGCGCCGAGCCCACGGCAAAGGTAAAGGAGATGGTGCTGTTGACGTTGATGCCCATCAGGCGGGCAGCATCCATATCCTCCGAGACGGCGCGCATGGCCTTGCCAAGCTTAGTCTTTTGCACCAGAAAGGTGAGCACCAGCATGGACAGCACGGTGACCACCAGCGTGATGATGGAGGTAAGACCCAGCGGCACCTTGCCCAGACGGAAGGTCTGGTTGGTGTAGTAGGCGGGGATCACCTTTGCACCCGAGCCGAGGATCAGCTCTGCCGTGTACTCCAGAAAGAAGGAGACACCAATGGCGGTGATCAGCAGCGAGATACGGGGTGCGCTGCGCAGGGGGGTGTAGGCGATCTTTTCGATCACCACGCCCAGCAGCGTACAGGTGATGATGGTGGCGCACACAGCGGTGACCGGGCCAAGACCCAGCTGGTTCATGACGAACCAAGACATGTATGCGCCCACCATGATGACATCGCCGTGGGCAAAGTTCAGCAGCAGGATAATGCCGTACACCATGCTGTAGCCCAGTGCGATCAGTGCATAGATGCTGCCAAGGGACAAGCCGTTGATCAGCTGGCTAAAGAACACTGTCATGGTTGGATACTTCCTTTCTTTGCGGCGTTTACACTTTTTGATATAAAAAACGGAGAACGCCTGACCAGAAAAAAGCTGTTCCGGCGTTCTCCAAAAAAATCATGGGGTTTGCTCTGTGCGGGCGGCTCCATCACCGGTGGATGGAACAGCGCGGATCAGAACATTTCCTTCAGCTCGGGCTTGCCGTCCACGTAGGTCAGGATGGCAGTGCTCTTGACGGGGTTGTGGTGCTCGTCGAAGGTAAAGGTGCCGGTGATGCCCTCGATGGTGCCGCCGGCAATGGCATCGATGACGGCCTGCTTGTACTCGTCAGAGCCGGCCTCAAGGCCCTGCTCCTCGGCAGCCTTAATGCCGTACACGACGGTCATGGCAGCATCGTAGCCCAAGGGTGCAAAGCCGTTGGGGTAGGCCTCGCCGTACTCGGCCTTGTAGGCATCCTCAAACGCGGTGCTGGAGCCCTTAGCGTAGCAGGCGCAGAAGTAGGAGTCCTTCAGCTGGTCGGCGGTGGCGTAGCCCTCCAGACCATCCCAGCCGTCGCCGCCGAGGAAGGGAACGGTCAAGCCGACGCTTTCAGCCTGAGCCAAAATCTGACCCACTTCCTGATAGTAGTTGGGGCAGAACACCATCTCGGGGTTCTTGCCAAGGATGCTGGTCAGCTGGGTCTTGAAGTCCACGTCGCCCTCAGAGTAGCTCTCCTGATCCACGACGGTGCCGCCCTTTGCCTCAAACTCCTTGGCAAAGTTCTCGGCCAGACCCTCGTTGTAGTCCTTGCCCTTCAGGAAGATGACGGCTGCCTTGGTGTAGCCCAGCTTCTCGTAAGCGTAATCTGCCATCTTCACGCCTTGGAAGGGGTCGGTGAAGCAGGCACGGAACACATTCCCGTTCACGGTGTCGGTCTCGGCATCGTAGGTAACAGCCTCGGCAGTAGCGGAAGCGGTGACCATAGGCATATTGTAATCGGCGCTCTCGGCGGCAACAGCCAGCGTGGGAGCGGTGGTTACATCGCCCACCAGAGCGGTGATGCCCTGATCCACCATCTTGGTAAAGCAGGTCACAGCCTGCGTTTCATCGCCCTGCTCGTCCATGGTGATGATCTCCAGCTGCTTGCCGTTGACACCGCCATCGGCATTGACCTGCTTCATGTACAGGCTGGCACCGTTTACAACAGCCTGACCGTAAACGGAAGCGTCACCGGTCAGGGGACCCATCACACCCACCTTGATGGTGCTGCCGGAAGCAGCAGCGGAAGAAGCGGCAGTGCTTGCGGAAGAACCGCCGCAGGCAGTCAGAGCACTTGCTGCGGCAACAACACCGGCAGCGGCCATGAACTGACGACGAGTGATCATCTTTTTCATAAAAATCTCCTCCTTCGGAGTGTTCTATAAAGTAAATTGATAAAAACGGAAGCAAGGCCCTTCCCCTCTAAAGCGGCCTTGCTTCTATTCTTGTCTGTTATTATAGCTATCTGGGTTCAAATCCGCAATTCACAAACCGTCCATACTTTTGGGCGCATTTTCTCGGCTTTGTTGATACTTTATACAAAAATTAAAGCGTAATTTTGTGCACTATTTCAAATTGTTCATTTTGTTTATCTGTGACATGAAACAAATTCACAAGTTGCAAAATGGTTACAGGGTCTCCATCTCGGCGTCGGCGGCAAATTCGGCCTCGGCGCGGACTTCGGCGGCCTGTCCCTCGGCCTCGGCAACAGCCAACGGCTCTGCCAGTGCCTTGCGGATGGCGGTGACGTAGAACACCATGGAAAGCGCCGTACCGATGCACCAGCCCACAGGCCATGCCATCCAGATGCCGGTGGAGCCCAGCGCGGTGGCGCTGAGCACGGCGGCAATACCCACGCGCAAAATCAGGTCGGTGAAGGTGGCGATCATGAACCGCACCATCAGGCCGCAGCCGCGCAGGATGCCGTCTGCCACCAGCTTGACCGATACCACAAAGTAGAAGGGGGAGAGGATACGCAAGAACAGCATACCGGTGTCAATGGCAGGGCCCTGCGGGTCGTTCATGAACAGCAGCAGCAAAAAGCGGCCAAAGAAGAAGTACAGCACCACCAGCGGCACGCACAGCAGCCACACCAGATTGCGGCCTGCGCCAAAGCCTTCCTTGACGCGGTCCATCTTGCCGGCACCCATGTTCTGGGAGGTGTAGTTGGAGATGCCGTTGCCCAGGGTGGTAAAGGAGGTGATGACCATGTTGTTCAGCTTGACGGCGGCAGAGTAGCCTGCAATGACGCTGGCACCAAAGGTGTTGATGATGCTCTGCAGGATGATGTTGCCCACCGAGACAAAGCTCTGCTGCAGAATGCTGGGCACAGCCACCACGGCCACCTTGCCCAGCATATTCCACGAGAACAGCTGCACATGACCCTCGGTGTGGAAAGCGCGGATGCGGCGGAACACCACCACCATGGCCAGCACGCAGCTGACACCCTGACACAGGAAGGTAGCCCATGCCACACCGGCGATGCCCATCTTGAAACCGGCGACGAACAGGATGTCCACGCCGATGTTAGACAAAGAAGAGACTGCAAGGAAGTAGAAGGGGGTCTTGCTGTCGCCAAGGGCAGAGAAGATGCCGGTGGCAATGTTGTAGAAGAACATGAAGGGCAAGCCCAGAACGTAGATATCCAGATACAGCGCAGAATCTGCAAGGATCTCCTCCGGGGTGTTGATGAGCTCCAGCAGGGCGTCGCAGTCAAACAGACCGATGCCCATCAGCACGGCGCACAGCACGGCAGAGCCGATGAGGGAGGTGTAGACCGAGGTCTTCATCTCGCGGTATTCCTTTGCGCCAAAGTAGCGGGACACGATGACCGAGCAGCCGATGTTGCAGCCAAAGGCAAAGGCGATGAAGATCAGGGTGATCTCGTAGCTGTTGCCCACCGCAGCCAGCGCGTTCTCACCGATGAACTTGCCCGCTACCAGACTATCCGCGATGTTGTACAGCTGCTGGAAAATGATGCTGCCAAACATGGGCAGACAGAATTGCCACAATACCTGTGACGGCTTGCCCACCGTCAGATCCTTATTCATTGCAAAAATCCTCCTCTATAACGACTATAAATGGGAAAACAGCGTAAACGCCGCAACCAGTATAGAACTGAATCGCCAAAAAGTAAAGAAAATTTTTGGCATATCTGCCATATAAAAAACACATGGTAAGCATAACGTATCCCCGCTGCCGCAAGAGGGCAGACTGTAAACGGGTTTTCCACGGCGGTTTGCGTTCCCGTTAAAAATTTAGGTCTGCAAACATACGCACCGGCTCTTGCGCCGGGGTGCAAAGCGTGGTAGGATATTGACAGTTAGTTATATATAACTATCTAAATAGAGCAGTTCCCCGTCTGCCCGCCCGGGCAGTACAGGAGAGAAAATGATATTCAGGAGGGTTTCAAGATGAATTATCTGGAAATGGAATCTGTTGTAGGCCGCGAGATCTTAGACTCCCGCGGCAACCCCACCGTAGAGGCCGAGATCACGCTGGCAGACGGCACTGTAGCGCGCGGCTGCGCCCCTTCCGGTGCATCCACCGGCGAGTTTGAGGCGCTGGAACTGCGGGACGGCGACAAGAGCCGCTATCTGGGCAAGGGCGTGACCAAGGCGGTGGAAAACATCAACACGGTCATTGCGGACGCAGTGGTGGGCATGGATGCTTCCGACATTTACGCCGTGGACGCCGCCATGATCAAGGCAGACGGCACCAAGGATAAGTCCAATCTGGGCGCAAACGCCATTCTGGCGGTGTCCATTGCAGCCTGCCGCGCAGCAGCCGCTTCGCTGGAAATGCCGCTGTACCGTTTTCTGGGCGGCATAAACGGCAACCGCCTGCCTGTGCCTATGATGAACATCCTGAACGGCGGCGCACACGCCACCAACACCGTGGACACGCAGGAGTTCATGATCATGCCGGTGGGCGCACCCTCCTTTAAGGAAGCACTGCGCTGGTGCGCCGAGGTGTTCCATGCGCTGGCTGCCATCCTGAAGTCCAAGGGTCTGGCTACCTCCGTGGGCGATGAGGGCGGCTTTGCGCCCAACCTTTCCAGCGACGAGGAGACCATCGAGACCATTCTGGCTGCCATCGAGAAGGCGGGCTATCTGCCGGGCAAGGACTTTATGCTGGCAATGGACGCCGCTGCCTCCGAGTGGAAGAGCCCCAAGGGCAAGGGCTTTTACAAGCTGCCCAAGGCGGGCACCGAGTTCACCTCTGCCGAGCTGATCGCGCACTGGAAGAGCCTTGTGGAGAAGTACCCCATCATCTCCATCGAGGACGGTCTGGACGAAGAGGACTGGGAGGGCTGGCAGCAGATGACCCGCGAGCTGGGCGGCAAGGTGCAGCTGGTGGGCGACGACCTGTTTGTGACCAACACCGAGCGTCTGGCAAAGGGCATCCAGCTGGGTGCGGGCAACGCTATCCTGATCAAACTGAACCAGATCGGCTCTGTCTCCGAGACCCTGGAGGCCATCAAGATGGCGCACAAGGCCGGTTACAACGCCATCAGCTCCCACCGCTCCGGCGAGACCGAGGACACCACCATTGCGGACCTGGCTGTGGCGCTGAACACCTGCCAGATCAAGACCGGCGCGCCCAGCCGCACCGAGCGTGTGGCAAAGTACAACCAGCTGCTGCGCATTGAGGAGCAGCTGGGCGAAAGCGCCGTCTACCCCGGCATGGAAGCGTTTTAAGTAAGACGATTTGGAATGCCCTCCGCACTGCTATGGGCATTTTCAGCGGAAATAGTATTTTTGATTTGTTGCTCAGAAACGCCTGCGGGCGTTTCTGAGCAACTTTTTCACGGGAAGGGGTCGTAAAGGCATACGGCAGCTGCAATACTCCCAATATTTACCACCACGGCATTTGCAATCCTGCAGCGGGCTGGTTCGTATATAAGGCAGACCGGCACCCGGCAGCAGTCGGGACGGAATGAAACGAAAGGAGCAAACCTTCCATGTTTCAAGGCCTTGGGCCGCTGCTCAACCTTTTGGGCGGCGGCAGCTTGACTAAGCTGCTTCTGTTTTTACTGAAGGGGCTGTTCGGCTGAAACGGACGGTCTGAAAGGAGAATACCATGCTGATCGTATTGGAGCATCTGCTGGGTCGGATCAACCTGCCCGGTATGTGGTGGATCATCTCTGAGCGCTGGCTGTGAGGTGACGCCCCGCAAAGCCGCTGCACTTTTTGTGCGGCGGCTTTTTTGCGTTGCCTTACCTGCCTTTCCATTGGCAAAAAATGCTTGCATCTAGGCAGTTTTGATGATAGAATCAAAATGTTACAGTATGCCCAAAAGCGGGGCGTACAGGAAGGTAAAGTTTGAAATTGCGGTAACAGGGGGTACTGCGTGCTGCGGTGCGCGGAGAAAAAGGCAGGAAAGGTAAAATGGAAACAGACGAGACAATAAAAAAAGGATTTCTGCGGCTGGAACGCTATGCACAGAATATACCGGGCGGCTTTCACTGCTGCGCAGAGGATCCTGAAAACGGCTATCCGTTTGCTTATGTCAGTGACCGTTTTCTGGAGATACTGGGCTGGGAGCGGGAAGAATTTGCGGCAAGGTTCGATAACCGCTATACAGCGCTGATACACCCGGATGATCTGGCGGCTGGGCTGCGCTACCGGAATGCGGAAAACAGCGCGACTTACGCCAAGAATGGTGACAGCATCTTCCGGATTCTGGGCAAAAACGGCTACCGCTGGGTCACCAACGCTGCCAATCAGGTGGAATGGTACGGCAAAGGCTATATCGTGGGCACGATCACGGATATCACCCCCTATATGGAACTGCGGGAAAAGCTGGAACAGCAGAACCGTACCCAGCGGGAGGCGCTGGAAACCGCCAACCATAATCTGCTGCGGATGATGCAGCAGATGGAGGAGCAGAAGGCGCAGTTTGCCCAGACTACTGCCCGGAGCATGGAAAAAGAAAAGCGCTACCGGCAGCGGCTGAACCACGACGCCCTGACCGGCACCTACAACCGCCGCTTTTACGAGGAAGTGGTGCGCAATAACCTCGGCCCGGCGGGCATCGCTCTGATGGATATCGACGATTTCAAGATCTGCAACGATACCTACGGCCACCACGCCGGAGATCTGGCACTGGAAACCGTTGCAAAGGCCATCCGCAGCTGCATTCGGGAAACAGATCTGCTGATCCGCTACGGCGGCGACGAGTTCTTGCTGGTGCTGCCCGGCATCCCGGCGGATTATTTCAAGGTAAAGCTGGAGCAGATCCGCACCGCCGTGCAGCAAACGGTGGTGCCGGGCTACCCCCACTTCCGGCTGTCGCTGAGCATCGGCGGCGCGATGCAGACCCTTGCCGACCCTATGGAGAACGTGGTGCGCCGGGCAGATTTTATAATGTATCAGGCCAAAAACCACAAGGACGCCGTGGCGGTGGACACACAGGACAGCCGGTTGGCTGCACAGAAGGATGTCTTAGGGGAAAAGCCCGTGATCCTGCTGGTGGACGATTCCATGATGAACCGCATGATGCTTGCCGGCATTCTGGGCGATGACTACCGCATTCTGGAAGCCGAGAACGGCAAGCAGTGTCTGGAGCTGCTGCGGGCAAACGCCGGGCAGACCTCGCTGGTGCTGCTGGATATCAATATGCCGGTCATGGACGGCTTTGAGGTGCTGCGCACCATGAACACCAACCACACCATCGAGGACGTGCCGGTGATCATGATCTCCAGTGACGACTCGGAGGAAGCCATCCGCAAGGCCTACGAGCTGGGTGCCAGCGACTATGTCAACCGCCCCTTTGACGCAAAGATCGTCTACCGTCGGGTGTCCAACACCATCAAGCTGTACGCCAAGCAGCGGCGGCTGGTGCAGATGGTGTCTGACCAGATCCGCGCACGGGAAAAGAACACCGATGTGCTGGTGGGCGTGCTGAGCCAGATCGTGGAGTTCCGCAACGGCGAGTCCGGCTCTCATGTACGGCACATCCGCATCATCACCGAGACGCTGCTGCACCGGCTGATGGAGCTGACCAGCCGCTACGACCTGACCCCCGAGCAGCAGGATAACATCCCGCTGGCGTCGGCGCTGCACGATATCGGCAAGATTGGCATTGACGAAGCCATCCTGAATAAGCCCGGCAAGCTGACCGCAGAAGAATTTGCGGTGATCAAGACCCACAGTATGCTGGGCGCAGAGATGCTGCAAAAGACCGAAAGCTTTGCCGACCAGCCGCTGTTGCAGACCGCCTACGAGATCGCCCGCTGGCACCACGAGCGCTGGGACGGCAGGGGATACCCGGACGGGCTGAAGGGCGACGATATCCCCATCAGCGCACAGCTGGTCTCCATGGCGGATGTGTATGACGCACTGACCAGCGAACGGTGCTATAAAAAGGCTTTCCCGCACGAAACGGCTGTCCAGATGATCACGAACGGCGAGTGCGGCGCCTTCAACCCGCTGCTGCTGCAGTGTCTGCTGGACGTGCAGGGGGAACTGAAGCAGGAAATTTTACAATGGTAATGTGAGGGCAACTACGCGTGACAGAACAGCGATCCAACTATAAAATACCCCGCCGCACCTTTTTAAAGGTGTGCGCGGCGGCAGCGGCAGCCGGGCTGACCGCCTGCAGCAAAACGCAGGCGGCGGCAGCACTGCCCGAGCTTACGGTGGGCAGCGATAACTACCCGCCTTTTATCTACCTGAACAATGACAGCACGCCCACCGGCATTGATGTGGACATTGCCACCGAGGCCTTTGCCCGCATGGGGTATGCGGTGCGGTTTGAAATCATTGACTGGGAGCAGAAAACAAACCTTGTGGAAAGCGGTGCTATCGACTGCATCTGGAGCTGCTTTTCCATGGATGGGCGGGAGCAGCTGTACCGCTGGGTAGGGCCGTATATGGTCAGCCGTCAGGTGGTGGCGGTCAATGCCGATAGCGGCATTGAAACGCTTGCCGACCTTGCGGGCAAGACCATGATGGTGCAAAGCACCACCAAGCCGGAGGAAATTTTCCTCGACGGCACCGACCCCCGCATCCCGCAGTTTGGTGAGCTGCTGAGCACCGAGGACCGCAGCGTGCAGTACGCCATGCTGAACTGCGGCTATGTGGACGCCATTGCCGCCCACGAGACCGCCATTTTGCGGTATATGCAGGATTGCAATGCCAATTTCCGCATTCTGGAGGAGCCGCTGCTGGTCACCGGCATCGGCGTGGCCTTTGCGCTGGACGACACCCGCGGGCTGGACGAAAAGCTGACCGAGACCTTTGCCGCCATGCGCGCCGACGGTACGATGAAGCAGATCGTAGGCAAATATCTGCCGGACCCGGAAAAGTATCTGGAGGTGGACGCCCTTGAACCGTAACAAGAAAACGTTCACGCCCAATATGCGGGTGGCGGCGCTCTACCTGCTGATGGGCGTGCTGCTTTTGCTGGCAGTGACCCTCTTCTCCGGGCGGGAGTCCATGCGCGCTACCGAGGAATACTTTGACCGCACCATCAACTTTGTAAAGGTGCAGTCCACCAGCTACGAAAAATATAACGATACCATCACCGCAAAGTCGCTGCGCCGGATGGCGGTCTCGGTGCGGCAGCTGGCCGAAAATGATACCTTGGATCTCTACGACCCCGAAGCCCTCCGGAAAGAAACGGAATCCCTCTGGCTTACCGGCATTGCCGTACTGGACGAAAATGGAGAATCACTGTGCGAATATACGGATGGTAATATCGATTATGCGCAGTTTGCGGAATCGCTGCGAGAGCAAGCCGCGCTGAACGTGCTGCAAAACCCGCAAAAGACCTATCTCAAGCGCATTCTGTTACAGGATGGTACAGCGGTGGATGTTGCCACCCGCCGCGCCGCAGCAGGGGACGCTGTGCTGCTGGCGTACCGGGTGACCCCGCCGGAGTTTGTGGAGGGGACAGCCCTGTCCATCCAGAGCGTGCTGGACGGCTACCCGAAGAACATCAGCGGCACCATCTTTATCGTGCAGGACAACAAGGTGATCGCCGCAAACGACCCGAGCCTCATCGGACTGTACACCACGAACAGCCCGCTGGTGCAGGGCATCCGCAAGGCCGGTGCGCCCGACATTCTGACCCACACCCGCGACTGGGCAAATTCCGGCTGCTATTTCGGGATGTACAGCAACGGACAGAATTTTGATCTGTATCTCTATATCGACGAAAAATCGGTGTTCCGCAATTTCAGCAGCGCACTGCTGACGGCACTGATCTTCTATCTGATCTGTGTGGCAGTGCTGCAAACGCTGCGCCGCCGCTCCATGAAGCTTGCGGAGCAGCAAAAAAGGGAGCAGGAGCAGAAGTATCACGCCCAGCTGGAAGAGCAGAACCGCAAGCTGGAGCTTGCCGTCCGGCACGAGGCAGCGGCAAACCGCGCCAAGCGGGAGTTCTTGTTCAACATGAGCCACGACATCCGCACCCCGATGAACGCCATTATCGGCTTCACCTCGCTGGCGGCGACCCATGTTGATAATAAAGAACAGGTGCTGGACTACCTGAAAAAGATCTCCACCTCCAGCCAGCACCTGCTCTCCCTCATCAACGATGTGCTGGACATGAGCCGTATCGAGAGCGGCAAGGTGAAGATCGAGGAAAAGGCGGTGCATCTGCCGGATCTCGTGCACGATATACGCTCCATCATCCAGCCCAACATCAGTTCCAAACGGTTGTCGCTGTTCATCGACACCATGGATGTGGTGGACGAGGATATCATCACCGACCCGCTGCGGCTGAATCAGGTGCTGCTGAACATCCTTTCCAATGCTATCAAGTTCACCCCCACCGGCGGCATGGTGAGCATCCGCATTGCTCAGAAGCCCGGCGCGCCCAAGGGCTGCGGCAATTATGAGTTCCGCATCAAGGACAACGGCATCGGCATCAATAAGGAGTTCCAGAAGCACATCTTTGAGGAGTTCACCCGGGAGGAAAGCTCCACCGTCAGCGGCATCCAGGGCACGGGTCTCGGCCTTTCCATCACCAAGAATATCGTAGACCTGATGGGCGGTACCATCACCCTTGAAAGCGAGCCGGGCAAGGGCAGCGAGTTCATCGTGAACCTCTGCTTCCCCCTCAGCGGGCAGAAGGCGGAGATCAAGCAGCTGCCCCAGCTGGAAGGGCTGCGGGCACTGGTGGCGGACGACGACACCAACACCTGCCTGAGCGTCAGCACCATGCTTTCCAAGATCGGCATGCGCCCGGAGTGGACCATCTCCGGCAAGGAAGCGGTCATCCGCACGAAGTACGCCGTGGAGCAGGGCGATGCTTTCAGCGTGTATATCATCGACTGGCTCATCCCGGATATGAACGGCATCGAGATCGTGCGGCAGATCCGCAAGGTCATCGGGGACAGCTGCCCCATCATCATCCTGACCGCCTATGACTGGGCGGATATCGAGGAGGAGGCGCGCGCCGCCGGTGTGACCGCCTTCTGCGAAAAGCCGCTCTTCCTCTCGGAGCTGCGCAAGGTACTGGCAGAGCCCTTCCGGGTGCAGTCGACCCAGACGCCCGCCCTGCCGCCCAAGGCAAGCTTTGACGGTAAGCACCTGCTGCTGGTGGAGGATAACGCCCTGAACCGGGAGATCGCCATAGAGATCTTAAAGGAAGCAGGCTTCCTTGTGGATACCGCCGGAGACGGCGTTGAAGCAGTGGAAAAGATGGAGCAGTCCGCGCCCGGGCAGTATGACCTGATCTTAATGGACATCCAGATGCCCCGGATGGACGGCTACGAAGCCACCCGGCGTATCCGCGCTCTGCCCGACCCCCGCAAGGCAGGCATCCCCATTTTTGCCATGACCGCCAACGCCTTTGAGGAGGACAAGCAGAACGCCCTGAATGCGGGCATGAACGGCCACATCGCAAAGCCGCTGGATATCCCGCACCTGCTGAAGGTGCTGGAAGAAGCGCTGAAATAAGAACCCGCTCAGGCAAAGCCTTGCGGCTTTATCGGCTCCCCCGAAAGGGGGAGCTTTTTTGTTTCTGCCGGTCAGCATCTTTCCGTTCACGCGGTTTTATTTTCCTGCATAGGATGGTGCACAGCGGAAAAGGGGAGATGACGACATGAGGCAGACAAAGCGGTTTGCGGTGGTGGGCAGCGATGCCCGGCAGGCGGCGGCAGGGCGTGCACTGGCGCGGGCGGGGTATACGGTGGGCGGCGTGCAGCAGCTGCCGCAGGCAGACTGCATCCTGCTGCCGCTCCCGCTGGAACAGTCCGGTCTGCCGCTGGCGCAGCTGCTGGGCATGGCAAAGCCCGGGGCACTGGCGCTGGGCGGTAAGGTGACGGACAGCGCAAGGACTATCGCCCGGGCGGCGGGGGTGGAACTGGTGGATTACTTTGCCCGCCCGGAGCTGACCGTGTATAACGCCATCCCCACCGCCGAGGGCTGCATCGGCATTCTGCTGGAACGGCGCAGCCGTACCCTGTGGGGCGCGGCGGTGCTGGTGCTGGGCTTTGGCCCTGTGGGGCGGGCGCTTGCGGTGCGTCTGGCGGCACTGGGCGCGCGGGTGACCGTGGCGGCACGCCGCCCGGTGCAGCGGGCCATGGCAGAGGAGCAGGGGCTGCGGGCGGTGCCGCTGACAGACCTTGCCGCCGCAGCTGCCGCCTTTGATACGGTGGTGAACACCATCCCCGCGCCGGTGCTGACAGCGGCAGTGCTGGCGGCGCTGCCGAAGGGGTGTCTGATCGTGGATCTGGCCTCAAAGCCCGGCGGCACGGACTTTGCCGCCGCCCGGCGGCTGGGGCACACGGCGCTGCACGCGCTGAGCCTGCCGACGGTCTGGGCGCCGGAAACGGCAGGGGAGGCGCTGGCGCGCACGGTGCAAGCCATTTTGCAGGAGCGGGAGGGAACAATATGACCACAGAGAAAAAGGGCTGTCTTGCCTTTGCGGTGTGCGGCAGCTTTTGCACGTTGGAGAACGCCTTGGGCGCGGCGCAGGCACTGACGGCACAGGGCTGGACGCTGCTGCCCGTCATGAGCTTTGCCGCGCAGCAGGATACCCGGTTCGGCACCGGGAAAGGCTGGCGGCAGCGCTTACAGGCCGTTACCGGGCAGCCGGTGCTGGACACCCTGCAGGCAGTAGAGCCGCTGGGACCCCGGCGGCTGGCGCAGGCGTTGGTGGTCGCCCCCTGCACCGGCGCAACGCTGGCGCGGCTGGCGGCGGGACTTTCGGATACGCCGGTGACCCTTGCCGCCAAAAGCCTGCTGCGGGTGGGCAGCCCGGTGGTGCTGGCAGTCTCTACCAACGACGGCCTTGGCGCCTCCGGCGAAAATATGGCGCGGCTGTGCCAGCGCAAGCACTATTACTTTGTGCCCTACGGGCAGGACGACCCATTTGCCAAGCCCCAGAGCCTGAAGGCGGATTTTGCCCTGCTGCCCGCCGCCGTGGACGCCGCTTTGCGGGGTGAGCAGCTGCAGCCGGTGCTGCTGGGGCAAAGGAATGTGTAAATCTCTTTTCAGCGGGGAAAAAATGTGGTATACTTCAAATGATGTCTTGTCGGCATAAAACGGATAAGCGGAGAATACCAGATGAAAAAATTTACCGCAGCACTGTGCACTGTGCTGCTTTTGATAGGCGCTGTGCTGGTGCCCGGCGCGGCAGCAGCCGGCCCGGCGCTGGCCAATACCCGGGCATACTGCATCATGGATGCAGACACCGGCCTTGTGCTGGCGCAGCAGAATATGGACGAGGAGCTGCACCCGGCCTCCATTACCAAGGTGATGACCCTTGGTCTTGCCTGCGAAAAGGCGCAGGGGGACTGGGACGGCGTAAAGCTGACCGTGAGCCATGAGGACGTTTACTCGCTGGCGGGCACGGATTCCAGCCACATCGCCCTGCTGGAGGGGGAAGAAGTTCCCCTGGTGGATGCGCTGTACGCCACCCAGATGGCAAGCGCCAACGACGGTGCCAACCTGCTGGCGGAATATTTCGGCGGCGGCACCATCGCGGACGGCGTGGCAAAGATGAATGCACAGGTCCGGGAGCTGGGCCTTGCCCACACCCACTTTTCAAACCCCCACGGCATCAGCGACGACGACCACTACACCAGCTGCTACGATATGGCACAGATTTTGCGCTGGGCGCTGCAGCAGCCGGGGTTTGAGGAGTTGTTCACCCGCAACAAGATGTACACCATGCAGCCCACCAACATCCAGCCGGTGACCCGCTACTTCTCCCAGCAGGATAAGATCCGCATTGGCTCCAGCCGCTACCATATCGACAGTGTGCTGGGCTCCAAGCTGGGCTATACCAACACCGCCCGGTACAGCTATGTCTGTCTGGCGGAGCAGGACGGGGTGCGGCTGATCTGCGCGACCATGCAAAGCCAGCTGAGCACCGATAAATATAACGATATGCGCACCCTGCTGGACTACGCCTTTTCCACCTATAAAAGCTACACCCAGCTGCCCGGCGGCACGGTCACCGCACAGCTGGCTGTGGCGGGCGGCGGGCAGAGCCTTGGCACCGTTACCGTAGCCGACCCCGGGGTGAAGCTGCTGCTGGCCGAGGGTTTATCCGCGCAGGATGTGACCGTGGACCTAGAGCTGCCGGAGCAGTATCTGCTTGGCGCAGAGCCCGCCGTGTATGCGGTGTACACCCTGAACGGCGGCGCGCAGCAGGAGAGCACCAGCGTGCGGGTAAAGGCGGAGATCACAGGTCTGGCGGAACTGCTGGAGCAGAGCGTCGGCACAAAGCTGGAAGCCGCCAGGGACGTGGAGCCGGGCAGCAGCGCATGGCTGCTGGCGGGCATCTCGGTGGGGTGCACCATAGGTGCAGCCGTGGTTACCGTACTGGTGCTGCGGGTACATTCCCGCCTGAAAAAGCGCCGCAAAACGGCAAGGCACCATAAAAAAGCGTAAAAGCCTGTTCAAAACCAGACTTTTCCAGATAAAGAAAAAGCTTTCAGAAAAAAAGAGAGGTACAATATCATGGGTAAGTTTATTTTTACGCAGACCGAGATCCCCGGCGTGGTGGTCATTGAGCCGCAGGTGTTCGGCGACGACCGCGGCTATTTTATGGAGACCTACCAGAAGGACCAGTTCGCAGAGGCCGGTATCGACAAGGAATTTGTGCAGGACAACCAGAGCCGCTCCACCCGGGGCGTGCTGCGCGGGCTGCACTTCCAGAAGAACCACACCCAGGGCAAGCTGGTGCGCGTGACCAAGGGCGAGGTGTACGATGTGGCCGTGGACTGCCGCCCCCACAGCGCCACCTTTGGCAAGTGGGTGGGCGTGACCCTTTCCGAGGACAACAAGAAGATGTTCTATATCCCGGAGGGCTTTGCCCACGGTTTTCTGGTGCTGAGCGATGTGGCAGAGTTCTGCTACAAGTGCACCGATGTCTACGACCCCACCAGTGAGGGCGGCATCCCCTACGACGACCCCACCGTCAATGTGCAGTGGCCGGACTGCGGCTGTGAGCACAAGACCAGCGCAAAGGACAAGCTGCACGAGCCCTTTGCCGCCCAGAAGTTCGAGTATTTTGAAAAGTGGTGATCGCCCGTGGCAAAACTCAAAGCAATGTGGAACGGCTTCTGGCGCTACCGCTATCTGCTGTGGAACCTTGTAAGCCGTGATTTCAAGCTGAAGTACCGCCGCAGCGTGCTGGGCGTGGTGTGGAGCGTTTTGAACCCGCTGCTGATGTGCCTTGTGTACTGGGCGGTGTTCAGCAGCCTGATGGATATGCGGGGCAGCGGCATCGACAACTTTGCCGTCTTTCTGATGTGCGGTCAGCTGCTGTTCAACTTCTTCAACGAGGCTACCTCCACCAGCATGAGCAGCGTGCTCAGCGCCGCCCCGCTGCTGAAAAAGGTGTATATCCCCAAATATATCTTCCCGCTGGAAAAGTGCTGCTTTGCCATGGTGAACTGCATCTTCAGCTTTGTGGCGCTGCTGCTGGTCATGATCTTTACCGGCGCACCTTTCCACCTGACCATTTTTGAGGCGCTGTACCCGCTGGTGACCTTGTTCTTCTTCAGCCTCGGGGTCAGTATGTTCTTAGCGGCGGCTACCGTGTTCTTCCGGGATATCATGCATATCTGGAGCGTGTTCGTCACCGCGCTGCTGTATTTCTCTGCCATCTTCTACGACCCCACCCAGATGACCTTTTCCATCGGCGGGTTCAATATGCAGCAGATCATCAAGCTGAACCCCATGTACTGGTATATCACGGGCTTCCGCCGCACGGTGATGTGGGGCATCCCGCTGGACGTAAATATGTTCCTTGTCTGCGGTATCTGCGCCGTAGTGTCCATGGTAGTGGGGCTGCAGGTGTTCCGCAAAACGCAGGACCACTTTGTGCTGCACATTTAAGGAGGGTGAACAATGGAACCGATCATCAAAGTGGACAATGTTTCCATGTGCTTCAACCTTTCCAAGGAAAAGCATGAGAGCCTGAAGGAGTACTTTCTGGCCATGGTGCAGGGACGGCTGCAATACGACGAGTTCTACGCTTTAAAGGACGTCAGTCTGGACATTATGCCCGGCGATTTTTACGGCCTTGTGGGCTTGAACGGCTCGGGCAAATCCACCCTGCTCAAGACCATTGCCGGGGTGTACAAGCCCAGCAAGGGCAAGGTGACCGTAAACGGCACCATCGCCCCGCTCATCGAGCTGGGCGCGGGCTTTGATATGGATCTGACCGCCCGCGAGAACATCTACCTCAACGGCACGGTGCTGGGCTTCTCGCCCAAGTATCTGGACGAAAAATTTGACGAGATCGTGGAATTCAGCGAACTGGAAAACTTTCTGGATGTGCCGCTGAAAAATTACTCCTCCGGCATGGTGGCGCGTATCGGCTTTGCCATTGCCACCATCACCAAGCCCGATATCCTCATTGCGGACGAGGTGCTGTCGGTGGGCGATTTCCTGTTCCAGCAAAAGTGCGAAAAGCGGATGCAGGAGCTGATGGCGGGCGGCACCACGGTCATTCTGGTGTCCCACTCCATCGAGCAGATCGAGCGGATGTGCACCAAGGTGGCATGGCTGAGCCACGGTCACCTGAAAATGAACGGGGATACCCAGACAGTCTGCGCCGCCTATAAGGCGACCCAGCGCGGCGAGGTCTGATATGAATGTACGGTTGAAACGCGCCAAGGAGCTGGCCGGCTATGCCGTGCAGCTGACAAAGGAAGAGGGCCTGCCCACCATGGTCAAACGCGGCGCGGGCTTTGTAAAGCGCCGCTGCTTTGGCAAGCGTGCGCGCTACCTGCCCGCCAAAAAGGTGCTGGAAGCCCAGCGTGCCGAGATGGCCGGCAAAACGGCGGCAGACTGCGGCCTGCCCACCATCTCGGTGCTGACCCCGCTGTATAATACCCCGGAAAAGTACCTGCGGGAGTTTCTGGATTCCTTTGTGGGGCAGACCGCGCCCAACGGACAGCTCTGCCTTGCCGATGCTTCGGACGCCGCCCACGGGGACGTGGAGCGGATCGTAAAGGAATATCAGCAAAAGAATCAACAGATCGTATACAAAAAGATCGAAAATAAGGGCATTGCGGCCAACACCAACGCCGCCGCGCAGCTGGCGACAGGGGAGTATCTGGCGCTGGCTGACCACGACGACATTCTGGCACCCCATGCCCTGTACACCATGGGCAAGGCCATCCTGCAGCTGCGGCAGCGCGGCGAGCCGGACGGTTTTCTGTACAGCGATGAGGCACTGTTCACCAAGAGCATCCGCCGCCCCATGGTGGCGCACTTCAAGCCGGACTACGCCCCGGATTACCTGCTGTGCTGCAACTACATCTGCCATCTGGCGGTGTTCCAAAAAGCGCTGTGGGAGCAGCTGGGCGGCGAGCGCCCGGAATGCGACGGCAGTCAGGATCATGATCTGTTCCTGCGTCTGCTGGAAAAGACCGGCGGTGCCGCCCATGTGCCGCAGGTGCTCTACTACTGGCGGGTCAATGCCGGTTCTACTTCCGGCGGCACCGGTGCCAAGCCCTATGTGGCGGCAGCGGCCAAAAAGGCGCTGGCAGATCACCTGACCCGCACCGGGCGCACCGGCACGGTGGAGGACGGCTTGTTCCCCAGCACCTACCGGGTGAAGTGGGACATCGTGGGCGAACCAAAGGTGAGTATCCTTATCCCCAACAAGGACCACACCGAGGATCTGGAAAAGTGCCTGCACAGCATCTGGACAAAGACCGAATGGGAGCACTTTGAGGTGATCGTGGTGGAGAACAACTCCACCGACCCCGCCACCTTTGCCTACTATAAAAAGGCGCAGCAGCGCTACGACGGTCTGCGGGTGGTCACCTACCCGAAAAAGGGCTTCAACTTTTCCGGCATCAACAACTTTGGCCGCAAGTACGCCACCGGCGCGTATCTGCTGCTGCTGAATAACGATGTGGAGGTGCGCAGCGGCGAATGGCTCACTGAACTTCTGCGCCAATGCGCCCACCCCGGCGGGGCGGCAGTGTGCGGTGCCATGCTCTTTTACCCGGACGAGACCATCCAGCACGCAGGCGTCATTACCGGGCTGGGGGGCTACGCGGGGCACAGCCATAAGTACAAAAAGGCTGGCGGCAGCGGCTATCTGTTCCGCACCGCCACGGTGCAGGACTTTTCCGCTGTGACCGGTGCCTGCCTGCTGGTAAAGACCAGCGTGTGGGACGAGGTAAAGGGGTTGGACGAAGCCTTTGCGGTGGCCTTCAACGATGTGGACTTCTGCCTGCGGGTGCGGGATGCGGGCTATCGCATTGCGTGGACGCCCTAC
>OGLV01000295.1_pt1 | contig 19939 bp, 17 predicted proteins | sample 1572851 | NCBI WGS metagenome assembly OGLV01 (sample SAMEA2582005, study PRJEB24529) | metagenome | biome: Human gut stool | place: China | collected 2011
GAGATTACTGGACAGACGACGAGAAGAATCGACTGAGAATTTTATTTGACAGCGGTGTCGGTATTACCGAGATCGCACTGGAACTGGGGCGAACAGAATCGGCAGTTTATCAGCAAATTGAAAAAATGGACCTGTACGGGCGTAAGCAAAACCCGCAGCGACAAAGAAACGGCAAGAAGCCTCCTGAGTGCTTATGTGATCGCTGTGGAAATGATCCGGCATTATGCCCGCTTCGGAAACAGTGCACAGCAAAAAAGGAGAACTGAAAATGTTTGAGTCCTACGATGATATTCTGACCGTTGAAGAGGCCTGCGAAGCCTTGAAAATTGGATACAATTCGATGTACACGCTCCTGCACACCGATAAAATTAAGGGCTATCGAAACGGGCGCGTATGGAGAATCCCAAAGGCCGCGCTGGTAGAGTACATTCAAAGCAGCTCCAAACTAAAATGACAAAGGTGCAGGGAGAAATCCTTGCACCTTTGCATCGTTGTTCTAAATGATTGATTTAAAATTCTGTAATTCTGTACAACTGAGGAAGACCTTACTTCAGCAATCCTTAATAATGCAAGGGGAAATATCCGCTACCAGATATCATGTGAGAGTATCCGCATCTCATCAGCCAAAGTATAAAATCATACTCTGGTCTCCCCCTGATAGAGACGAAGAAAGATTACCGACATCGCGAGGCAGAGCGCCTCGGAGATGATGGGCGTGTACCACAGCGCCTCCCCGCCGAAGACGGCGGCGAGCGTCAGCAGCACCGCGCTTTGCAGCACAAGACCGCGGCCGACGGAGATTGAGATGGCGAGGATGGGACGCTAAAGCGCCGTCAAAAAGCCGCCGATGACGACATTGAAGCCGACGAGCAGATACGAGATGCCGTAGTGGCGGAACGCGCGCACGGAGTAGGCGACGAGCTCGTCGCTTGCATGTGAGAGATACGCGCTCACGATCTGTGGGGCAAAGAAGTAGACGCAGAGGAACAGCAGCGGTGCGATGATGCACACGGTGGTCAGGCCGTAGCGCAGAAGCTTTTGACATTGATCATGTTCGCCCTTGCCGTAGTGAAAGCTGACGAGTGGTTGTGAGCCCTGCGAAATACCGACCATCAGGTTGATGACGACGGTGTTGACATAGGCGATGACCGTGTAGGTCACGACGCCGTCCGTGCCGATGCAGCGCAGCACCGTGTGGTTGAAGAGAAAAATCATCAGACCCGTGCACAGTTCGGTCACACCATCGGCAAGGCCGATGGGCAGAATGCGAGCGTAGAGGTGTGGGTCAAAGCGGAACTTGCGCAGATGAAAGGTACACTTTTTGCTGAAAAAGTGGATGAGGTAGAGTACGCACGTGACGAGCTGAGAGATACCGGTTGCCGCCGCCGCGCCGAAGACGCCCATATTGAGCCAGAAGATCGCGACATAGTCCAGCACGCAGTTCGTCAGGCAGCCGGTGATGACGGTAAAGAGCGCGTAGCGCGGGTAGCCGTCAGTCTTGACGAGCACCTCGAGGTTATAGGAGACAAGAAAGCACACGCTGAACGGCGCGATACCGGTGAGATATTCCTTAACATAGTCAAGCGTGATCTTGTCCGCACCGAGCAAGATCGCGAACGGCTCCAAAAATACGAAGACAAGCGTGGTGGCCAGAGCGCCGATGACGAGCAACGTGGTAAAATTCTGTGAAAACAGTGTGTCGGCCTCGTGACGCTTATCCTGCGCAATGTAAATAGCGATGAGTGTTGACGAGCCGACGCCAAACAATACTGCGATGGAAAAGAGAGCGTTGGTGAAGGGAAGAGAAAGATTGACAGCGCTCATAGCGTATTCATCCACGCCGATTGAGACCATCAGCCCGTCGACCATGGAGTAGAGGGAAAAGACCATCAGAGATGCCACGGTGGCGGAGACAAAACGGACAAAGTCATGTTTCAGACTTTTGCCTGAGAGTAACAAAATAACACGTCCTTAAATAATATAGTAATTCAAAATTCTCATATGAACTGATTGTTCAAAAAACTGGGATGTACGCGGGTCTTACGCCGCCGCGCCGTGGGTGGACGCGGCAGCGCGGAAAAATTTCACTCTTCCTCGGGGAAAAGATTATCGAGCAGAGCTGTGCAAAGACGTTCCTCCCACTGATACATGCCGGAGTAGTCGCCGTGGTGGTCAACATCGGGCGCGCCCTGGCCGTTGATCATGTAGAAGATACCGTCCTGACGCTCGCGATTGACAAACAGCCCTGCGAGCAGGCCGTAGGCCTCGCCAAAGTGGCCGGACATCACAACGTTACGGTGACGGAGGAAACGGTCGCGTTTGCCAGAGGTGAACACCTGAATGCCGAGACCATAACAGGTCATCAGGCCGTCGTAGGTGTCGCCGTTATTGGTGCTTTCGGAATATGTCCAATAGGGTGTGAACATCGCGTCGATGGATTCCTTGCTCAAAAAGCGCTTGTCGCCGATGCAGCCGTCCGTCAGGAACAGCTCTGCGAGCACCTTGAGCTCCTCCATGTTGATGCGGAGACCGCCCTGCGGGGAAAACAGCGTGCCGTTATAGCCGATGTGGTAGTCGTGCAGGTCGGCCATCACGTTCGTGCCGCCAAGGTCGGGGTTCGTGATGAGCACCTGATCGCGGGGCTGAACCTCGTCATGGTAGTCGTCGATCTGCGCCTGCCAGGGCTGGGAAGCGTCCCAGCGGTTGCCGTTTTTGGACTGGTAGATGGGGGAGAGGTCGTGCAGCTGATCGGCAGTGAAATCGCCGACGTTGAAACTCGCGCCAAGACCCATGGGCTCAAGCACATGCTTTTTCATAAAAACGTCGAAGCGCTCGCCGCTCAGGCGCTCGAAGATCGTGCCGATCACGCCGTAGTTGAGGTTCGTGTAGGCAAAGAACATGCCGGGGGCGCGGTTCATGCCGTCCTCGCTGTTGGCAAAGTGCTCGCCGCCGAGGAAATACTTGCCGCTAGGCAGGAAAAACTGCTCAATGTTATCCTCGGGCGGGATGGAGTACGCGCTGCCGTCACGGATCGACGAGGTGTGCGAAAGCAGCATGCGCAGCGTGATGGCAGTGTCGGGATAGCTGGGGTTGCGCAGTGGGAAGCCGAGGTAGTCGCTCACGTCGCGGTCAAGGTCCAGCGTGCCATGTTCGACAAGGCGCATCACGCCGAGCGCAACAAAGACCTTGGAGATCGACGCCGTGCGAAAGCGCGTGTTCATCTCAAACGGCAGGTCACTTTCGGGATGCTCCGCGTCGATGCGGCGGCGGCCCTTGCAGCCCTGATAGAGCAGCTTCCCGTCGCGGAACGCCATCACGCCGCAGGCGGGAACGGGCATGACGGGATCATGCAGAATGGCGTCAAGGTCCTTTTCCAGCGCCGCAAAATGCGCGCGGTCAAGCTCTGTGGGGTGGATCACATCCATGGAAGATACCTCCTTATAGTCTGATTGGATCGAAAAATGTCATTTACAATAGAAATGCGTCAGGGTATAATAAAAAACAATCGAAAAACCGGCCGGACCGGCGAAGGAAGGAGTATTTGCGCATGAAGGACGATTTTTTTGCAGCCACCGCGCCCTATCTTCCTACGCTCAACCAGACAGACCGCAACATTTACGACTATGTCACGCGTAACATTGAGACGGTGAAGGATGAGAGCATCCGTATGCTTTCACACGAATGCTTTGTCTCCACGGCAACGATGTTCCGCTTTGTGCAGAAGCTTGGTTTTTCCGGCTATGCGGACTTTATCAACCTTCTGCGCCTGACCTACTACACCTCTCTTGAGCAAAGCGAGCCGAAGTCCGCTTCGCTTGAGGCTTGGGTACAGGACTATATCGAAAGCGTGAGCGCAACGCTTCACGCTTTCTCCGAGGAGAAAGCCAGCCGCTTTTATGAGCACTTGCAATCTTCACGTAGCGTGCTATTGCTGGCGGATGAGGATTGCCGTGAGGCGGCGTATTACGCAAGGCGGCTTTTCTGCATGCAGGGCAAACCATGCTTTGTGCTTGCCTCCGGTTACGAGATGAAGACTGCCGAGTGCAATATCACGCGGGACGATATGCTGTTGGTCCTGGCCGCGACCGGACAGAATCAGGCGCTGCTGGAGCAGATTCGCCGCCTGCGCGCCGAGCAGAGCGCGTATCTTGTCGCCATCACGGGACAGAAGCACGGCTCGCTGCAAAAGCTCTGTGATCTGAGCATACCGGTGTCGAGCGGAGAGAACGGGCAACTTCTCTCAGGCGCAATTATCGCTGCGATCGACCTCTTGGCGCACGACTGCCAGAGACAGGCAGACGGCGCCGCAGAATAAATCGGAAAGGATATGAAGCGATGGCACTTTTACATACTCTCCCCGCTTACGACGGGTTCCGCCCTGTGGCGGAGAGCTACTGGCACAAGGGCTGCTGGATGATCTGGCCCCAGCGGCAGGATAACTGGCGCATGGGCGCAAAGCCTGCGCAGAAGACGGTTTGCGAACTGGCGCAGATCATCAGCCGCTACGAACCCGTCACCGTCTGCGTCAACGCCGACCAGTACGAAAATGCGCGCGAGCGTCTCGACCCCGCTGTGCGTGTGATCGAGCTGAGCAGCAACGAGGCGTTCCTGCGAGACTCGGGGCCGACGTTCGTCATCAGTGATACGCAAATCCGCGGAATCAACTGGACGTTCAACGGCTACGGTGGGACGCAGGAGGGACTCTATTTTCCTTGGGATGCCGATGAGCTCATTGCGCAAAAAATCTGCGAGCTTGAATGGCTTGACTACTATCAGGTGCAGGAATTTGTGCTGGAGGGCTGTGCGTTCCGCTTTGACGGTGAGAGCACCGTCGTTGTGACGGAGGAGTGCCTGCTCAGCGAAGGGCGCAACCCGCACCTGACGCGTGAGCAAATGGAATCGACGCTCAAGTGTTATCTCGGCGTGGAGAAGACCATCTGGCTGCACCGCGGGCTCTACATGGACGAGGGCCGCGGACATATCGACAACCTGTTCTGCTTCATCCGTCCCGGCGAGGCGCTGCTCTCTTGGACGGACGATCCGGGGCATCCGCAGTACGAGATCGTGCGCGAGGCACTCGGAATTCTGGAAAACGAGACCGATGCTGTGGGGCGAAAGCTCGTCATCCACAAGATGCCGCTGCCGCACCCGCTTGTCATTACGGCGGAAGAGGCGAGTGGGATTGACCGCAGCCGTCATACGCTACCCCGTCAGGAGGGAGATATGCTCGTCGCGTCGTACCTCAACTTTTACATGCCAAATGGCGCGCTCATCTGCCCGAAGTTCGGCGATCCGAACGATGCGGAAGCGCTCAAGCTCTTCTCGCAGTTCTATCCAAACAGAGAGATTATCGGCGTGAATGCCCGTGAGATATTTCTCTCCGGCGGAGGCTTCCACAGTATGGTGCTGCAGCAGCCGAGCATTTCTTAAAAAGGTAAAAAGTTCATAGACAGGGAAAAGGCCCTTGCCGGATATGCTCCGGTGGGCCTTTTCCTTTTTTGTGAGGCCTTACTTGGACTTACACTCAAGTTCAGCGAGCTTGGCGTTGTAAACTTTGCGAGAGTAGGGGTAACGGATGGCGAGAAACGCGATAATGAGACCGAAGATAAGACCACCGATACCGTAGGTGCTGCGGATGCCGGACACAGCCGCATCGGTCTGGACGAGAACGGTCTCATCAAAACCAGTGAGCTGCAGGCCCATACCGACGAGCCACATGCCGATGGAGCAGCCGAACTTGTTGACGCAGCTGAGCAGCGAGGTCATCGCGCCAGCTCGGCTGTTACCGGTCTCGAGAGAGTCGATTGTGATTACATCGGCCAGAACGGAATAGATCAGCGTCCAGAACGTGGCGTTGCCCAGTGCGGAGAAGCAGAGAGCGAAGCAGTACAGAGGGATGGACGCGGGCAGAATGCGGATGCAGAACATACCGAAGCCGTAAGCGAAGAAGCCGAAGATCATGAACTTGCGCTTGTCGACCTTGCGCGCGAGTGAGCCGATAAGCATGGAGACGACAATCATATAGAAACATTTCACGCCGTTAATGAGAGCAATCTGCATTTCGTCAAGACCGTAGAAGTAGGTCTGCACGTAGATGTTGCCGGAAGCCTGGATGCCGACGATGCAGTTGGCAAACAGTGCGATGAAAACAAGGATGACGAACGTCTTGTTTGTGAAGCAATCGAGGAAATCCTTGAACTTAAAGGAGTTTGCGGTGGCCTCTTCCCTGGACACAGTGATCTCCTTGCCCTTGGTGCACGCACCGGCGAGGAAGTAGGAGATGAAGCAGAACGCAGCGGTGACGGCAGCGACGATGCCCCAGCCAACCTGCTCGGTGGAGCAGCGGCGGACGAGGAGCATGGTGCAGCTCGAAACGATCAACTCACCGGCATACAGGAAACCGGAGGAGAAGCCGCGGATAGAGCTTTTTTCGTCGTAGTCCTCCGTCAGCTCCTGACCGATAACGATGTGGTTGATATCGCACATTGTGAAAAACAACCAGAAGAAGATGTTGAGAACAACATAGTAGAAGATCTTCACACCGTCAGAAGTGAAGTCGAAAGCGGAAAAGAGCAGATAGACTGTGATGCCGAGAGGAAGCGCAGCGCGCATCATCATGGGGCGACGGGTGCCTGTCTTCAACTTCAGCTTATCGCTGAAGTAACCAATGATAGGGTCGGTCACAGCGTCCCACATAACGGCGAACATCGAAATAGTACCGGCGACGCCCGGTGCCACGCCTGCGAACGTGGTCATGAAGTAGATAAAGTAGTAATAATACAGGTTATAGGCAAGACCGGAACCCAATTGTCCGATACCATAACCTAACTTTGTCCCGACGGACAGCTTCTGATTGGCCTGGTTCATGTTTCTTTCTCCTTTTTACATAATTTGGCAATATATTACCGACTTCTGTATGGTAACACATACCAAAAGACGTTACAATGCTTGTGAATAAAATGTAAACACTGTTACGCAAAGATGAAACGCCAATTGCGAAAAGAAGCATGACTTTGCTGAGAAATGATGAAAAAAGCATGATATCTTACGGTGTATCAATGATAATTATTCAAAATGGCAAAGAAAAACAACTAAACAATAGGGAAAAGATAAGCTTTGAATGGTTATGAGCGAGATTTGAGTATTTAATCAGAAACAGCAAGGCTATTGCTTCGTAAGATTTCACTTAGCTTTATATAAAAAAGGATGATCACTTCAAACGGAAGTGGTCATCCTTTTTCTATGCCGAGCAACCAGTCTGTTGATACATTCAGTGCTTCCGCAATGCTAGGAAGCTCAAAGTCAGGGACAAGGCGTTTACCGCTTTCAATTCTGCTGATTGCCATTTGGCCCATTTGCAGGCCCACTACTTGCAGCCTTGCCGCAAGGTGATCCTGTGTCAATTTTGCTTTGGCGCGTGCAGACTTAATCCGCTCGCCGGAGATATTGCATTTGCCGTCTAACGTGTATAGCCGCACCGTGTCGCCCCCATCATAATCATCTTTGACATATTCTTTGTTGACGGTAACACAAATATGAGCTATTCTTATAAAAAATGATTAAGGAGGCCGAGAATACTTCGCTTTTTGAGGAGAGAGAAAACCATGAAATGTAAGCATTGCGGAGTTGACAACTCCAACGAATCCAAGTTCTGTTTTCAATGCGGTTAAGAACTGAGCTCGGACGATGTACAGCATTCAGAAGATTCCCCTGTTGATCCGACACATCCCATTTGCAAAAATTGCGGTGCGAGTAACACGGCGGATGCAAAATTCTGTCATCAGTGTGGACAAGAGTTATCTTCCAAGGCCGAAGATCCCGAGCAGAAGTCAGACGACGATTTAGGAAAAGATGCGCTTGTATTTGGGGCGGGACTCTTGGATGAATCTGCCGCGAAGACTCATAACGATACGGTTTGCCCCTTTTGCGGAGAGCTTGATTGCCACCCTCTGCAAAAGAACGAAACTACCGTTACGAACAAAAGCTATGGTTGGGGAAGTGGTTGCTGTGGTATGCTCCTGCTTGGGCCGTTTGGACTGTTGTGCGGCTTGTGCGGCAAAGGCTCTAAAGTGGAATCAAAAAGTGAATTGTGGTGGGTGTGCAAAAAATGCGGAAAAGCTCATATCGCCCTTGCCGATGCGTTAAAAAAGTGGGAAATTGCAACTGATGGAATCTATGGAAGTGCGGTTGCCGCTGCACTCGTATTGATTGTTGCAAAGTACCTATTTAATTTTGAAATTTTTGCGTATATTACAGCAGCGTTTCCCGCACTTGGGCTTGCCTCTGTTCATAGTGAGATATCAAAAGAACTGGGAGAACCTTTAATCAACTTCCTGACGCCTGAGCAGAAGAAGGACTGCTTATCCTCTATTGCATTCGCTACCGTGATCGTGATAGCGCTCGGCCTGTTCGGAGTCCCACTGTTAAATTCTTGGCTTGGTGACTGAACGTGAGCAGTAAGTTCTATTATTCCTGCATGAGCTTTGGAAAATTTGCAGGATGCCACCAGCGTCCAGACCGGAGTTTTTTTATCAACGGGCACCAATTTCCTGTATGTGCTCGCTGTACCGGTGTGTTGATCGGGCAGTACAGCGCGTTGATCCTGTACCGGATGCTTTCTTTACCTGCTGTGATCTTAGTCAGTTTTTGTGCCGTCATGTTTCTTGACTGGCTTCTGCAATACTTAGATATGATCATCACGAACATATTTACGACTACCGACCCCGCCGCTCTGGCTGCGTGTGCAGGACAAGCTCTCAAACAAGGCACAGCTTCCCCGCGCCAATGCGGGAAAGTACTCCTGGCTGACAGGCCTTCTCAAGTGCGCCAAGTGCGGCTACGCGCTCAAAGTGAGCTGCGTAAAAATTGAGCAGCGCTGCAAGCTCATCTGCTCCGGCCGCAGCAACTTCGGAAACTGCGATGCGGCGATCGACGTCGACCTGCGCGAGCTGGAGGACTATAACGCGCATGAACTGCAGAACATGATCGACGACTGTCCCGCCGAGCTTCCGGCTATTGAAGATTACGCGCAGGCGGAAGCCATTCTGGTCGTCGAACAGAAAATTGACCGTCTGGTCACAGCAGTTGCAGAAAGCAGCGAAATCTCGGCATCGTACATATCCAAACAGATCGAAAAGCTGCACGCCGAACGCGAACACCTGCTGCACGAGGTGTCTCATCCTGCACCGCAGCTGCTGCAGTTCGATTTTCTACGGGCATCCTTTGATGAAAAGAAGCTTGTCGCCGCAGAATTCATCGAACGCATCGAGATCGAAGGAAAAAATGTGAACATTACTTGGAAGACCTGATGGGGTTGCAATGCAACAAACTCCATCAGGCTTTTTCCTGTCTTCTCGTAATTTTTTATCATCTTAGCAACATCTCGGTAAAGTGGCGTAAGACATCTGCGCCTCTTGCCAAGGCAAAGAAAGGAACAACCCGATGAATAAATCAAAAAACAGCACCAGTATCACAGTTCGCCTCTCTGCCGCCGAACGGCAGAAATTAGAACAGGATTCCCGCGCTGCGGGATTATCAACAAGTGATTATATTCAAACTCTTCTGCGTGGTGTTACCCCCACCGCAGACAGGAAGCGGCAGGAATAGCTGTGATAGCTGCAGCTGCGATGAGGACAAGAAGGGCCTAATCTAACAGATGCATCACAGGATCCCCACCAAGGTATAGACAGCAAGAGCCACGATCCATGCCACGCAGCACTGCATCATCACGACCCCAACTGTCTTCAGCGTTGAGCCGAATTCTCGTCGAATCGTGGCTACCGCCGCGATGCAGGGAGTATACAGCAGCGTGAACACCAGAAAGCTGATAACGGAACGACCGGTAAACATCGTAGAAAGTGCAGCCCCGCCTAACAGGATCTGCAGCGTACTGACCACAGATTCCTTTGCGATAAAACCGGAAATAAGGGAGGTTGCGCAGCGCCAATCCGCAAAGCCCAACGGTGCGAACACCGGCGCGATCCATCGACCAATGAGAGCCAAAAGGCTATCGGCACTGTCGGCAACTACATTCAGCCTGGTATCAAAACTCTGGAGGAACCAGATCACAATGGTAGCAAGAAAAATCACAGTAAACGCCCGCTGCAAAAAGTCCTCGGCCTTTTCCCAAAGCAGCAGCGCAACGCTCTTGAGGCTCGGAAGCCGATAATTGGGCAACTCCATAACGAAGGGCACGGGCTTTCCGCGGAACACGGTTTGGTTCATGATGAGGGCCGCAGCAATTCCAATCAGAATGCCCAGCAGATACAGTAGGATCATTATGAGCGCGCGGTGCGTTGGAAAGAACGCTGCGGTAAAAAATGCATAAATTGATATTTTTGCCGAGCAGCTCATATAAGGCGTGAGCAGGATCGTCATCTTGCGGTCACGGTCACTCGACACCGTGCGCGTTGCCATAATTGCCGGCACAGAACAGCCGAAGCCGATGAGCATAGGGACGATGCTGCGGCCGGACAAACCGATCTTTCGCAGAGGCTTGTCCATTACAAAGGCGACGCGGGCCATGTAGCCGGTATCTTCCAAGATAGAGAGGAAGAAAAAAAGCGTCACAATGATAGGTAGGAACACCAGCACACTGCCAACACCTGAAAAAATGCCGTCAATAATCAAGCTGTGTACCACAGGATTGATCTCATAGGCAGTCAAAGCTTGGTCTACAAGAAAGGTAAGGCCATCGATCCCGCCTTGCAGCCAGTCGGACAGACGCTGACCAATAACATTGAAGGTGAGATAGAAAATCAGCAGCATGACAAGCAAAAACGTCGGAATGGCTGTGTAGCGACCGGTGAGAATTCTGTCGATCTTCATGGAGCGGGCGTGCTCCCGACTTTCATGGCATTTCACCACAGATGATGCCACCACGCCTTCAATGAAGGTGTAGCGCATATCAGCAAGCGCCGCGTTGCGATCAAGTCCTGCCTCACTCTCCATCTGCACGATGCAATGCTCAAGCAACTCGCGCTCGTTTTGATCAAGTGCCAGACGGTCGGCAAGGTCATCGCCGCCTTCGATCAGCTTTGCTGCGCAGAAGCGAGCCGGCACACCGATGCGGTCGGCGTGATCGGCAATCAGATGCGTAACGGCGTGGATGCAGCGATGAACGGCGGAATCATCTGCGCAGAAATCTGTCACCTTTGGCAGAGTTCTGCTCCGAGCCACAGCAATCGCCTGATTCACCAGCTCGCTCACGCCCTCACCCTTTGCGGCCGCGATCGGTACGACAGGGATGCCGAGCGAGGCGCTCATCTTCTGCACGTCGATGGAACCGCCGTTGGAACGCACTTCATCCATCATGTTCAGTGCCAGCACCATAGGTATCCGCAGCTCAAGCAGCTGAAGTGTCAGGTACAGATTCCGCTCAATGTTGGTGGCATCCACAATGTTGATGATGCCGTCCGGCTTTTGGTTGAGGATAAAGTCACGGGAGACGATCTCCTCCTGTGTATAGGGCCGCAAGGAGTAGATGCCGGGCAGATCCACCACGGAGCAGCCTTTTTCGTCTATGATCTCTCCCATCTTCTGGTCTACCGTGACACCGGGAAAGTTGCCGACATGCTGATTGGATCCGGTGAGGGCGTTGAAAAGAGTCGTTTTCCCGCAGTTCTGATTTCCAACGAGTGCAAAGATCATTTCGGCTCGTCCTCCACTTCGATTTTTTGAGCCTCCTCTACGCGCAGCGTTAGCTCATAGCCGCGCACGCGGATCTCGATAGGATCGCCCATCGGCGCGACCTTCTGTAATGTCACGCGGGTGTGCGGGATCAAGCCCATATCCAGCAGGCGGCAGCGCAAGGCTCCATCTCCGCCAACAGTGGTGATCACGGCAGAATTCCCCACTTTTAATTGATTCAATGTCATTCGCTTTCCTCTTTCCTTGCCCGATTTCAATTTCATGGTAGCATTCCTACTGCGGACTGTCAATACAGCCGAACCGGCATAATTCAGAGTGTAATAGGAATATTCGGTCTTGTGCTGCAGAAAATGTTGAAAAGGTTCCTGCGGCAAGGAAAAGTCTTACAACTCTTTCGCAGTTTAATCGATCCGCAGCAATTCGTCATCGTCGGAGCATCCGAAGCGGTTAACATCAGAGTCAGGGAAAGACTGGTAAATGTGCACGTTCGAACGCGGAAAGCATTCTTGCAGAAAGTCGCGGACCGGGAAAAGATCATGGAATCCGCTGAAGTGCTTTTTGCCGTCTTCAAAGGAGACCGAGTTCACGACAAAATGCAGATGACAGTGTGCAGAGTCCATGTGCAGGGCATATACGACTTGGTGCCCAGGGAAAAGATGGCAGATATCGTAACCTAAGGCAAGCATATCGTCTGCACTTAGACGGTAAATTTAAATAGCACCGCGGACAACTCCACGGTGCTTCATAAGGATGATATACAACTAAAAATAAAGCGATTTGCGATTTAGGAACGTAACATAAGGTAAAGAAAATTCAAAAGGAGAAAGCAGACCTATGAGAAGTGAAGAAGCGTTCCAAGAATCCGTGCGCTCCATGCGCAATCAGACTTTGCGTGCAGATCGCGCCGGAGATTACTGGACAGACGACGAGAAGAATCGACTGAGAATTTTATTTGACAGCGGCGTTGGTATCACCGAGATTGCGCTGGAGCTGGGCCGGACAGAACCGGCAGTTTATCAGCAGATCGAGAAACTGGACCTGTATGGTCGTAAGCAAAACCCGCAGCGGCAGAGAAGCGGCAAAAAGCCTCCTGAGTGCTTATGTGACCGCTGTGGAAATGATCCGGCATTATGTCCGCTTCGGAAACAGTGCACAGCAAAAAAGGAGAACTGAAAATATTTGAGTCCTACGATGATATTCTGACCGTTGAAGAGGCCTGCGAAGCCCTGAAGGTCGGCTACAACGCGATGTATGCGCTCCTAAACACAGGTGAGCTTAGAGGCTATCGAAACGGCCGTGTGTGGAGAATTCCAAAGAAAGCGCTGGTGGAGTACATACAAAATAGCTCCAAACTAAAATGACAAAGGCACCACCCCTGTGCCTTTTCTATTAAAAATACATTTCTCGCTTTTCAGCACATCAATACGTTACAATACCCCTATCACGAGAGATAGGGGTATTTTTATTATGGAATACTATATTACCGACGAGAGAATTGCTGAGTATTTGAAAGCACTCGAAAACGAAGAACGTGCCGCAGCGACGATCGAAAAATATCGCCGTGCTTTACTAAGCTTTGCAGCCTTTTTGAGCGGCGCGGCGGTCACACCGGAGATGATCCACCTTTGGAAAGACGATCTGCGCGCAAGTAACTACGCGCCGTCGACCATCAATGCTTGCCTGGCTGCGCTGAACGGCTTTTTCTGCTTCTGCGGCTGGACAGACTGCCGCGCACGGTTTCTGAAAATCCAGCGCCGCCTGTTTCGCGACAGCAGGCAGGAGTTAACGCGAGGGGAATACGAGAGGTTGGTCGCCGCGGCGGAAGCGGCGGGCGACCGTAGCCTCGCGCTCCTGATGGAAACCATCTGCTCCACCGGTATTCGCGTCAGCGAGGTGCAGTATATCACCGTCGAAGCGGCGAAAAACGGCAAGACCGAAATTGCTTTGAAAGGTAAAATCCGTACCATTCTGCTGCCGTCAAAGCTTTGCCGCAAGCTGCTCAAGTTTGCCGCGCGGCAAAAAACCGCCTCCGGCGCGATCTTTCGCGCCAAAAGCGGCAAAGCAATGTCAAGATATCAAATCTGGTCAAAGATGAAAAAACTGTGCGCCCGCGCGGGCGTCGACGCAGGGAAAGTTTTCCCGCACAATCTGCGCCACCTGTTCGCGACGGCATTTTATCGCGCATACAAGGACATCGTCAAGCTGGCGGATGTTCTCGGGCATTCGAGCATCGAAACGACGCGCATTTACCTTGTTACGAGCATGGCGGAGCATCGGCGTCAGCTCGAACAGCTAAAACTTGTATCATAAAAACGGAATCTATATTCTGTTGCGCAAAAATGCTAAAGCGAATACAGTTACCACTATATTCACAACTAAAGCGCATGCAGAGATCGAGCTGTCTGCGCCAGAGAACGCTCAAATGGGTGCAGAGGCACAAGCTTACAGTGCGTTTTCCCCCTGTAAACTCCATAATTTATATTTGGAATCATAATTTCCCTTGCCTTTGTCGGAAGATTGTGCTATATTTTGCTACGAGTAAAGGAGGCGTTAAGATCGTTTCGCTTCCTTTGCATATACTGAATATAGATTCCGTTCTCAAAATCTCATATTTTGGCAAAACCGTCGAAAGGCGGCGACGCAAAGCCAGATGGGTCTAACGCCTCTCCGAATGGAGAATACGCTATGACAGCCGGTTGCACCCTTACTGATGTATTCGTTTGTCACTGCTCCGTCCGGCTTTGCTGGAACGGAGCTTTTTTCGTGAGGGGGTGGCTGACGATCCGACGAACATTTCGAGCGTTTTGCACCGAACAGGGAAAATCTGAGCTGCTCGCACAGTGGGACGGCGAAAAGAACGCACCCCTGACGCCGGATGATGTGACTTTCGGCAGCCACAAAAGAGTTTGGTGGACATGTCCGAACGGCCACTCATGGCAAGCCATGGTTTACACCCGCAGCGAGGGAACAGGCTGCCCCGTCTGCGCCGGGAAAACCAAGCGCAAAACCAAGTAAACCCAGCCCGTGGAGACGGGCAAAAGATAAAGAAAACTTTAGGAGGTAATGGAATGAAACGGCGATTATTGGCAAGTATCCTATCACTTGTCATGGTGCTGAGCCTGCTGCCAACGGCAGCTTGGGCGGCGGACGGAGAAGAAACGGATCTGAGTGATCCCCCCACAAGCGGTTCGGATGGAGAAAGTGCGACCCTCGGCCCTAACATTTACCCAACCGCTCAGGATGGATTTCAAAACAAAAATGGTGCAAACACATTTGAATTCAATGATGAATGGTTACGACTGTCTTCTCTCAAAAATGAAAATGTGGATGATAATGAGAATGGCGTAACAAGCTATCTGAATTTCTGGACAAAACCCTTCGCCGGCATCTCGGTTGGTGACCGTTACTGGCTGACTTACGAGGTGAAGAATGTTTCTGTAAAGGATGGCGAGGATGAGGCTGCAAGCACGGGACTGATGATTACGTCATCTCCAGACTCTCAGTTTGATACTGGTGCCACGCTTACAATTAAGGATGGAGAGACCTATTCCGGTTCTACCGTGATCACAGCAACAATGGCAACGGGAGATTCCAATCTTGCCGGTGGCGGGTTGCGTTCATTTGCTACCGTTCCTTACGGTTATACTGTAGGCTTTGACATCAAGATCACGCTGCAAAAGATGCCGGCTGACGATAACCTCTATCCTTACGCATTTGTTTATCCCGGCGCGGGCGTCTCTGTAAATAAGGATATGAAAGTCTCTTTGGACTGCAACGATCAAGAGCAGTACCACAATTTCTTTGCCGCCAAGGGAGATATTAAAGCGGGTGAATACTATAAGGTTTCCTATACGATGGATGTTGAATCTGCCGAAGGAAATCCGATAGTGTTCATCAGTTCCGGCGGCAATAGCGGTAATCTTTCGCAGCTTGGCAATCAAAATGTGCTTCTCATGCCGACCGAAGCGGGAACGATCAGCGGTGAGTTCATCGCCATGGGTCAAACCGAGGGCGTTGCTAATATGCTGCGCTCTTTCGTCCAAACGGATAAAGGATCGTCGCTGAAGGCTACGGTTGCCATCCGTGTAGAGGAAATCGATTCTTATGCGATCGCAGTCGGTGATGCTATCACTGCGGCCCGCCTTGATAATCCAGAAAGTAACAAGGCTCCGGCAGGGCAGGTTGTTCGCTACAGAGTTGAAGCAAATGGCAACGTCGTTTTGAAAGTGACGGATAACAGCAATGACCCTGTGTCCTTTACCTATGCCAATAGTGAGCTGAGTTTCACCATGCCTGCAAGCGCAGTTACGATCAGCGCGACTGTGTTCCAGCTGAGTGCCACAGTCAATGGTCAGACCATCAGGCCGCAGAGTGTGAATGGACAGATGTATCTCTTCCTGCCTGCAAGCGCGGATTTCAACAGTGTGATGCTGAGTGGTAACGCTATACTGACAGGAACGAATGAGACTACTTCTGTTGATTTGAGTAGGGCAAACGGTGCAACAAGTGTTAACCTTACGAGCCTGTTCACCGAAAAGATGCAGGCGGGCGTTGCCTACGATCTGAAGATCAACAACGGCCCGACTGTCAAAGTGATGAAGGCCAGCAATATTTCTACGCTCTTTATCACCTCGGATAAAAACGTTAACGAGCTGAATGCCAGCAAAGAGAATGCTGGCGAGGGTACTGCCGTTATGGTGGGCAATGACGGCAATCAGATTAACAGCGATATTGCCTTGAAGAAGATCAAGGGCCGCGGCAACACGTCCTGGTATAATTCCGGCGACAAGCGCCCCTACAACATTACACTTGAAAAGAAAGCTGAACTGATCAGTGGTGCAGGTGCAGCCAAGAAATGGTGCCTGATCAGCGATAACTGCGGCGGCAACTGGGTGCATGAAGCAGCAGGACTTGCCAACGCGGCGGCGTACGATATGTACGAGGCCATCGGCGGCAAGAACGCCATGGCGAACGAGTTCATCAACCTTTACATCAACGGCGAGTATCGCGGTGTATATCTCCTGACTGAAAAGGTTGAGATCAACAAAGAACGCGTGAACATTGCGGAATCCGAGTATGAAACTGAGGATGAGGTTAACACCACGCTGATTATGAAGAAAGACGGTGTTGATCCGCATCCGCAGTATTGGAGCACGACGCTTGCCAATAAGGCGAATGTACCGGAAGAAAATGATCCTGCGATCGCTGCTGGTATTCAGGCTTATCAGTACGCGACAGGCTCTGCACTGAGAGAAACGTCGGGAGGTTTCCTGCTGGAACTTGACCGTGGCTTCAACAGCGAAGCAAGTTGGTTTATTACCAAGCGCGGCTATCCCTATGTGCTCAAGGAGCCTGAGTTTGCCACCAAGGAACAGGTGCAGATGATCGCGGCCTATGTTCAGGCGGCGGAGGATGCTGCATTTGCCGACAGCGGCTATAATGCTGAAGGCAAGTATTACACGGATTATTATGATCTGGACAGCCTTACGAAGAAGATCATGATTGACCTCGTGAGCTATCAGTGTGACACCTTTGTGACGAGCTGCTTCTTCAGCGTGAATGTGGAGAATGGTCAACTCGGCAAGATTTATGCCGGACCTGCATGGGACTATGATGGCGCGAATTTTGCGGCGGCGGCACCTGTTCCTGATAACAGAGCGGAAACAACTGGCTCGGGCGCTGTGCACACGCCGCACATGGTCTACGAGTTCTATCAGCATGCAGACTTTGTTGCTGCGATGAAGGAACTTTCTGACGGCGAGATGAAAACCGCTTGGGAAAGCGAAAAGGGTAAAGTTGAGACTTACGTGGAGCAGCTTGCGGCGTCTTATGCGATGAACGCAATTCTGTGGCCACAGGGCAACTCTGGTGCAACAAACGCCACTACCGATCCTAATGCGATTGATACATTCAAGATTAATTTCAATAACCGCTATGATGTTTGGTATCGACAGTACACCGACGAGACCAAAATGTACGGTGTGACGGTTTCCGACGGGAAGAGTGTAAACCTTCTGGAAGCAACTGTAACTGGTGCGGTCGAGACCTATCAGTGGGCAAAACTGAATGAGGTTACCAAAGAATTAGAGATTATTGATGGTGCAGCCGAAGCAACCTTTGCTCCGACCGAAAACGGCACCTATTACTGCATTATCGGCGGCAGCATGACCAACTGGGTAAGCGGCGGCGAGGATACTAAGCTTTACTCTGCGCCGTGTCCGTTTGAGCTGAAGCCCTTTAATGTGACTTTCGATAAGAATGCGGAAGATGCTACACTCAGCACTACGAACAAAGAAGTTACTTATAACACTCTCTATGGTGAGCTGCCCACGCCTGTCCGCACTGGCTACAAGTTCGTTGGTTGGTTCACTGCGGCCGACGTAGGCACGCAGGTGAAGGCAGAAGACACCGTTGCGACCACCCAGCCGTATACGTTGTATGCACATTGGACTCGGAAAGCAGTTCCCACCCTTACGATCACTGCCGATAAGGAGACCATGACCGGCAGTGGAAATGTCACACTCACAGTAAGTGCGCCGGAGAATGCCGGTGACATTACTGTCAGCTATAAGGCTGCATCTTCTGATACGGTGACAACTTTGACGCCTAATGCAAATGGCAAATACGTTGTTAACCTGCCGAATCGTACAGAGCTTTACACCTTTACAATGACCTGTGCGGAAAGCGAAGAGTACGCCTACAACTCTGCCACCTGCACCGTCTCTGTGACGCGCTATGTGCATTCCGCCCCCGGCAGCAGCGTTAGCGTTCCTGCTACGGCGAACGGCAGCGTGACGGTTTCCCCGTCCACCGCGTCCAAGGGCACGACCGTGACCGTGACCACCAAGCCCAACGAGGGCTATGAGCTCGGTTCTCTCGAAGTGCTCGACAAGAACGGCAACGCGCTTGTGCTCAAGGATCTCGGCAGCGGCAAGTACAGCTTCACCATGCCGGACGGCAAGGTGACGGTGAACGCCAGCTTTGTCAAGGCGAGCGCCTCCACCGGCTTTGCCGATGTCCCCGCGAACGCTTACTTCGCCGACGCGGTGAAGTGGGCGGTCGACAAGGGCGTGACTAACGGCCTGTCTGACACGATGTTTGGCCCCTATGAGTCCTGCACGCGTGCGCAGATCGTAACGTTCCTGTGGCGCGCCGCAGGCAGCCCCGAGCCGAAGGCAGCAAGCAGCTTCACGGATGTCCCCGCGAGCGCTTACTATGCCAAGGCGGTTGCTTGGGCCGTTGAGAACGGCATCACGAACGGCATGACTGAGACGACATTCGCGCCCGATGCGACCTGCACCCGCGGCCAGAGCGTGACGTTCCTGTACCGCGCCCTCAAGGGTACTGCGAGCGGCAGTGCGAACTTCACCGACGTGAAGTCCGACGCGTTCTACGCTGATGCGATTAACTGGGCGGTTGCGAATAACGTGACGAACGGTACTTCCAACACGACGTTCAGCCCCAACGCGGACTGCACGCGCGCGGAGATCGTGACGTTCCTGTATCGCGCCTATCAGGGCAAGTAAAAAAAGCAAATACTCAACTTACAAGGCAGGCACCCGGTTTTGGGTGCCTGCCTTGCAGCAAGAGGTACTGCGCAGAGGTTAGATGCCTCGGCAGCAAAATGTTCGTCCCATTTGTGTCGGTAGCTATATCGGCGGGGAAATATATTAGAGAGAAAAAGGAGAAGTAACATGGCAGTTCGTAGATTAAAAGGTTTATACTTAAAATCAGAAGGTAAATACTTAGAAGACTACCCTTCGCGTTATGTTGAACAGACAGAGGCACTTTTTGAATGGCGGCAGAGCGCACCGAAGCAGGATGTCGAACTTCATAAGAGAGCTGAGAAGTTTTCCGGTCTGTTCAGGGAAGTATCCGCTGGGTAAAGTGCTTTGCTACAAAGTGCCCGGTTTTCCGTGTGAAGCATTGGTTGAGGATACAGAGAATTCGTAAGTGCGTTACTTGCTTTTAACGCAAAATGGGGACGTATATGAGGACATAGTCTTTTCTAACACTTTTCTAACACATTCCGGCAAAAGGCTGTTTTTGGGCACAAAAGCAATCATAATAGAGAAAGTAACGCTCCCAAGATCAAGATGATCTCGGGAGCGGTTTTGCGTTCAGATGACGGCGGTATATGGCCATAAGACAGGTTCAGTAGAATGCTTCTCTTTCTACTCATCCTACGTTGTGGGACATTTAAGGGGAAGTGCCTGCCTACTTGGTCAGAATGTTCGTAACCGTCAAATCTAACCGCGCATAGACACACATGAGACAATAGTAGCGGAAC
>OGLV01000301.1_pt1 | contig 19795 bp, 34 predicted proteins | sample 1572851 | NCBI WGS metagenome assembly OGLV01 (sample SAMEA2582005, study PRJEB24529) | metagenome | biome: Human gut stool | place: China | collected 2011
TGTAGCTGCCGCTACTGTTTTACTCATAAAAAGGCGCTAAGCACATACAGATGTCCGCTTGCAAAAATATGCAAGCATGTTTTGTGCTTCCTGTACATCTGTATGGATGAACTGTTACGAAAAAATATGTCAGATGCTCTTGACTTTGACGTAACGTCAAGTAATATACTTGCCCTAAGCTGATAGAAAAGAAAGAAAATATCGGCTTAGGGTATTTTAACAGGAGGTGAAAACGGTGAAGTGCGGCATTAAAGAAGTATCGGAACTAACAGGAGTGAGTGCGCGCACACTTCGTTATTATGATCAGATCGGATTGCTGAAACCATCAAAGACAAGTGAAGCCGGATATCGGTACTATGGAGAGCGGGAACTGGAGATCCTGCAGCAGATTCTGTTTTACAAGGAACGGGGAATGGAACTAAAGCAGATCAAGAAGATCATCTATCAGAAAGACTTTGACATTATGGCGGCTTTGCGGGAACACCTTTTGGAACTTGAGGAAAAGAGAAACCATATGGAAGCTCTGATCCAAACAGTGGAACAGACGATACGTTCAATGAAAGGAGAATATGATATGAGTGAATTTAAGGATTTAACAGGACAACGATTCAGTAAGTTGATGGTTGTTTCAAGAGCAGATGATTATATAAAACCGAACGGAAACAAAATTATCCAATGGAGATGCGTGTGTGACTGCGGAAATGAGGTTGTTGTCCGAGGAGAATATCTGAAAAGTGGGCATACTAAAAGCTGTGGATGCAATAAATCTATCTCTCATACTATAACACATGGTAAGTCAAAAAGTAGACTATACAAGATTTGGATTGGCATGAAAGAAAGATGCTATAATCCAAACCGAAACAGCTATTGTTGGTATGGAGCAAAGGGGATTTGTGTATGTGATGAATGGGATGATTTTGAAAATTTCTACAGTTGGTCTATGAGAAATGGATATTCTGATGAATTGACTATAGATAGAATTGATTCAAATGGCAATTATTGCCCAGAGAATTGTAGATGGTCAACAGACAAAGAACAAGCTAATAATAGAAGCACGAACAGAATTATTGAATATAACGATGAATCACATACATTAGAAGAATGGAGCAGAATTACAGGAATAGCGTCAAATACAATCCGTATGCGATTGGATGAATATAAATGGGATGTGGAAAAATCCCTAACTAAATCTACTCCTCCAGCTAAAAAAAGCTGAGTAAGATATAAAATTTTTATTAAAATCAAATTAAAGCGAGGTTAAATTTATTATGAAGCGAATCGAAAATTGGGACTCTATCGTTGAAAGCACATCATTTAAGCGTCTAACGCCAAATGGCTATATTTGTAAAATTCTGAAGGTAGAAGATCATCCTGAGAAGGAATATCTAAAGATTTATTTTGATATTTTTAAGGGCGATGATAAGGGTTATTTCAAGAAGCAGTATGATGGCGATATGCGCAAGGAAAAGAAGTGGCCTAATGCTGGCACATTCATCCGTTCTTATAAGGATTCTGCGGCATCTATGTTCAAGGGCTTTACTAATGCTATTGAACGTTCAAACAAGGGTTATCAGTGGGATTTTGACGAAAAGACACTTGTTAATAAAATCGTTGGTCTAATTATCGCGGATGAACAATATCAGAATCAGAAGGGTCAGGTTCGTGTCCGCAATTATGTTGCAGCCGTTCGGTCTGTTGAAACCATTGAAAAGAGTGAGTATGAAATTCCTGCACTCAAGGAGCTAACCACCACTAAGGCTACAACTCTTACCAATGATCCAATCCCTGATTTTGGTGATGTGTTTAATACTACGCCTACTGATACGCCGACTCCTGCTGAATCCGAAAATCCTTGGGATGATTCTGATGAGAATAATCCGTTCATGTAAAAATAATGCTTGACAAAAAGTTAATGTTGTGATATAATTACATAGAGGTTGATAAGAAGTTGCAAATTCTTATCATTTGAAGGAAGGTCGCTCGTCTCGGTCTTCCTTACTCTACAAATTAAATCTAAGACGAGGAGATTTTATTATGGAAGAATTTTGGAAATCGGTTAAAGTTCGTGGAGAAGATTTTACAGGCTATTATGAAGTTAGCAATTTAGGAAGAATTAAAAAATTGCCAACACGAAGTTGTGACGGTAAAAGATTTCTAAAAGAACGGATTATGAAACAAACGCTTGATAAGAAGGGTTATTTAACTGTAAATTTGCAAAAGGGAAGTCGTCGTTTTACTCGCATATTTGTGCATAGAATAGTAGCAGAGGCATTTATTCCTAATCCAAATGATCTACCTCAAGTTGGACATAAAGATGATTTGCCGTTAAAAACTAATAATTGTGTTGAGAATCTTTATTGGACAACTAATAAAGAAAATGCAAATACAGAAGGAAGAAAACAAAGATTGTCTATGTCTCATATGGGCGCAAAAAATTATGGTGCTAGAGCTGTAATATGTGAAGGTATTATATTTCCAACGATGTCTGATTGTGCTAAACATTATAATACATTTGTTCAAGAGATATGTACGTGGTTGAATGGGAGAAAAAAGATGCCAAAAATATGGATTCAACGAGGATTGAAAAGAGTTAATTAACGATAAGAATCTATAAAAAATATTAAAGGCGGGGCTTGACAATCCCGCCTTTTTATTATATAATAGCTGTGAGGTGATGATGCTTGAATAGATTTCTATGTGTAGCTCAACTACAAGAGCTGCGAATCGACCTATATCAGACTCATATGAAAGCCAAATTCAGCGTCATCGCCAATAATCAATGCCTGACCATGAGCCAAACATTAAGCCGCAAATGGAACGAGGCGCAAATCAAATCATGGCTCAATATGGCGCAATATATCCATCCACGAATAGACAGCTATATATATGTCAAAAATAAACATTATTATACAATGAGAGGATGTGATATACCTACTAGGCTATTGGTATCCGGCAATATCAATGAATGGAAAAAATCATTGTATTATAATGTACAATATTGTCGCATAGTTGAAGATAATGCGGCTGATAGCATGAATATAGAAATGGATGGGCAATGGCTGGATTCGAGCCGATTCTTGAATATATGCGGCGATTCTCCTAGGGTGTTTACTATCAAACGTCCTGACGGCTGTGAAGGCTGTATATGCCGATTGCGGCTTGAATATGATGCTGGATATAGCATAGAGCAAAATCGGGTCATAATGAATCCTAGCTGTCTTAGAGTGGTTGATTGCAAGATCACAGATGTGTCTATGAGTCAAGAAGAAATTGATAAGTGGATGTTAGAATATGATATAATTTCCTCTTGACAATATTCTGATTCTATGCTATAATTAAGCCAACAAATGAAACAGGAGGTTGTTTTATTATGACTTGGCAAGTATGGTTTGATAGTGATGAGTGCCAGAACGTAATTATTACGAAGTGCGATTCTTTTGACGAAGCAATTAAATATGCACGAACGATTGACGAGCGATATGACACCGCGCAGGTTATTCCAGATGAGGTGCTTAATCAACAAATACCTGTGTATAAAATAAGAGAATGGTTATGTAAATATAGACCTATTATTCATATAACGGAGGATATGAGCAATGATTAAATGCCGCCAATGCGGTAAATCAACACCAAAGCAAGATGCAATAGAATATAAGCCTAAATTCTATTTCTGCTGTGAGCAATGTAAACAGGATTATATCAATGCTCATACTACCAAGCCAAAGACAGAATCAAAAGATGATAGGCGCAAATTGCTGGATTATATACGCCAAGTAGCGCCTAATGCCAATATGCGGCTTGTAGGAATACAGCTTGCTCAGTTGATAAAAGATAATCCTGATATGACATATGGCGGTATTGCTTATACCATTAGATATATCCATAAAGAGCTTGGAAAGGATGTATCTCAATCGCCACTTGGCTTGGTCAAATATAAATATGATGAATGTAAAAAATATTATACTTGGCTAAATCAGGTTAGGCGGAGCATCCAGCAATGGCAAGCTGAAGATGGGGTTGAGACGATTGTGAAAAAAAATGATGAGGAGGATGTGTTTGGATGAAATGGCATAAAATATTTGATGACGATTTTCCACAAGAATTTAAGCGCGTACTTGTAGCGTATTGGAATATGGACTGTCAATACAATGAAGAGGCAACAATGCTATGTTATAGACGTGGCGATAAATGGATTTATGGAGCAAATGATTATGATTGTTGCTTTATTGATGTGGCTGACCGTTGGTCGTATATTGAATTGCCGGAGGATTGAGAAATGGAATATGATTATAATAAGATGCTTGGCTGGGCGTTCTCAAATATCATTGAACCAGAGGTGCTTTGTGCTATCGTAAATGCCATCAATAAGCAGTTGCCAAGCAAACCCTATTATCGTAAAGAAGAAGATGCAGAGGGATGGGCTTGTCCTAACTGTGATATGGGTATAGAGCATGATCATGGTAGGATTAAGGATGTATATTGTCACAGTTGTGGACAGTTGATAGATTGGGAGGACGTATGATGTGTCCATATAAAGATGGTGCTAAATGCACCGCTCCTAACACAGACTGCCCGCATTGGCAAAGCACATTTTGTGAATTAGATGTATTGAGCAAGGAGGATTAAGATTGTATGCGAAACGAAACACTAAATGCTAAAATTACAGATACTAAACTAGGCGAAGATCATGGCTGGCTAACAGCTTATATTTTTGTTGAAGGTGCTGGTTGGGGTGGCGGTATGGGTGGATACTGTCTCGACCGTTGGTGTAGTGAGGTTGGACACTATGACTCACATGATGGATACGGTGCTATCATTGAGCTGATGAAAACGCTTGAGGTTGATAAATGGGAAGACCTAAAGGGTAAATATGTACGAGTCCATATAGATGAGCATAACATAATTGATAAAATTGGTCATCTGATGAAAGATAAGTGGTTTAGCTTCAAAGAATATATCGAAAAGGTAAAAGAAATCAAAGGCATAGTGGAGGAATAATCATTGCTCTATGACCAAAATTCTGTTAGATTACTATTGGGTTGTTTGCTAATCAAACCCTCTCTTGCCATTTCTGACAAATACCCCTTGAGCCGTGATGATTTCACGGTCGATTTCCACCTCAGATTGTGGCAAGGGTGTGTGGCTCTAGCTAAACGTGGAGCTGAGTCTATATCGGCACTAGATCTATATATGCTATGCAAGAACAATAAGCAAGTAGAGGACATATTTAAGCTAAATCAGTTAGATGATTTCATTGATACAGTCAAGCAGCTTGCTAATGTGGGCAATTTCGAGGTCTATTACAACAATGTGCGCCGCGCCACATTACTCAGAAGCTATAAAAACGCTGGTTACAACATAGATAAATTTGAGCAAGATGACAAAGCAACCATAGAGGATATAGTACAATATTTTGATACACAGCAGATAGCCATAAAAAAGCAATTCTATAAAGACAAGGATATAGATGAGCTAAAAGCTGGTGATGGATTTGAAGCGGTCAAAGAGGGCTTCAAGGCAGAGCCTCTATTTGGCGCAACCACCTTTAGCGAATATCTAAACACGGCTGCTAGAGGCTGGATTCCGGGACAGCTATCCATCTATTCGGTCGGTTCAGGTGTAGGCAAGTCAACTATTGGCTTGGCTAATCTAGTGCAAGTATGCTGTCCTAGAATCTATGATATAGACAAGGGGCAATATGTAGATAATCCATGTTATCAGCATAAGGCTGGTCTATATCTCCAATTTGAGATGGCTGGCGATACTGAAATCACGCCTAAGATTGTGGCTACAATTAGCGGCGTACCATGCTTTAGTATCTTGAATGGGCGGTATGAAGAAGGCGAAGAAGAACGTGTAGATGAGGCTATTAAAATCCTGCATGAATCTAAGCTATATATTGTCACGATGCCTAATTATACTGTTGATTTGATTGAATCGTATGTAAAGGATTATGTAGTAAATAAGCAAGTAGGTTACCTCTGTTATGATTATATCGTTGAATCATCATCCGTATCGAGCGACTTAGCTAAAAAGAATGGCGTATCTACTCGTTCAGATCAGGTGCTATCTGGTATAGCAAGTAAGCTCAAGGATTTAGCTGTTGAATATAATATAGCCGTTTTGACATTTACTCAGGTCAATGCTAATGCTATGACGCAGGAAATTATGGATAGCGGCGTTGCGGCTGGCTCAAGAGCTATTCAGAACAAGGCTGATGTAGCTGGTGTAATTATGCCATTGCGCCGTAAAGAGCAAGAAATAGCTGATATGATGATGGAGAAATATCCTGATAAAACAAAGCCGAATCGCGTATTGCATATCTATAAAATGCGTTTCTCACAGGTTGAGCAAGGTATTAAAATATATTTTCATCTTGATTTGAATACTGGACGAACAAAGGATTGTTTTGTAACGAGCAAGTTTGACAATCCTTATCAATTAACTAAGACAAGGTTGGTATATGCTAAATGAACGAAATTGAATTAGCTGAAGAAATCGAGCTATGGCCTATTGCCGATGATAATAGTAGAGATGCTATTGAAGAAATGGCTGAGCAACTCGGAGAAACGCCAGAACAGGTTAAAGAGTATCTAATCAAGATAACTTTGGAAGATATACATGAGGCGTTCCAAGATTTCCGTGATGCTATGGTAGCAATAAGGGGGGATAAATAAATGACAAGAAAAGATTGGACTGTAGGTGAATACAGTGTGCGCCCTGCTGGTAATCCAGATGAATGTTACTATTGTGGAGCTAAAGTAGGAGAACAACACAAATCAAATTGCGTCATTAGAGAAAAGACGATTGTAACTCGTATGACTATTGATTTTGTCGATAGTGTGCCTGAAAGTTGGGACGAAGATTTAATTGATTTTCATTATAACGACTCATCATGGTGTGCAACGAACGTCTTGCATAGACTAGAGGAACGTAGTAATTTCCGTTGTCTATGTGATGTTGCATCGTTTGAATATCTGCGAGATGCAACTGAGGAAGATGAAGAAAAGTGGGGCGTAGTTAAGGTTGATGAGATTGAATCATGATTAAACGATTTTGTGATATTTGTGGAGAAGAATTAGGTAAAGATTATTATAGCGTCAAGTTGCCTCGTATTGTCAGATGTAAAATTCGTGGAGGTAAAGGTGATGCCGCGTTCGGAGTATTTGATACAGTTGGTCGTATTACTACGGATATTTGTGCTAAGTGCGAATATAAATTAGCTATGGCTTTACCTGTTGTTGAAGAATGATTGACATATGAATGAATTATTAAAACAAAAGAATGATGATAGTTTGCGCGAATTTTATTTGAGGAATCCTGACATTCTCGTTGAGCAATGTTTTAACATCAAGCTATTATGGTATCAAAAAATTTTATTGAAAGGAATGATTAAAAATGCAAAGCGATGTGAATCGTGTAGATATGCTACGTCTATGTGCTCAAGATATTGCTGCAAATGCAGATAAGTTATTAGCTGATGTCCCATACTATCAAGATACCGATGTAGTGATTCATATAGAAAATAACGATGTACCGACAGTCAAAGTGCTACAACGGTATATTCCTGAAACTATTGTAAACTATTACAAAGGTGATTAAGTATGAATAACATTTGGAAAGTAGAAATCAATGCTGATGACTGTCCAGTTGAGATGTGGGGTGGTAATCTAACTATTGACATGAAAGCAGACTATGTCAATATGGATTTATGGGAATTGCTAACTGGTCAAAGCCTACATAGAGTGTGTAAGTTATCGGCCGGTGATGAAATATATGTCGCTCATACTGATACCACATATAAACTGGGGGACGGATATGGTGATTCTTCGCTTGTGTGTAATGAAATTATCTATAAACCACGCAAATGGTGGCAGAAGTTGATGTTTTGGAAGAAGAAAAAATTGTAGGGTATATCTTTAGGGTTATTAAATGATTGACATTCAATCTCTCAAATCCCAATTAACCGATGACCGCATTATAGAGCTAATGGACACTATGGGTGCGCCATTGATGAAGGCTGATAGTAATAATTTGATATTCGGCTCAATTTGTCATTGGGGTGCTGATTGGGATAAACATAAGCCAAAATTGTGGTACTATATAGAATCTGGTTCATTCCACTGTTGGAGCTGCGGCTTTTCAGGTGATACCATATCTCTAGTTCAGCACGTCAAGCATATTGACTTTAATCAAGCTGTATCATATATCTGCTCTGTTCTGCATCTTCAAGTGGGGCAAATAGAGCAAGATGAGCAACTTGATAATTGGGCTGAATTGCGCCGATTTCTACCTAATGCAGAACCAGAGCCAGATAAGCTCTTGACATATGACAAGTCCATATTATCCCTATTTGACCATTTATATCCGCAAGAATGGCTGGATTATGGCATTTCAGCGGATATACTTGATAAATTTGGTATAGGCTGGTATGCACGGCAAGCGTGCATTTCCATACCTGTTGTGTTCAATGGTCAACTAGTAGGCGTAAGGGGGCGATATACAAGAGAGCAGGATGTGGCTAAGGGCAAATATAAACCCATATGTACACTGGATGGGACAGTTCTCAAATTCCCATCGTCTGCTTGCCTATATGGCTATGACCAAAATAAAGTAGCTATTGAAAAGTCGCGCCAAGTAGTACTATTTGAGAGTGAAAAGTCAGTGCTAAAAGCGCCAAGCTATAATTTGCATAATGCGCTAGCTATCTTTGGCTCTAATGTAAGCAAACAGCATATACAGCTATTACTAGAGATGGGTGTAAATGATGTAGTTATAGCATTTGATAGCGACTATAAGCAAGTAAGCGATGATGAATTTAAGTTCTTTGTTGTCAAAATGAAGAAGTTGGCGGCTAAGTTAAAGCCGTATTTTTCAGTTAGCATAGTATATAATAATCAAGGATATGATATGTATAAATGCAATATGATGGATATACCATATGAGCAAGCTATGAAATTATGGGAAAGTAGGGTGAAAGTATGAGTAAACCAGTTATGGAAAAATTTCTAAACGGAGAAAAGTTAACCGAGAAAGATCGCGCTAATTTAGCATGGGGTGATATTGACGATGATGGATATGAATATGTAGACCAAATTGATGGCTTATCTGGTAGATGGACACAAAAAATGCAAACTGTGTTCAAATACAATGATGAATACTGGGCTATTGATTGGTATTCTGGTCTTACCGAATGTCAAGAAAATGAATATCCGTCAGACCCATATCGTGTTGAGCGCAAAGAGCGTGTTGTAACTGTAGTAGATTGGGTAAAAATTTAATATAGCCATTGACAAATCAACCTCTTTATGATATAATTGCTATATCAACAATAAGGAGGTTGATTTTTATTATGAGTAAATTCAAAGTAGGAGATAAGGTGGCATTAAGCTATACACCGTATGATTATTTCGGACGTGTCATCGATTTTGCAGTTGGTAGTCAATTATATTATATAGTTGCAATGAGTGATGACGAGTACAGGATAATGAAAGAATCTGAACTTGTCACATTTCAAGAGCTGCCAAATATGTCAGATGACGAAATCTACAATATGCTCAAACCAAAGATGGACAACATCCTACATTGGAGCAATGTTGAATCAATTAAAAAAGACCCATTCCCGCCTCAGATTCTTGAATGGGTTGGTAATAATGTTAATGTTCGTTATCAACAGTATTGTAATGAATGTGATATTAAACAGGCTATTGCTCTAGCATATCGCTCTGGTTATCTTAGAGCTAAGAAAGATAGACCGTTTAAGATTGGAGGAGAGAAAGAATGATTGAATGGCATAAAGTCGTAGATGTATCTGATTTGCCGCCAATAGGTGAATGGGTACTTACATATAGGCCGTGCTGTGGGCAAGATTATATTGAGCAGAGCAGATATGTGAAAGTTGATGTCACGGTTCATGACCCGCGTACAGGTACGGATGAAATTGAAGAAAGGTTAGATTGGCAAGACAAAAATGGCAGTATTGGCCCAATAGATTTTTCTAAACATTGGTGGGCATACATCAACTTGCCAGAAAAGGATGGTGATTCAGATTAAGATTCATCCACTACTTGATTCCCTTAGTGAAACCACATTTTTAAGGGAATATTTGGTCGCTTGTGGTATAGCTGATGTTGATGCATATCTAAATCCAGATAATATTGAATATCAATCGCCTGACATGTATAAAAATATGGATGTTGCTGTAAGTCTATTCAATCACGCCAAAGGCTCTGTTGGTATTGTGATTGATAGCGATCTTGACGGGGCTTGTTCGGCGGCTATTGCATATCTGCTATGTATTGAGAACGGACTAGAGGACATTCGTATTTATAGCCACGCTGGTAAAGAGCATGGACTATCAGACCTAGCAAGCAAAATCGCCATTGATGAGATAGATTTATTAATCGTACCAGATGCTGGGTCGAACGATATATATCAATGTGAAGAACTGATGTGTATGGGTATTGATATTATCATCTTATATCATCATGTTATTGAAAAGCCCAATAGATATGCTACAGTAGTCAATCCATATAATAGTGCTATTATTCGACCAATGCCAGATGACCAAATGGAGTCAATCGAACACAAATATTGGGGCGTTGATGGAGATGTCAAATATACTTGTAATACCGACATCAGCGGCACAGGGGTTGTAGAAAAATTTGCTTGTGCGCTTGGTTCGACTCAATCCTTCAAAGACCTAGTAGCTGTTAGTCTAATATCTGATATTTGCAGCTTGCGTTCACCTGAGAATCGTAAATATGTATATGATGGATTGAATAATCCAACTAATCCATTTATTAAATACTGCCTAGAGCATTGTTGCAATCGTGGCGTTAATCCAGAGGGTGTGGCATTTGGTATTGCGCCTCTTGCTAATGCGCTGGCTCGTAGCGATGACCAGTCTACTAAGCGACTATTCTTTGATGCACTGATTGGCAAAATTGAGCCAGAAGCCGCTGTAAAGGCTATGAAAGCCGTCAAGTCTAAGCAGGATTATCAGGTAAAGAAAGTAGTAGAGAAGCTATCAGACGGGCTTGATACATCTCACAAGGTTATTATCGGCTTTGGTGAACCTGAGAATAAACCCTATTTAGGGCTTGTAGCCAATAAATTCTGTGGGAAATATAATAAACCAACATTCCTACTGAGAGAGCTAAATAGCACAACATGGTCTGGCTCGATGCGTAGTCCTATTGACTTGCTTGAGATTATCAATGAATCAGGATTGGCTAAATGTCAAGGTCATGGTGCGGCAGCTGGTATCAGCGTTAAGAAGTCAAACTTAAAGAGATTTGCACAATTCTTAGATGCGCTTGATTTGGACGTAGAGCCAGATATTGAAGTAGCTGCTCAAATCGAGCCTAATAATATCACACACAATCTTGCAAATCTGTGTGTAGAAAATAATATCCTCTGGGGTAAGGATGTAAACAAGCCGTTATTTCATCTAGTATTAACATCCCCTCAAACCTATATCTATCGCAATCGCTCAACTACTGTCAAGCTGGTTCAGGACGGTATTGAGTTCATCAAATTCTTTGTTAGTAATGAAGAAGCAAGTCAATTTGAATCAGCACAGGGCAAATCTATAGAGGTGGTAGTATCGCTTGGATTGAATGAATATAATGGGCAAATTAAGCCACAAGCTATTATTGAGCGATATGAGATTATTGATAAATCAAATGAAAATGAATATGATTGGAGTGAATATTTTAATTGAACAATCTAAGAAAATGGACTAAAGCAATCAGTATGGTTACATCTGTTGTACTATACACACTAATTCTGCGCGGATATAGTAATAGGTGGGTGCTATTGGTAGCGGCTGTGATTGCTTGTATGGCAAATAGCTTAGATGGCTGGATTGGAGGAGATGAGTCTAAATGAGCAGAGCAGAAAGAAATCGTCGCAAACGGACTGAGCGCCCCCTAAAATATGCGCCTATTAAATGCCCAAATTGCGGCCTAATGGTAGATGAAAAATATATAGTTGACATAAATTCTACTTGTCCTATTTGTGGCAGAGAGTTATTTGCAGAATTAAAGAAAATGATGGTGAAATAATAATGAAAAGATTTTTGCGGCATATGCTTCAAGTTGTTTTTACACTTGTAGCGTTTGTGTCTCCGGTAATTCTTGCTGGATTAGCACTAATTTGTTTTGTTGCGCATAAAGTTATCTTGGGTATTGTATTTAGCATTGCATTTATTTTGTGTCTTGGCATTGTAACTTATGATTGGAAATAATTAAAATAGGGTATTGACAACCTCCTGATTCTATGATATACTTGATTTATCAAAGAACAGGAGGTTGTTTTAATTATGAAACAGGTAAAAGGTTATATCTACGTCAGAGCATTAGGTGAATATAATTGGGAATTTTATGTGCCAGACGATGCAACAGATGACGAAATTAAAAAACGGGTAGAAGAAATCTGCAACTATGATATTGACTATACTGTAGAAGATGGATATGAAGCGTACACTGAAACGCGCTATAGAAAGAAGTGGTGACAAATGCAAGATGTATTAACCTATGAGGCATGGCTAGATGCTGTATGTCATATTTGTAATAGCTTGCTGAAAGCAAATGTAAGCTTAACAGGTAATAGCGAATTTAAGGTGACAGCTACAAAATATCGTTGGATTACATTTGTTGATTGCACTGGATTTGAAGCAATATACAATGAGGGCTGGGAGCCAGCGTTTGGTGCAACTAAGCTAATGGAGATTATTATTGATAGATGGGAACAACTTCTGGTTGAGGAGGATGACAAATGAAATATGTTGGAAGCAAGAACCGCCTGAGTAAACAAATCGCGCCTATTATCCAGTCATATATTGATAATATGCCTGATTGTCATGGTTACTTAGAGCCGTTTGTTGGTGGCGCTAATATGATTGATAAAATCAAATGTCCATGTAAGATTGGTAACGATGTTCATAAATATCTGATTGCATTGCTAAATCATATATCAGAGACAACAGATGATTTGCCTGATACTATCACAGAGGAAGAATATAATGCTGTGAGAACCAATCCATCCAATTATCCAGATTGGTATGTAGGGCTTGTTGGATTTTGTTCATTCGGCGCAAAATGGTTTGGTGGCTATCCGAGAGGCTTCAAAGCAGACAGAGTAACGCCAAGAGATATTACTAATGAAGCCATCAGAAATATAAAAAAGCAAGCACCTAAGCTAAAAGGCACAATTTTTGTATGCGGCGATTTCTGGAAATTGGGCGTAGGACATATGGTTATCTACTGTGATCCACCTTACCGTGATACAACAAAATATGCAACCAGCGATTTTGACTATGATAAATTCTATGCTTGGTGCAAAGAAATGGCTAAAACCAATATTGTGTTGGTAAGTGAATATTGGATGCCGGAGGATGACTTTGAATGTATCTGGGAAGGCAAGCTGAAATGCACGTTAGATAAATCAAGTCGCACGGATAAAACAGAAAAATTGTATAGGTGTATTCCATGCAAACAGTAAAATTAACCCCAATGCGCATGATATTCAATAATCCTGAATCCAATTATTCAATTATATCATGTCGCACTAAGGATGAATCAATAGAACGTCATCCACAATATGGTACAATCAGCCTAAAAGGAACTGGCATTGCTGACCTAAAAATGGGGCAATCCATTGATTGTATCATCGAGCCATGTGTGGATGATAAATACAAATACAGCTATAAATTCATTGGATTTGCTGGATTTGTAGCTAAAGATGGCAAATTCAACTTAACCGAAAAAGCAGAATTACAGACGCTACGCAGCTTAATGACTAATGGGCAAGCTGAATCATGTCATACCGCATATCCTCATTTTGTCAGTATGGTGCTGAATGGCGAAGAAGCCAAGCTGGACTATAAAAAAATTCGTGGTGTAGGCAAGGTATTATTGCCAAGATATATTGCAAAAATCAAGACAATCAATAGGCGGGTTGAATTTATGGGCGAGACGTATGCTTGGGGCATTGAGCATGATGAGGATATAAACAAAATCGCCGCAACATATAAAAATGTATATGGATTCAGTAAGGATATAAATGCCAATCCATATACCATTATGATTAACTTGCTTGAATGGTCGTTTGACAGAGCTGATAGGGCGATAACCAAGAAAACGGCAAAATGGCTAGATAGTTATGAACGATGTGAAGCGGCTACTATATATGCTCTGAAGCATAATGAGCTAGATGGCAATACAAGGATGCAAGCCAAGATGCTATTTGAAATAATCAAAAAGCGCGTGCCTCAATGTATTCGTCAACTCCTCGATGTTGTGACGAAAGCGACGCAAGTACACTATGACGCGCCTAGCCAAAATACGGCTCTACAAGCCACATATAGTGCTGAAGAACATATTGCTGATGTCATCAAGAAAAAAATAGCCAATCCACATTATTATCCTATGGATTGGCAGAAGTTTACAAGCGTAGACGGATTAGAGCTAACAGATGAACAAGCGCAGATTCTTAAAATGGCTTGTAAGCAGGATGTGATGATGCTAACTGGCTCGGCTGGCACGGGCAAGAGCCAAACAACCAAAGCAATTATTGAGATGCTAGAAGCCAACAATTATGCTTATACCCTATTATCCCCAACTGGAATTGCAGCAAAGAGGTTAAGAGAGGCAACAGGGCGTGAAGCAAGCACGATTCATATGTTCTTGACTTGCGGCGGAAATCTGGGCGATTATGTGCTAATTGACGAAATGGGCATGGTTAGCGTCCATTTGCTATCAATGCTATTTGATAAGGTAACAGATCGTACTAAAATCATCTTCATAGCTGATCCATCTCAGCTTGCGTCTATTGCTTGCGGCAACATCGTTGAGGATATGCTTGATAGCGGCATAGTGCCTGTTTGCAATCTAACTAAGGTATTCAGATATAACACATCTGGTATTATTACCATAGCTACTGATGTACGAAATGGAGTAAATGACCATCTGACAGATACTTTTACGGATTATAAGTTTATTGAAATTGATACATTAGTAATCAAGCAAATTGAACAAGAGTATGCGCGGCTCTTAGCAGATGGATATAGTAAGGATGATGTACTGATTCTATCTCCATTCAATAAGGGCGAAGTTGGCTCATTAGCTATCAATGCGGCGATTCAGGACAAATTCAATCCAAATGAATTAAGCAAGGTTGGACATACAGTCAATGATACGCCTATCTATTTCAAAGTGGGCGATAAGGTAATCAATAAAAAGAATGAATATGCTATGCCGCTTGTTAATGATGATACGGCTTTTGTAGCAAATGGCGATATTGGTACAGTAATGGAAATTGTGCCTGATGAAAAAGAACCATATATGATTGTTCGATATGATTGCGGCGATTGTATAGTAGATAAGGCTCATATCAAGAATACGCTATTAGCATATGCAATTTCTATTCATAGTTGTCAAGGTAGCCAAGCAAAGGCTGTAATTGTGGTGATTGATAGAAGCCATGTAAGGATGTTAAGCCGTAATTTGTGCTATACGGCGGTATCACGAGCACAAGAGAAATTGGTGCTAATTGGAGATGAGGCGGCTATTCAAGAAGGATTAAAAGTACAAGAGGAGAAAATCCGCGACACTGAATTAAAGGAGATGTTGATTAAATGAACTATGAATTTCATGTAGGGGATTATGTTGAGGATGTTCGTGGACATACAGGCTACATCAAGGATGTCTCAGAGGAATCTAATGCGTTTCCCATTGTTTTGAGAACTTATTGTGGCACAGATTATACCCAAATGAGATGGTTTGACCACTATGCTCCAAATAGACGAAAATGGGAAGATGATTTTGCTCGTATTGGCGAATATGATTTCACTAAGAAAGAAAAGAAGAATATCGAACAACTTGAAAAAGATTTGCCAATAGAGGGAAAATTTCAAGATAAGATCGTGAATGTCAAACAGTATCTTGGCGATGATTATTATACGCTCATTTATAACGGTAAGATGATTGATAAAATCAATGAGCTTGTTGATGCTGTGAATAAATTGATGGATAAGGAGGATACTGAATGAACCATCATAAACTCAATGAATGTACTTTCAAATTGTCTGTTCCAGTAGGTGAGATGCGTGGTGAGCCAACTAGAGTATGCTCAGTATGTGGCACAAATGAACTTGGATACACTGGCTCATATTATGCAAGAGATGAATTTTGGCTTTGTCCAGAATGTCTAAAGAGATTAAAGAAATTACTTGGTGAGGAGGACGAGGAATGACCAAAACAACTTGTGATATTTGCGGTAATCTGATTACAGATCGTAGAGAAGATTGGTTGGTATCGATTCAATCTCATGTTGGGGAGAAATTGTTAAAATATTATCAAGAAAACTATGAAATAACTGTTGAAGATGTATGCTCAGATTGTGCAAATTCTATTTATCACTATATCGAAGGATTAAAAGCCACTTGACAAATCAACTGAATCGTGATAATATATATGACAAGGAGGTAATGTAATTGAAAGTAAATCAATTTTATAGCGAGGTATATGATTGTGTTATGCAATCACCGGGCTATATTTTTGATCAATCTGTTCGAGTCCACATTGGCAACCTACTATATGATGTTGACTACATTGACACAGTAATTGATATGGATACCAATAAACCAAACATTGTTATTCATGTTAAAGAAAATTAAAAGGAGGATGATTTATTGTTTGTAAATGAGGTATATGAATCTATTTGGAAAGATAGATACCAAAAGAATGGAGAGTCATATGATGACCAGTTATGGCGTGTAGCTGATTTTATTGCTGAGGCTGAAGAAACTAAAGCTCATAAGTGGTCAGAACAATTCTATAACATCATGAAGGCTGGCTATTTCTTTCCAGCTGGACGTACCATGAGCAATGCTGGAATTGGCGAAAAGCTGACTCTCAATAACGGCTTTGTCGCGCCTATTATTGGTAACAGTATGGAGCAGATTTTTGATGCGGTTAAGCTAGGCGCTATGACCCATAAGGCTGGTGGTGGCATTGGATATGCGTTCAGCAATCTAGCACCTAATGGATATAAAACACGCAATGACGTTATTGCATCGGGCACAGTCAGCTTCATGGATGTATTTAATGCTCAGACAGCTACAGTGCAGCAAGGCTCACGGCGCGGTGCAAACATGGGTATGCTCAGTGTATATCATCCTGATATTCTTGAATTTATCCATGCTAAATCAGCTACCGAAGGACGGCTTAATCATTTTAATCTATCTGTTGTTGTAGATGACGCTTTTATGAATCTTGTTATTGACAATGGTCAAGTTCAGCTACATTGGCCCATTTATGATGAGAAGGGTAATAAGCTACCACCTGATAAATGGGATAAGCAATTTACTAAGCTAGTGCCAGCTCGTGATATTTGGAATGAAATCATGAAGATGGCATATGATAATGGTGAGCCGGGTGTATTCTATGAGGATAATGCAAATAACCGCAATCCTGCATGGTATGTAGAAAGAATTGTTTGTAGCAATCCGTGCGCAGAATATCTAGCAGGAACAATCAATGCAACAGACCCATCGCAGTATGGCGGCGCTTGTAATCTTGGCTCATTGTTCCTACACAATTTTGTAAAAAATCCATTTACCAAGCAAGCGCATCTTGATACAGATGCTCTAAGAAATACAATCTCTATTGCAGTTCGTATGCTTGATGATATTATTGATGTAAATAAATTCCCAGACAAGATTTATGAAAATTACCAGAAGGGTATGCGCACTATTGGAATTGGCATTACTGGTCTAGCAGATATGCTTGCTATGCTAGGTATGAAATATGATAGTCAAAAGGCGAGAGATTATGTTGAATCTCTAATGCAAATGATTAGCAATGCTGAATATTATGCGTCAGTTCAGCTTGCTAAAGAAAAGGGCTGCTTTCCCCTATGTGAGCCAGACAAGCATGTAGATAGTGCATATGTCAAATCTGTGCTAGAACATGATGTGATTGCTGAGATGTCTGAATATGGTATTCGTAACGCAAAGATTCAGGCCGTTGCACCATGTGGCACAATCTCTATGGTATTTGGTAATAACTGTTCAAGCGGCATTGAGCCAATCTTCTCATTGAGCTATGACCGTAAGGTAAAAATTGGTGGTCAGGACGATAAGGACGTAAAAATCGTCAAAATGATGGATTATGCTTATTATCTCTATCATAAGCTAAAAGATGAGGGCAAACGGCTTGATTTTGATGAGCATGATATTTTCACAACTGCACTTAATATGTCTGTCGATAACCATGTAGCTATGCTTGCTATTATCAGCAAATATACAGACATGAGCGTTAGCAAGACCATCAATGTGCCTACTGAAGCATCGTTTGATGAAGTCAAGGACATTTATATGCAGTGCTGGAAGAAGGGCATTAAGGGATGCACCATCTTCAGACCAAATGCAATTCGTCAGGGTATTTTGCTTACTGATACAAAGAAAGACGCTGAAACTAAGCCTGAACACACATCTCTTACTCTCCTTCGCGGCTCAATCATCGAACCAAGTAATGACCTGATTGGCAAAAAGCGCAAAATCCAGACAGGATGCGGTTCACTTCACGTTCTAGCATTTTTTGACCCCATTGACGGTAATCTACAAGAAGTATATTTTAATAAAGGCTCGACAGGTGGATGTGCTAATTTCATGACAGGTCTGAGCCGCATGGTCAGCCTATTATGCCGTGCTGGTGTAGACATTATGACCATCAAAGACCAACTTGATTCAACTGGTGTATGCCCGTCTTATGCTACTAGAAAAGCAACCCATCATGATACAAGCAAAGGCTCTTGTTGTCCTATGGCTATTGGCAATGCTCTAGTAGAGATGTATAATGAGATGCAGAGTGAACTAGATGATAAAGAAGATGATATTACTAGTAGCACTAAGAGCTTATCCAATGCGTTTAATAAAGCTACTGTAAGCATTGAGAACTTAAGTAAAGCATTATCTTCAATTCCAATAGAACTATGCCCTGAATGTGGCGAACCCGTAATGTTTGAGGGCGGTTGCAAAATTTGTAAATCCTGTGGTTGGACAAAATGTGAATGATAAAAAGGAGGATTAAATGAAAGTAACTAAGTTAATTCGGGAATATGTAGAAAAATCAGTTGATGCTTGTTATCCTGAACCAAATAGTGCAAAAATTCTAAGAGAATAACGTAGCAAAGCGAATGATGCCTTGACAGAATTTAATAAGATGGTTGAGGAATACGCAGATTCTATTCTGTCAGAAATCAAAACTAAATATAATATTCCAGATGATTTTAATTTTCATACAAAGCACGGTATTCACCATGCAGAATTTTCAAGTTACGATACGGCGTTGCGTCGTAAAGCTGATGCAGACATACGAGAAAACAATAAATTAAAACAACAGAAAAAAGATGAAATCTTGCTATCTCTTGAGCTAGGTGCAAACAAGTCCGATCTCGATAATATGATTAAACAGTTAATGAATGAGGTAGAACAAACTAGAGAAGGAGTAAACTAAAATGACAGAAAATCGTATCAATTTCTATCTAGGCAGACTAGGTAATGAGGACTGGATTTGTTCATGTGATGAACTAGACCTAATGGGCGAACCAAATAAGGGCGATTTAGTATGGCTACCACTAGATGCACCAGATAATGAACGTGAAATGTATGTAATCATGCAGAAATATATCTCAGGTGGCGAGATTAGCTATTTCTGCAAGCCATATAATTGGGAGGATTAAGATGGAATATACACTAAGATTTTTCCTAGATGGTGCTGACTGTACC
>OGLV01000303.1_pt1 | contig 19655 bp, 7 predicted proteins | sample 1572851 | NCBI WGS metagenome assembly OGLV01 (sample SAMEA2582005, study PRJEB24529) | metagenome | biome: Human gut stool | place: China | collected 2011
ATGGATTGAACTGCAATCCTGAAGCATTCGATCTTGAGTGTGAATTGCTCAACCAGCAATACCATAAAAATCAAAGATACGATGAAATCAAATGCCACCATTACATTATCAGCCACGATCCCATGGATGTTGCCGATCATGGTTTGACCGGGGAGCAAGCACAAGCTATTGGCATGGAATACGCAGAAGCAAATTTTCCGGGGCATCAGGCACTTGTCTGCACTCATACAGACGGCAGCAACAACTCCGGTAATATCCATACCCATATCATTATCAACAGTCTACGAAAAGAAGATATAGCCCCTCAGCCTTATACTGAACGTGCCATCGACCGCAAAGCAGGATATAAGCACCATCTAACAAAAGAGTATCTCCGTCATTTACAAGGTTCTCTTATGGACATCTGCCAACGCGAGGGATTGTATCAGGTCGATCTGCTCTCTCCTGCCGCAGAAAAAATCACACAGCAGGAATATCATGCCCAGCGCAGAGGACAGCTAAATCTTGATATGGCCAACATGGAGATAATGGCAGAAGGCATCGCGCCCATGAAAACAAAATTTGAAACCAACAAAGAAAAAATCCGCAATGCCATCAACGACATTGCGGAACGTGCGAAATCTTTTGAAGAATTTCAGCGTCTACTCAAAGCAGAATACGGAATACAAGTCAAAGACCATCGGGGGCGATTCAGCTATCTTACATCGGATCGGCAGAAGTACATATCTGCCCGGAAACTGGGAAGCCACTATGACCGAGAATACCTTTTGCAGCTCTTTGAAGAAAATGCACTCGCCGCTGAACAGAATCAGGCACAATGGGCACAGGACGATCCTATCACCATTCTGTTCATCAAATCCGACCTGCGTCTTGTGGTTGATTTACAGAATTGCATTAAGGCACAGCAAAGCCGAGCTTATGCCCAGAAAGTAAAAATCAGCAATTTGCAGCAAATGGCTAAAACGGTTGCCTACATTCAGGAGCATGGGTATGATACTCAGAAAAAATTGCAAGACACCACAGATACGATTCAGTCCAAAATGGCAAAAGCCCGCAGCGATGCCAAGCTCACTGAAGCCAAACTGAAAAAAGTGAACGAACAGATTCATTATCTGGGACAGTATCTTTCTACAAAATCGGTCTACGCTGATTTTTTGAAATCCACCAATAAAAAGGATTTCCGGCAGAACCATGCGGATGAGATTGCCAAATATGAAGAAGCGTTGCAATTTCTAAAGCAAAATTCACCAGACGGGAAACTTCCGACCATGAAAGATTTGCGTTCTGAAAAAGAACTTCTGGTACAGCAGAAAAGCGCACAATATGAAACCCACCAGTATTTCAGAGACTACCATCGTGAGTTACAAACGGTCTGCGAAAATGTAAATCACATCCTTGATGCCTCACAAACCAAACAGCAAGAGCAGAAAAAATCACATCAGTCGGAACACTCCATATAAAGAAATTTCCGCCTTGGTTTTCCAGACCAAGGCGGAATTCTTATTTACCGTACCCTCGCTTTGCCATTAGCTCACGAACCTTTTCAATATCTGTCAGTGGTTGTTTTATTGGCGAGGCCGCTTGCCATGCGGGATCATGACTAGATGCCTCAAGTGCATCTATAAATTTCTCTACTTTTTCTGGATCGTTAATCACAATATTTGTAAAGATACTTGATGTAGGCATTTTATCTCCCTATTCGTTTACTCTTTGAACCAATCACTTTCTGCAATCTGCTTCAGCGCACCAATCACGGTATCATACGATACTTTCTCTTCCAAGAGCTGCGTAGTCAGTGCATCATAATCTGGTTTGTATGCTTTTTCTTCTATGATTTTCTCAATCAGCTTTGGTATATCCACCTCTGCCGCCGCCGATGGACAAATGCTGGAATGCGAACGGACTTCTCGAACTTCATGTACTAATTCTTTGAAGTCCTCATTCTGAGGCACAAGTGGAAGAAGCTTATAAATGTCATATAAGTGTCTGGAATGCTTCGTCACTTTTCCTTCCAGATAATAGTCACACACAGCAAAAACCTTGTCTGCAAGGGTGCGGTCAATGCCCTGCACCTTCATTTCAAACGGAGTCAGCATAAAATCCGAAATTGCATCAGGAGCTTCTTTCTCCATCATCTCTCCGATATAACTGTGTACGGGGAGCAAAACCGTTGGGAACGATACTGCCGTATAAGATGTTTCCAGCAGCACTGCTGATTTCAGCGCAGCACTCTCCATTGGAATCACCGAATCATAAGCAATCACATAGCGGTTATAGTCACGACGGCTGCGGGTATCTTCCAGATTTTCAATTACCATACCCAGTTCATCTGCCGAATCCACGATTGCCTGTTTTACCTTTTTCTTCTGTCCCTGCGAAAGCGTTGTGTCGATAGTTATATCAATATCTTCCGAAAATCGCTTAATGACCTTGTGGCACTTGCTGAGCGATGTGCCGCCCTTGAAAACGATATACGGAATCTTCTCCGACAAAATTTTTAGGAGCATCGTCACATAGTAGTCTTTCTCGATGGCCTGAACCATAATTCCGGTCTGGTCATACGCGAGATAAATTGCATCCTTAAATTGTTCCCTATCATTGTGCAAGTAAGCCATTGTAAATCACCCTCGTTTCCACCAGATTTTTATATAGCTTATCAGGATAATAAGCAAAGTACGGTTCCATCTCCGAAATGCTCAAGTTTGCATCATCCATATAACGATACAGTCGATCCTGCAATGGCTTTCCCGTTACTTCCGAATATACATCTACATCTTTCAGCATATCCAAAAATTGAAGTGCTTTATAATTTTTCTCTGTTACAGGCACTTTCGGCTTTCGCACGATCACGCGGGATTTCGCCAGAGAGGTTTCTCGATAATCATTTGTTGCCTTGTTCGACACAACCTCATACATCATAGGGACCTGCGTAGTAAGCCCCATCTGGTTAAAGAACATCAGGCCGCTCACATAGCCACAGCGTTCATCTTTATCCCGCAGATACTTACATTCCAGAACTTTTTCCGGTGCAAGCTGTGAGCCGGACTTAAAGATTGTCTTTTTGGGTAAAAAGTAAATTCCATTATCAAAGCGTTTTACTTTACCTGTATCTGTCAACTTCTTGATTTGCTGCCGGACATTCGTGCGGGTCATTCCATCAACTTGAAGGTCTGCAAGGAAAATCGGCTCATTTTCTTTATAGTTATCTAATAGGTATTCATATAAAGTTTCCATACTTTCCTCCTGTCACAACATCGTGTATCGAGTTTTCTGTTCTGTTATCATTATACCCACTTTTCTCTGAAATATCAAGCCCGCTATTGTAGGCAATCGAAAAAAGGCAGCTTCCTTTTTAGGGAAGCCACCTTTCTCTCATTACGGATTATCAGTTCTTGCGTGTTCGTTCCTGCTGCTGAACCTGCGCATTGTCCTTTCGCGCTCTTTCCGCCTGTTTGATATGCAGGCGATCCAGAACAGACACCCTACCGCCGATCACTCTGGGCTTCTTAGGCACATTGTTCACGCAGCCGTCTATCATGTTGTAGTTCTGCTCTGTGCCAGACTCCCTTGCTCTTTCTGCCGTACCATTTTCCAAAAACTTTTCATGGTGAAGCAGCTCCCGGACTTTTCGGACAGTCGCATTGTCAAATCCACTGGCAGTCGATGTTATGAATTTTCCATCCGACTGTACTACAATGCTAGGCAGCAAGTCCGGTTTCTGGTCATTCACCATCAGAACAAAGCGTTGCTCGTCTATGGTTTTCTCATCCGTTACCGTCCACGTTCCTTTCTGCCCCTCAACCTGATAGCCTTCCTCGTTCAGAAGCAGGTACTCGCCATTTGGCAACTTCGTGAAAAAACCATTGAACTTGATAAGTTCCTTTGGATTCACATAATAGGACTGCGTTTTGCCGCCAATGGATGTTACGATCACATCACTGACACCGAATTTTCGGACTCTGAATCTATCAGGATTCAGCTTTTCCATGCGTTCCCGAATCTGCACCGGTGTAACGCCTTGAATCAGAGATGCTTTATAGCCCAGAACATAGTTCTCGCTTGTCACCATAAAGCTGTTTTCAATCTGGTACTCATACGGGCGGCAGCGATAGTCCCGACTCTTTTCCAAATCATTGATCTGGTAAATCATAAAAAGATTAGCACTCATCACGCTTTCTCCTCTTCCGGGGCATCCGGTCTGTACAAATCCAGTTCCAGATTCATGAACTGCTCATCCGGCAGATTCTCCATTTTAGAGATTACCTGCTCCACCAGCAGCCTGACTGCCATATCATCTACAACATAAGGAAGAACCGCTTCCAGTTCCTTTTTCGTATTTTCAGCCGTATCCTGCTCAAACATTGCCATAACCATCATCTCATCTGCATTAAACTTCATCTTGCTCACAGTTCCATTTCTCCTTTCTTCTTTGCCTTCTTCGGTTTTACCTGTTCCTGATTGGGCTGCTGCTCCTGCGCCTTTTTGCGGTTCTTCAACGCTTCACGAACAGACTGACGGATGTTGGGGCGTTCCTCTAACTCCTTGCTTGCCTGCCGCTTTTCCAGAAGCGTTTTCATATCCGAAATTGCTTTCTGCACCAGCGGGCTTTCCCGGTAATGCTGGATATGGTTGACGACCTCTGCCTGCACTTCTCCGCCTACCATCAGGTCAAACATTCCCGAATAGATGCTTCCATCTTCAAGAGAAAAGCCAATGCTCTTGATTCCGTTCATCCGCTCCGCCGGAATCTTATCGTAGACTTTCAATGCCTGTTCCAATGTCAGATTGTCATGGAACTCACCCATCACCGGGAACTCCGCACACTCTGCCACATAAAAGCTGATGCTTGCTTCCGGCGCAGGCTTCTCTGCCGCCAGCTTTTCTTTCATTGCTTCTGCCCGCTGTGTTTCTGCGCGGTATGACTGTTCCTGAAGATACTCGGCACTAATCACACCACACTCAGAAACGCTGTGTCCGTGTTCTGCCAGAACTTCTTCCATCACTTCCTGCACGGGTCTGTATCCATCCACTTCGATGATACCGCCGTCCATTACTGTGAAGTCCTTATTATATAAGGTATAGTCGCAGCCATCCTCGCTGGTCTGGATGTGAAAATAGCCATCGTTGATCTCATAGGCTACCGCCACATCCTGCACTTTCAACGCTTCTGCCACCAGTGCGACCACATGGTTCTGGATGTACGGATTATCCCAGCCCGGAACTTTCTTGTAATCCTCCACGATCGTATCAATACCGTTCTTGCACTGCACAATATCCAGACTGCCCGGAAGTGGATCAGGCGTTTTCTCTACGCCAAGGGCTTTCAGATGAAAATTCGGAACCTGCTGATAGCAGAACATTGCATCATCGAGATTCCCGAACTTCTCAATTTTCATCGGATTGGTCTGCAAATCCGTCACAACATAGAACTGCTGCACAAACGGCTTTTCCGGCTCCCGCTGCTGTTCAACCGCAAGTTCTTTGCGGTACATATTCACAAACCCGTTCAGCACAGCCGGATGACTGCGCACGATCCAGCCGGTGCGGATATTGCTGCCCCGTTCTCCCTTGCAGGTGGTGTCTGCCCATTCCTTATTACTGTGCGAATACCGTCCGTCGTGGTTGTTATAATTCAGTGTGTACGCCAGAATATAGCCCATGCGCTCCATGCCGAACTGTTCAACAACGGATTTTGTGGCATCATCTGCAAGGTGCATTCCGTCAAAATTGTCTGCAATCGCTTCTTCAATGGCGTTTCTGCACTCTTCATTGAGCTGTCTGGAAATGCGGTACAAATCCACCTCACCATTCTCTGCCGCATAGCTGAAAGATTCGTAATAGACCGGAACATCTGAATTATCCATGCGACTTTCCTCCGCCACAGGCACAGCCTGTGCTTCCTTTTGGAATGCCGGATTCTTTTCTGCAAAATACTCCTTTACGGCATCCTGAAAGTCCTCATCAAAGCCGTTCCACAAATCTTCCGCCACCAGTTTTCCCTGCTCATTGACCGCAACGCAGGCAGCTTCATCCCCGTATTCCTCATGCTCCAGCAGGAAGAACTTCTCGCCGTTGACCTCCGTTTCGTCAATCGCATACCATGTGCCAATATGACCCTCGACCGTAATGTTATAGGAATCGCCGTGAAGCAGTCCATTGTTTTTCTCTTCCTGCTCTTTCATAAACTCCCGGACGGTCAGCAATCCACCCGTAAAGTTCAGACCTTCCTCGCCCAGTTCCAGCCGACCATCTGCACCAAGGTCAAGTTCTTCTGCCATCAGGACGGATGCCGCATGGTTTACAATTACCGTTTTTTCCACCAGAATCGGCTGTCCCGGATCATAGTCCGACCCACGCAGGTCATAGCGGTACAATCCCTCCGGTACATCTTCATCCCGCAGTCTGCCGTTGCTGAAAAGACCGGGCTTATCAAAGATTTCAATTTCCTGCAACTGTTCATCCAGAATCGTTTCTTTCTGCAAATCAATCTTCCTTTCCTTGAAAAAATCCGGCAGTTCTGCAAAGCCGATGCTGTCAACATAGCAGGCTTTGATCGACTTGCCATCGTTCAGCACCACAACATCACTGACGGAAAGCGAATGCCCTGTAAAATCCGCTGGACGCTGGATATTGAAGCGTTCGTAAATGGCTTCCAGCGTATCTTTTTCCGTAAGAGGCGCGGTATAGACCAGTTCATAGTCTGCACGGTTTACTTCCATCCCGTGCCGCTTTACAAAGTCCAGATTCATAAAGCGGTAGTCGTGTTCCTGGTCACGGGCAGTGATCTGGTAGATGCCAAACTGCTTTTCGCTGCCAGAAAGCAGCTTCTGCTCCTTGACCAACGCATCCAGCCGGGTTATCAGCTCTGCCGCCTTTTCTGCGGACTCTCCCTCTGATTCCTCCACTGCGTCTTGCAGCCATTCCCTGATCGGCTGAACATCCCCAGCCTGAATCTGTTCTTTCAGTGCTTCAACCGCCTGCTCCCGATCCTCCACGCTGTCCTTATAGTGGTAGAAATCGAAGTCAAAGGCGAACTCATCAAGGTCTGCTGCCAGCTTTTCAACGGGTGCTTTCTCGCTGTTTTCCATTGCTTTCTGCTTGTCCTTTTCCAAATCTTCCTTGGCAATTTGGAAATAGTCACTTCCACGTTCGATTTCTTCACGCCCTGTGACAAGAACTGGCCACGGGCTGATACGGATAAGATAAATCTGCTTGCCCTCATCAAACAGCCGCAGAGCCTGCTCCCGGCTTATCACCGTCAGTGCAGCGTCCGGGCGGGCATACTCATCTTCCAGATACTCTTCGTTCTTTTCCAGCAAAATTGCACTCCATGCGTCCGCCTTGATTCCGAAAATGCCATCATGCTGTTCAATCTCTTCCTGACTGGCGAAATCTCCTGCCGTGCCATCCTGAAACAGCGGGTAAATCCGTTCGCCCAGCCGATGCCACTCCCGTGCGCCTTCCTTTGTCAGCGGCAGAACATCATCTTTCAGATACCCATATTCGTGCATTTCCGAAAGACCGATCATGCCATCCGGCAGACTTTCGATCTTCTCCTCTGCTTCCCACATCAGGCGATTGATTTCTTCCGTGTTTTCAGCCGCAACCGCAGCCGCCAGATTGTTGGCAAGTTCTTCCGTTGCCGCCCGGTCATCCAGCTTGTAAGCAAAGTTTACAATGAGATTTCGCTGGCTGTTGTCAAAAACGGTTTTGTCCCGTTCCTTGTCCGCAATCAGCTTTTCAGCATATTCCATCGCCGTCATGCGCTCCACACTCCTTTCTGCCACCGCCGTTTCCAGTTTTTCAAGAAAATCAGCAGCGGTCAATCGAATCGTATCCATCGAATCTTTCAATTCTTTCAGTTCCTTGCCGCTTGCCCAGCTTGCTACATACGGGAACGAGTAGTCCGAAGTATCAATGCCAAGTGCCGAGCAAACCGTAAATGCAATGCTTTCCGCTTCTGTTTCTTTGGTAAGCTGGTCTTTTTCCTCGCCGCGCTGTTTCATCTGGTCGCTGTCATGCAGCATGGCATGAGCAACCTCATGGATCATCGTCTTGATGGTCTGGCTCTCACCCATATCGGCACGAACACAGATTTCTTTGTCCACGTGGCTGTAATAACCTTTTGCGTTGCCCTCGATCTCTCCAAAACGAATTGGCACAGGAGATACCTGTTCGATTGCCTCTTTCAGCAGGGTATAATCCTTGACACGGGCAGTCAGTTCATTCACTTCCAGCGTAGGCAGCGGTTCTCCGTCTGTCTGGGCATAATCGAAAACCGTTGTTACCCGGAACCGGGGAATCACCCTCTCCACCACTTCGATTTCCGGCTCCCCGCTCTCATTTAGCACCGTAAGCCCGGTGTCCTTGTCGATTTTCTCCCTCTCTTCCCGTTCCTTTACCGGGGCAGGCGCGATGATCTGGATGCCCTTTTCACCCTTTTTCACATAGCGGTTAAACTTATTTTTCCAGGCATTGTACCCAGCCACCAACGTAGCATCTGGACGCTGCATTGCGATCAGCAGCGTATTATTGAAGCTGTAATTGTGGAATTTCGACATTGTAAGCAGGTACTTCGTATACATTTCCGAAGTAAAAATGTCCTTTACGCCCTGTTCCAACCGTTCCGTGATTTCTTTGAGCTGGTCTGCCCGCTTATCTGCCATTCATGCCCTCCTTTACAAAATCTGCCCCATCAGATTTCCTTTCGGAGATCTGACGGGGCATTCTCAGTTATAGTTCCATATCGTGACTTTTCTTTTTCTGCGGTTTCGGCTCTGCCATGCGTTCTGCCTGCTTTTCGTGAAGCTGTGCAAGGATCGACGGACGTTTTACGCTGTCTGCACTCCGCTCAATCTCACGTTTCGGCGCAGGAAGTTCGCTATCCGTTACTTCCTCATCCATGCCAAGAGCCGCATCATCCCCCTTTTCGTCCATATCCAGCAGGGCATTCAATTCTGCAAGCCGTGCAGATTTTTCGTTTAATTCCGCCTCCTGCGGGAACGGACGCTGCACTTCTTCCTTTGCTTCTGCCAACTGCTGCTGTAAGGTTTCCAATCTGCGCTCCACCTGCGGCAGTGTCTTTTCGATAGATGCCAGCGCATTGTGAATACGCTGGATATTGCCAGCCGGATCACTGCCAAGTTCAATCGTATAACTGCTCTGCCGCTTGATGGTCAGCTTGAATGTCTGGGCGAACGCATCAAACCGGGAACTGATTGCAAACCCTCCCAAATCTGCGATTTGCCCCTCTGTCTTAGCGATCTTCATTGCGGCACAGGCTGCAAGAATTGCCGAGCCTGCTTCCTTGCGGTCGGTATAAACCCTGTCCTCCACCGTGATGGAGAACTTCTCCTTGTCCTGTTCCAGCAACGGCTTTGCCACTGCAAGGTCAGCTTTCAGACCTGCTATGCGCTCTTTCGCTGCCGTGATCTCTGCCGGATACCGCCGTGCAATATCCGATTCCAGGCTGTAAATCTGGCTGGTGTGGTTGGCCCGCATCAGCTTCAGTTTGCTGACCTGAATATCCAAATCCATCTTTTCCTTGATGTAGGGATTTCCCGTTGCCAATGCTTTGATTTCTGCATAGGTCAGCGCGGTATCGTCCACATCATCGCAGGCACGAACAGGAGATTTCGAGGTCATGATCTGCGAGATGAACTTCTGTTTATTTTCCAGAATTTGCCACATATACGAATCGAACGTATTCTCTGTGACGTAACGGAAAATCTTCACTTTCTGGTTGCGGTTTCCCTGACGAAGAATGCGTCCTTCCTGCTGTTCCAGATCAGAGGGCTTCCACGGGCAGTCCAGATGATGCAGGGCGATCAGTCTGTCCTGAATGTTTGTACCAGCACCAAGTTTCGGGGTCGAACCAAGCAGGATACGCACCTGACCGGAGCGCACCTTTGCAAACAGTTCTGCCTTTTTGGTTTCGGTATTTGCCTCATGGATAAAAGCAATCTCCTCACGGGGGATTCCCTTTGCCACCAGTTTTTCCCGGACATCATCGTACACATTGAATGTTCCGTCTGCTTTCGGGGTCGATAAGTCGCAGAAAATCAACTGGGTGGATTTGTCGGGCGTGGATTCTTCCCATACCTGATAGGCATTCTCCACGCAGAGGTTGACCTTACTTTCCGGCTCATCCGGCAGCAGGTCATTGATAAGCCGCTGATCCAAGGCCAGCTTTCTGCCGTCGTTCGTGATTTTGAGCATATTATCGGTTCTCGGATCGACATTTCCGTTCCGCACACGCTCTGCACGGTCGGCAAAGCTGCTCACCATTTCCTGCTGCGTTTCACTGGGTTTCAGCACCTCATTGATGTACTCTGCTTCTGGCACAGGCAGATTCAGCATATCTGCCGTCTGTACGTCTGCGGACTCCTTGAACAGTGAAATCAATTCAGGGAGATTGAAAAACCGGGCGAACCGCGTCTTTGCACGGTAGCCCGTTCCCTCTGGGGACAACTCGATTGACGTTACGGTTTCGCCAAACGAAGCCGCCCAGCTATCGAAATGTCCAAGATGAAGTTTCTGCAAGGTGTCATACTGCAAGTAGCGCATAATGGTATACAGCTCTACCATGCTGTTCGATACAGGCGTACCTGTTGCAAAGGTCACACCCTTGCCGCCAGTGATTTCATCGAGATACTGACATTTTGCAAACATATCCGAGGACTTCTGTGCATCGGTCTGAGCAATACCAGCGATGTTCCGCATTTTTGTGTAGAGGAACATATTTTTATAGAAATGGCTCTCGTCCACAAACAGGCGGTCAACACCAAGCTGCTCAAATGTGACTACATCATCCTTGCGGCTCTGGTCGTTCAGCTTCTGGAGTTTTGCCTGCAAGGTTTTCTTCGTTTTCTCCATCTGCTTGACCGTGAAACTCTTGCCATCGTCCTCTGCCTTTGCTTCTGCAATCGCAAAGGTGATGTCCTGAATCTGCCGCTCGATCATGGATTTCTGCCGTTCCGGGGAAAGCGGAATCCGCTCAAACTGCGAATGCCCGATGATGATAGCATCGTAATCACCTGTGGCGATTCGGGAACAGAACTTTTTCCGGTTGGCTGGCTCAAAATCCTTTTTCGTTGCCACCAGCACATTGGCATTCGGATACAGCCGCAGGAAATCCGCGCCCCACTGCTCCGTCAGATGGTTCGGCACAACATAAAGATTCTTCTGCGCTAGACCCAGACGGCGGCTTTCCATGCCGGCAGCGATCATCTGGAAGGTCTTGCCAGCACCCACGCAATGCGCCAGCAGCGTATTATTGCCATACAGGATATGCGCCACTGCATTTTTCTGGTGCGGCATCAAGCTGATTTCCGGGGTCATGCCCACGAACTTGATGTGACTGCCATCGTATTCACGGGGACGAATCGCATTGAACCGCTCATTGTAGACCTTGCAAAGTTCCTCTCTGCGGTCTAAATCCTTGAAAATCCACTGCTTGAACGCATCCCGAATCGCTTCCTGTGCCTGCTGCGCCAGCATGGTTTCTTTTTTGTTCAGCACTCTCCTTTCTTTTCCATCCTCATAGATGGTATCGTAAATTTTGGTATCCCGGAGATTCAGCGCATCTTCCAGCAGTCGATAGCCGTTGACCCGCATTGTGCCATAGGTGTTCGTCACACGGGGATTACTCCGGTCAAGTGACTTTCCGCTGATGTTCCATGCGCCGCTGATTTCCGAATAGGTTGCCTTGATGGAACTTCCGATATAGTAACTCGGCGTTTTGAACACCCGCTCCATGAAGTCCGTAATGTACTCTGTCTTGATCCAGTTTGCACCAAGCCGCACTTCAATCTCCGAAGCATTCAAATCTTTCGGCTGTACTCGCTTGAGATACTCGACATTGACCTGATACTCCGGGTGGTTTGCAGCAAAGGTTTCTGCCGTTGCCAGCTTTTCCCGGACGTTGCCGGACAGATATTCGTCCGCCGTCACCCACGCCTGTGTGACAGGATTTCGGAAGATAACACCTGCCAGTTCTTCGGTCACTTCCTGCTCTGTCTTTCCGCAAAGTTCTGCCATAAACGGCACATCGACCTTTGCTTTTTCTCCAATGGAGAGTGCCAGGGCTTCACTCGGAGTATCCACAGAGGTGACGGGTTCCGGCTTGCGAATAGTGCGTTTCGTGAAAATATCTGCCAGCCGCTTGAGGTTTTTATCCTCGTCCAGAATCTCAAGAGATGCCAGCAGACAATAGCTGCTATCCTGCCGGAATGCCCGTTTGTTGGCGGTGCTGTTGATCAGACCATACTGCGCTGTGAACCGCTTATACTGGTCTTTCAGCTTTCCTTGCAGCAGTTCCACTTCGGCATCCGTACCATCGTGCAACTGGCAGTCCAGCAATTTCTGTGTGGTTTCCCGCAGGGCAATCATCCCCAGCACACGCTCTGCCGTGACCGCAGGCAGGTCAACCTTGTTCATATAGGAGTTTTCACGGTAATAGACCTGTCCGTCCACATTGGTGTAACCGAAATTCTTCACGTTTGGGTCTGCCGGAAGTGGTTCTGCGTTCTGGTCAAGTTCATCGTCCGTGATTTCCGGCTCAGTGATTTCCGCATGGATGTTCTCAACGGCTGCTTTCAACTGTTGTGCAAGGTCTGCGCCCTCGATGGGCTTGACCGTGGTTTCCTGTTTGCCGTACTGTGTACTTTCAGTCGTGATCTCACCCAGCACCATTTCAGGATGCTGCGCAAAATACTGGTTGATGGGGTATCCCTCCGGCGTTGTGCCAAGGTCTACCCACTCTGCCCGCTCCACTGCCGCCCGGTCACGCTTTTGCAGGAACAAAATGTCAGCTACAACACTTGTGTTCGCATTGCGCTGGAACGCATTGTTTGGCAGGCGAATTGCACCGACCAGATCGGCACGGTTGGCAAGATACTCTCGGACAGAGGAATCCTTTTTATCCATCGTACCGCTGGAAGTGACTACCGCCACCACGCCGCCCGGACGAACAAGGTCAAGACTTTTTGCAATAAAGTAATCATGGATGAGGAAGTTGTGGCGGTCATACCGCTTATCCGGCACTTTGTAATTGCCGAACGGCACATTACCCACCACACAATCAAAGAAACTGTCCGGGAACTGCATTGTTTCAAAGCCCTGCACTGCAATTTTGTTCTTCTGATAAAGCTGCTGTGCAATGCGTCCTGATACGTTGTCCAGCTCCACACCATACATCTTGATGTTCTCCATGCTTTCAGGCACAAGACCCATGAAGTTACCGACACCGCAGGACGGTTCCAGTACATTGCCTTTGCTCAGACCCATGTTGGAAAGGGCTTCATACATTGCCTTGATAACCGTAGGCGAAGTGTAGAAAGCATTCAGCGTGGATGCCCGCGCTTCGCTGTACTCATCTGCCGGGAGCAGAGATTTCAGTTCCGCATACTCCTTTGCCCAGTCCGTATTCTTCTCGTCGAACGCCTGCGGAATGCCGCCCCAGCCGACATACCGGGAGAGAACTTCCTGTTCTTCTGCGGTTGCCTGCCGCTGTTCTGCATCCAGCGTTTGCAGCAGCCGGATGGCTTCGATGTTTGCTTTGAATTTTGTCTTGGCTCCTCCTGCGCCGAGATCATCGTCCGTAATACGGAAGTTCATAGGCTCCTGTTTGGGCTGTACAGGCTGTTCCGTTTCGGCTCCACTGTCCAGCGGAAGGTTGTGCTGCCGCCGTGCATGGTTGACCTCTTCCGGGGTCATAGGCTTGCTGGTAAGAGGCTTCACAGCATCATCTGCCGCTGAACGATGGATGGCATCTGTCCGGGTCTGCACATCCGCGATCAGCTGCATCTGTTCCGGCGAGAAGTCGGGATTCAGCAGTTCTTCTAACTCGCCGCCCGATTCTGCCACCGAATAGATCACATCCATCTGCTCCGGGGAAAAATCCTCGTAAGCCACACCAGCATTGTGTAGAGCAGTAAAGACTGTGGTTTCTATCGCTTCTTTCATCGGCACGTCGGCCTGTTCGTACAGATGCCGAATGTACTCCAGCGGTTCCGTTCGGAAGATCGGATACCGGGCTTCTTTCGCAAGGGTCATGTCCTGCAAGCTGACCGTCCCCTGCTCAAAGTTGACCGAATCCACACGGAACTCTCTATCGTCCAGTTCAATGATGGTATTGACTGGCAGATATTCCTCTCTGCGGAAATACTTTGTCTGCGCATGGGTTCCATCTTCCTGCTGGCCGGACAGATAGACGCTCTCCCCCTGCTTCCAGAGCTTCATTGCCTGAGAAGCCCACTGTTCACGTGGAAAACCAGACACCTCAACCTTGCCGAGTGCGGTTTCCTTTTCCAACAGCTTGCTGCCAAGAAGTTCTGAAACGCGCTTCGCATCCTCGCCGTAGAACTCAAAGTTGCCGTACTGCTCATAGCCGACCAGAGCATCCGGGTAACGCTCTTTCAGCGCGTTATATTCGTTTACGGCATCCAGCGGCAGGGGCTGCAAGGTCGGCTCAACGGCCTTTTCTTCCGCTGCATACGGAACCATAATGCCGCGCACCCACTGCGGTGCGTCCTTGCTATCCTGATACAGTGCAACGGCATCCCGTCTGTCCGTAATAACGTCCTGATAGGTGCGCTGGAAAATATCTTCTACCAACCAGTCTTTGAAGTTTTCCCAGTTCTGGCTTGCTTCCAGATACAGCGGAGCAGTTTTCGCATTCTGCTCTAACAGCTCGTCAATCTTGTTCCGAAGTTCCTTTTCCGCTTCATCTGCACCCACATCGCGGTCGCGGAGATACGGATAGATTTCACTCTGCTGCACCGCATCCAGCATGGTATACAGACATTCTTTGTAAACACAGCGACTATCTTTCAGTGCAGATTCCTGCCCTGCCAGAAGATAATCATTCAGCGGATTCTTTACCAGTTCTGCGTCATACTGGTTCGGTCGAATCACCCGTGCTGCCCATGCAGGACGCTCCATATCTTTCAGATAGATGAGAGAATCCGTAACACGTTCGATCTTATAAAGGCGGTCATCTTCCAGATAGAGATAATCCCCCACATTTCTGCTGTACTTTGCCGCCTGCTTCTGGGGTTCTTCAACCACTGCGGTGGTTGAATGCTCTTTCGATTCCTGTTCCTGCGCCCAAATATCGAAAAGCGATATTTGTCCTGTTTCAGAAACAGAAATCTCAACAGCCTTTTTCTTCTCCGGAAAAATCGTGTACGTTCCCTCAACATACTGGTGAAGTTCAGCAAGCGTCTTTGATTTTTCTTCATATTCCGGGGAATCCAACGGAACGGAAAGAAGTGCTGCATCCATCTTTTCCAGAAGTTCTGCCGCCTGTTCCGGGTTAGCCAGCATGACGGGCAGTTTTTTTCTGGCATCCTCATTCAGCAGTTCCCGTTCAAACGGACGTTCCACTTCATCGGGCAAGTGGTAATAAAAGCCGATTACCCGATTTGCCATCTGCTCACGCTCATAATTCGGCATCCGGCTGTAATCCGCAGGCTTCAGATACAAACTCTGGTCAATGAGCCTTGCAACTCGTTCAGCCGCCTGATTCCATTTCAGCTTTACAAGCGCATCCGGCTTTCCATAGATGCCCCGTGCCAGTTCAAGACCTCTGCCGTCATAGCTGGCATGAGAATCATCTGCACGGGAAAGTGCATGACTGCTACCGCCCACACCGTATCGGTCTTTCAGAAATGCCGCGCGTTCTGCTTTCTCCGTATGGGTAAGGAAGAAACTGTACGTTGCCAGTCTGCCATCCGAATACGGCCCGCCGCCTGCAAGAAAAGCATTGATCTCATCGTCCGTGATAAAGACTTTCTGCGTATTCCACTGAAAGCCCTCTCTTGCCTGATAGGGCTGATACGGGAGGGCGAACTTCTGAAATCGTTCCGACACCTTATCCGGGCGGTAGAACTGCATCCGCATCACACTTTTATCTTCGGCGTAGGCTTCTGCCAGTCCTAAAAGACGTTCGTTCAGGTCAGCCAGAAATTCCGGCTGGTCAAGCAACTTTGCAAGGCGTTCTGTAAGTTCCGGGTATCCGCCGGAGAAGATGGACGTATCGGCAAAGACCATCTCTGCCACGCCCTCTGCCATATCGCGTTCCATATAGCTCAGGGCTTCTGCGTGTTCATACAGGACATTGCCACGGGCTGCATCCAAAACCGATTTTGGTGCGTACTCCCCCTGCTGCAAAAGCTGATGGATTCTGCCGCTGACATCTTCCCATGACAGAAATGCTTTGTTTTTGGGGTCGTTCCGAACCGTATCTCCAACGGCGATCTGCATACCCAGCTCATCGAACCAGACCGCATATTTTGTGCCACCGATCTCAAAGCCCTTGCCGCCCTCGCCATATTCCTTTTTGACAAAAGCGGTATACTCTTCCGGGGTCTGTTCGGTCATAAAGTTATAGATAAAGCGAAGCTGGCTTTTGTTTCGATTGCTGCCTGTCCGCAGGATTTCATCCACAACTTCTGCCGGAATGGTGATCTCATCGGCATACTGTGCCTGCATCGGGGCTTCGATTGCCCGAATCTGCTGTTCCACGGTCGGCAAACTGGGCAGAGAAAAAGCAGAGGCAATTTCTTCCTCTGCTTCGTTCAAATCCTGTTCGGTTGTGTCGGCGGTTAGTTGTATACCAATTCCTTCAGCACGATCTCTTCCGCCATCGCGGTCAGATTGTTCTGGTGTGCCACCCATGCCATCTGTTCGGTTTCCTTGTTCGGAGCCGGATACTTCTCGTTCAGGCTCTCGATCAGTTCCTCCATCCGGTTCTCCGCCTGCTCGTCGATCTGCGCCAGATGCTGATTCAGTCTGCCGCTCATCAGCATACTCTGATACCAGTTCTTCTTGTTCTCTCTCAGATAAGTCCTGCGCAGCATCCCGTACTTCCCAATGCTCATCGGCTTGTCGTGTACGGTCAGGTTCGGAAACAGGTAGTCCCCCTTGCGGTGATAAGTCAGTTCCATACGGTTTTCCTCCTTCGGTGATGTTTGTTTCGGTTTCGTGCTTTAATGTGCTAAAGTCCGTACTGGTATTATACAAGCTGTCGGCAGTTTTTGCAAGATGTTCTGTAACTTCTTTTCGGTAAATTTTCTGCATTTCCCGTCCGATGTCACGGAGAACCGCTTCACACTGTTCCGAAACGGCATTGCCCAGGAAGGTCAAGACCGGAAGCTGGTTAAAATCCACGATACGGATAAAATCCTCATCGTCCAGCACTTCCAGCGGTTCCTGTCCGCAGCGTCTGGAAAGGGTATAGAAAATGCTGTTGGTCATTAACTCCCGGAAACGGACACGGAGATTATCTTCGTCCAGTCCTTCCAGAAATGTGTCTGCCACCTCATATTCCAGACCATCCATCGCTTCTTCCAGATTCTCAGCGGTCAACTGCTGTGCCAGTTCCATCAGCGCAGCATTCATGCTGTCCGTCTGCGTCAGAGCATAGGTATCCGCCAGATGGTCGAGGATCATCTGCTGGTGTTCCGAATAATCAATACGCCAGAGGATCGGCGTTCTGCCGCCCTGCACCAGATGGGTGTCCGCAATGTCGAACACATAGCGCAGCTTTGCCCGTGGGCTGGCATCATCCAAAAGCGCAATGCCTTTTGCGCCACGGTTTACCCAGCGATTCATCTTCTTGTTCCAGACCTCCAGCTCTGCACAGGCAGTCGCGTCAGGACGCTGGGCATGGATCAGCAGAGTATCTTTGAACGAATAGCGGTACAGCCGTGCCGCCACGTCCAGATAGTTCATCCAATCTTTCGGCGAATTGCTTACCCACCGCGCGTTCTGCTGGGCAAGTTCCCGAATATCATTAAATTTTGCCAACCGTTCCCTCCTTACTTCTTAGCTGGTGTTTTCGGAAATTCAAGACTGTACTGCGCCCTGCCGTTTTCTACCCGCATAACAAGGTCTGCGGCAAAGGTCTTGTCCTTTTGGGCAGAGTAGAAGTCTTTTACATGGGTACGTCCTTTCTTCAAAAGTTCAGTTGCCATCTTCTTTGTGAGCGTCTTTTTCATGCCGGAAAGGTATTTGCTTTCTTTCCAGAGGGCAAATTTGCACTCCCGGTCAGAGCAGTAAAAGTTCTGCCTGCCCTCGCAGACGGGTTTGCCGCATACCGGGCAGTCCCCGATAGATACCTTATTATGAGTAGTCGATTCCTGCACGGTCGGAATCTGCCGTAGGTCTGCCAGCATCCGTTCCAGCAATCCACCGATGCCCTGCATGAAGTCGGCGGGCTTTGTTTCGCCCTGTTCCACCCGCAGCAGTTCATTTTCCCACTCAGCGGTCATGCTTGCCGATTTCAGGTAATCCGGGATATTTGCGATTGCCGTAGCCCCCTCTGCACTGGGAAGAATCTGCTTGCCTTTGCGTTCCACATAGCCGGAAGATACCAGCTTTTCCAGAATCGCTGCACGGGTCGCAGGCGTTCCCAGTCCTTTCTTTTCCGTGTCCTTTTCAAATTCCTTGTTGCCTGCTGTTTCCATCGCAGAAAGCAGGGTATCTTCGGTAAATGCTTTCGGTGGGGATGTAAAGCCCTGCTTTTTCTCCGCACTCACCACAGGAATCACCGCGCCCTGTTCCAGTTTCTTAGGGAATGCCACATCCTTGCTTTTTTCCTGCTCTGCAAACGGAACAGGCATTGCGGTATGTCCCGCCTGCAAAACATTTTTGTATTTTGCGGTGAATTTCCTGTCCTGACAGCATACTGTTACCAGAACATCTTCATAGATATACGGTGGCTGCACTGCCTGCTGCATCTTCCAGACGATGAGAGCAAAGACCTTTTCTTTATCCACGGACAGGCTGTTTGACTCTCGCTTGCAGCTTTCCAGTGTCGGCAGAATCGCATGGTGGTCAGTGACTTTCTTGTTATTGACTACCTGTTCCACCTTGCCAACCTCGCCGCTGTAATGTTTGAGCAAAGCTGTCATAGTCTGCTGCATATCTTCCGTGATGTACTGGCTGTCCGTTCGCGGGTATGTCACCAGCTTTTCTTCATACAACTCCTGTACGATCTTCAAAGTCTGGCTGGCGGTAAAGCCATAATAGCGGTTGGCTTCTCGCTGCAAGGTCGTTAAGTCGTACAGCTTCGGGGCGGACTGCTCTTTCCGCTTGTGCTCAATACTGCCGACCACGGCACATTGTCCATCACAAGCTGCCTGCACGGTATCCGCATCCTGCTCCTGTACCATCCGTTCCGATTCTGCCACGATGCCATTTCCCGTGATTTCCACCTTGTAGTACGGCTCTTTCACAAAGTTCTGGATTTTGTTCTGCCGTTCCGTCAGCATTGCCAGTGTTGGAGTCTGCACCCGTCCAATGGTCTGCCGCCTGCCGTATTTCTTGGTAAAGGCCCGTGTGCCGTTCATGCCAATCAGCCAGTCTGCCTTTGCCCTGCACTCCGAAGCGGCAAACAGGTTGTCATATTCTGTGCCATCCTTTAAGGAATCAAAGCCTTGCTGGATAGCGGCATCTTCCATGCTGCTGATCCACAGCCGTTTGACCGGGAGTTTACTGCCCGCCAGACCGTACACACGGCGAAAGATTGCTTCTCCCTCGCGTCCCGCGTCTGTTGGATAGTTCTCGGAGGTGACTTTTCTGACGTTGTTACTCAATGGCATCCAATGGGCCGATAAAGCGGTAGAAAATCTGGATTTTCTGGACGTATT